>OLRK01000183.1_pt1 | contig 79894 bp, 66 predicted proteins | sample 1672911 | NCBI WGS metagenome assembly OLRK01 (sample SAMEA3136736, study PRJEB25190) | human gut metagenome | biome: human gut; feature: human-associated habitat; material: faeces | place: Austria | collected 2013
AAACCCGAGACATACCGCGCGACTTTATGCGATTAGCATAAAGTCTGTGCATCGCAAGCATGTTGCTGTGAACAGAGTGAACAGTAACAATTTTTTCTACTTATTTCTCAAGAAATTCATTAACGTCAAGAACCTTACCATCTCTCCAGATTCTTTCGAGGTCATAGAAAAGACGATTCTCTTCGTCAAATACGTGAACGATCATATCGCCGTAATCCATAAGAACCCAGCTGGAGTTTCTGGTTCCCTCAATCTGTTTTGCTTCAAATCCGGCTCTGCCAAGTGTTTCATCTACATTGTCAACCATAGCCTGAACCTGATTCTGGTTGGAAGCACTTGCAATTACAAAATAATCGGCAATTACAGATACTTCATGGATATCTATTACCTTAATATCTTTTCCTTTTTTCTCATCAAGTGCGCGGCAGGCAAGTTTTGCCATTTCAAGTTCTCTGTTCATGGAAACAACCTCTCTTTCTATCTGCTTTTGTAACTGTTCAATATCTTCATGATCAACAGACTATTGAATAGCTACATATATCTTCTCTAAATAAATATTTATATCCGTAATCTGTTCTCCCTGTTGTGCTGTCCCCTATATGTAAAACTCTGCCAGTCGAGACAATTTATACTCAGGACTGTCTTTTCATGTGTAAATCCCTGTAATACAAGAAAGCATCTTTCGTAGCATTATCAATATCTTTCGGATTTTCCTCCAGATAAGCCAGTGTATCACCCAAAATCTTATACATACATTCGTCAAGATCCTGAAAAGCCAGTTTACGTACAATTGCAAGATTAGGAGCTTTATCACGTTTTGGTTCAATATAATCGGCAATATAGACGATTTTTTCCAACAGTGTCATCTCCGGCTTTCCGGTAGTATGCCAGGTGATGGCAGAAAGAATATTTTCATCTGTAACATCATACTTAGCCTTAGCTACGTAAGCTCCAAGCTTGGCATGAAGTAAAAAAGGATGCTCCTGTTCGAATTCAGATACCGAAATATGATGCTGGCTGCACATTTTCAGCTTCTTTTTGTTCGGAATACATTTTGCACAGTCATGGAGCAGTCCGGCAGTCTGGGCTGTGATCAGATCACAGTCATGAACCATGGCAAGTGCTGCACATGTAAACATAACTCCCAACGTATGTTCATAACGATCCTCATCCAGATATTTTGCTAATTTTTTCTGCATTTTTATAAAATCATACTCTGCCATCGGAAGATCATCCTTTCTTTTCGGCCAGACTGTAAATCTGGTTTTCTCTGATATACTCAATCACCGGATCAGGAATATAGTAACGCACACTTTTATCTTCTCTGATCCAGTTTCTGAGCATTTCGCTGGATACATCAAGGTTTGTGGTATTCAGTGTCAGAAATGTGCCATTATATTTAAGCGAAAGACGGTTCATTTCTGCTTCGAGCTCTGCGATTGTGGAATGATTTCTTACAGCAGTTACCAGAATGCAGTTTCTGCAGATTCTTTCCGGTTCACGCCATGTATCAAAGTCATACAGGGAGTCTGCGCCGATTATAAAATAATAATCAGTATCCGGATTCTTCTCTTTTAGCATTTCCAGTGTATGATAAGTGTAAGTATAACCATTTTCATGCATTTCAGTCAGCGACAGTTCAAAGTGAGGATTTCCGGTAATCGCCCTGCGGACCATTTCAACTCTTTCTTCATCTGTGGCACGTCCCTGACGGTTTCTCTTGTGAGGCGGATTTCCGGAAGGCATGAACAGTACCTTTTCCAGTCGGAACTGTTCGTATGCTTTCTCTCCCAGAATCAGATGCCCCATGTGGATGGGATCAAAAGTACCGCCCATAATACCAATTCTGTGTTTGATGTCAGCCATAAAAAACTCCGTATTATTTTCTGGGTAATTCAATTTTTTTCTTTTCGTTTTTGCCTTCACGGTATAAAACAATTTTCTTGCCGATAACCTGTACGATCTGGGAACGTGTACGTTCTGCCAGAACCTCAGCCATCTGGCGCGGATCCTCCAGGCAGTTCTGAAGAACACTGATCTTGATCAGTTCTCTGGCTGCAAGCGCCTCATCTACTGCGGCTGTGTTCTCAGGAGTAAGACCACCCTTTCCAAGCTGAAGGATTGGATCCATGGTCATTGCAAGACCTTTTAAATAAGCTCTCTGTTTACTTGTCATTTTTATTTTCCTCTGTTATTCTCTGCAAACGGACAAAATCATCCGTCTTACCACATCTGTTTCATTATTGAATCTATTTATAGTAATCAAAATCAAATCCGTACATACGCACAGTATCACCTTCCTGAATGCCTGCCTTCTCAAGTTCTTCCAGGATGCCTCCCTCTTTCAGGAATTTCTGGAAGAATGCGAAACCTTTTTCGGAATCAAGATTTGTGTAGCCAAGCATCTTTTCAATCTTCGGTCCCTCGACAACAAAAATTGTCGGATTTTCAGGACTCTGCTCTACTGTATATGGAAGGTTTTCTCCGATCAACATATCTTCAGGGAAGAATTCCTGTTCAAATACTACAGGTTCCTGTGGGCAGCTGTCAAGAAGTTCTTTCACATGGAATAAAAGTTCTCTGACACCCTGACCGCTGACAGCGGAAATCGGATATACCTGGATTCCTTTTGGCTCAAATTCTGCCTTAAGTTTGTCAATCGGACTCTCTTCGCCGTCTTCTGTATAGATACAGTCGATTTTATTTGCTGCGATTACCTGTGGTCTTGCAGCAATTTCCGGATTATAAGCTTCCAGTTCTTTATTAATCTTGTAAATATCATCGATTGGGTCACGTCCCTCTGTAGATGCTGCATCTACAATGTGGATAATGACTCTGGTACGTTCAATGTGGCGGAGGAACTCATGTCCAAGTCCCACACCTTCGGAAGCACCTTCGATCAGACCGGGAATATCAGCGATCACAAAACCACCGTTTTCAGTATCTACAACGCCAAGATTTGGGCTCAGGGTTGTAAAGTGATAGTTGGCAATTTTCGGCTGTGCGTTGGTAACACGGGAAAGGAATGTGGACTTTCCGACATTCGGGAATCCAACCAGACCTACGTCTGCGATTACTTTCAGCTCCAGAAGAACTTCCAGTTCCTGCGCAGGCTGTCCTGGCTGTGCATATTTCGGAACCTGCATGGTTGCAGTCGCATAATGCTGGTTTCCTTTGCCACCTCTTCCGCCTCTTAATACGATCTGGCGTTTATTTTCACCGGACATATCAGCAATTACTTTACCGGATTCTGCATCCATGATAACAGTTCCTTCCGGAACTTTTAATACAACATCTTTTCCATCGGCACCATGGCAGCGTTTTTTGCCGCCTTCCTGTCCGTCTTCTGCTTTATATTTTCTTCTGTGTCGGTAGTCGCCAAGGGTGTTCTGGCCTTCATCTACCTCAAATATCACGTCTCCTCCACGACCGCCGTCGCCGCCGTCAGGACCGCCATTCGGAACATATAATTCTCTGCGGAAACTTACATGGCCGTCGCCGCCTTTACCGGAGCGGATATAGATTTTCGCTCTGTCTGCAAACATATGACACACCTCTGTCCTTTACTAATAATTATTTCGTAATAGTAATCTTCTTAAATTAATGCATTTGAGACCGTTCAGCAGGATTTCGCACTCTGATGAGTCGGATCAATATGCATTATTTACAAGGATTGCTATGGTTTCTTTTATATCATATAACTCTTTTAATCTATAGCAATTCTACTATAAAAGAAAGGCTCCAAACCCATATTAGATTTGAAGCCTTCGCTTAACCAGATTATTCTGCTTCTACTGGAACGATAGAAACCTGTTTCTTATCGCGTCCTTTTCTGGTAAATCTTACGACACCATCTTTAAGTGCGAATAAAGTATAATCTTTACCGCAACCTACGTTCTCACCAGCATGGATCTTAGTTCCGCGCTGTCTGTAAAGAATATTTCCAGCTTTAACAAACTGTCCGTCTGCTCTCTTCGCACCTAATCTCTTGGATTCGGAATCACGACCGTTCTTTGTAGAACCAACTCCTTTTTTATGTGCGAATAACTGAAGGTTCATTTTCATCATGTTGTTACACCTCCTTGACTTTTACTGTCAAATATCGATTGTTATAACTATGTTCAATTTCTGTTAATCCGAGAATCAGCGAATCCATGAGAAGGGTTCCCCTCTCAGTAACCGGAGCCGTAAAATGAAAAGATACATAGCCGTCATCTTCCTGCACTTCAAACTGATCATCTGTAAATGTCTCAAGAGAATTTACAGTATTGATCACTAGTACAGAGACAGCAGCACAGACAATATCCTGTCCTTCCTCTGCATATCCGGCGTGACCTTTCGAAACAAATTCCAGATAATTTCCATTTCTCTTCTTAACTGTAATTGTAATCATAATGACACCAGATTAACCGTTAATCTTTTCGATTTTTACTTTAGTGTACTGCTGTCTGTGACCGTTTTTCTTGTGATATCCAGTTTTTCTCTTGTATTTGTAAACGATAACTTTTTTTGCTTTACCGTTCTCAACTACAGTAGCGGTAACACTGGCATCTTTCACATCTTCACCAGCTTTTAATCCGTCATTGCTTACTGCAATAACATTATCAAAAGTAACAGTTTCACCAGCTTCAACACCGAGTTTCTCAACTCTGATTACATCGCCTTCAGCAACTTTGTACTGTTTACCACCTGTTGCAATAATTGCGTACATCTGTGGCACCTCCTATAATCTTTACTCGCCAGATATGGTGACCTTTCGGTGCTTGTACCTCTCTGTGCGGCATCTCATTTATAATAGCGGACAAAATTCGATTTGTCAATAAGTTTTTTTCAATTTCTTTGAATTTTTTTCTTTTATTTTACAGGTACAATTTCAATCCGGTATCCGTCAGGATCTGTGATAAAATACAAACTGCAGAGCAGTTATTCAGTTACGGAAAAATATCGATGAGAATTGCAGATACTCGTTTGATTTACATAATTATTTTATGGTAAACTATAATTCTCTGATTTCCTCAATCACAGGTTTTCGCACTTTCTTTCTGGTAAGTTCCAGGATGTGCAGTGGAGTGATGTCCACTGCTTTTGCCTTTACCGGATCTTTGCGCAGATATTTCTGCAGGACATGGAACAGTTCATCCTGATGATCCTGATTTTCCATATTAATAAAATCAATCAGAATAATTCCGGACAGGTTTCTGAGACGCAACTGTCTGGCAATTTCCTTTGCTGCCTCCAAATTGATTTTTCGGTAAGTTTCCTGCATTTTCTTTTTGCCTGTAAACTTTCCGCTGTTTACATCAATGGATACGAAGGCTTCTGTCTGCTGGATTACCAGAAATCCACCACTGTTCAGCCAGACTTTCTCATGCTGGATTTCTTCTAAGACAGTTTCCAGGCGATAAAGTTTGTAAAGAGGGAGAAGTTTATCATCATAAAACCGCAGCTTCTCTTTTTCCTCCGGGCTGTTACTGTTAAGATAGTCAGAAATCTGTCGGGATATCTCAGGGATATCTGTTATGATCTCTTCCAGATTCCGGCTGTTGGCGTCGCGGACTGCAGAGATATAAAAAGGCTCTGTTCTATATACGCAGCTGAAACAGGTACGGGATCTTCCGTCTACAGCAGCTTTATGATACAGGCCCTTCAGGTATTCCAGTTCTTTCAGTATTTCTTCTTTTGATGCATCTGCTGCATTTGTACGAACGATGATACCAAACTCTTTATCCGGACGGTTAACTTCTGCTTCCATCCACTTACTGATACGGCTTCTGTCATCATTGGAAAGTTTGGAAGACAGACCAAATTTCTTATCGCCGGTTGTAAGAACCAGATATTTGCCTGTAAAATTCAGATTCGTGGTTACAGCCGGTAGTTTTCCCTTCATTGCTTCCCGGCTGATCTGCACAAGGATTTCATCTCCTGCCTTTAATGGGCGATCACCTTTTTTTACAGAAGCATAAATCGCATTTGGAGCATCGGAAAGCTGCAGGTAGCATTTTTCCCCGGCAGAAATCTGTACGAATGCAGCACCGATATTGGCAGCTATATTCTCTATCTGTCCAACATAAATATTTCCAAGAGAAGATTTCTCCCCAACAGGTTCGAAGCGCAGTTCCATTACTTTACCGTCTTCTTCATACGCACATACATAGCATGGAATCTGCCGGATATTCATTTGGGTAATAATCAGTTTACTCAACTTCTTCACCCAGTGCTTCCAGAGTTACAAATTTATGTTCTTCCTCTGTTCCTTTATCTGCGTATACTTCCAGACGTTTGATGGAATAAGCAAATTCCGGAAGTTCTATGCCAAGCCATGAGAAGAATGTATCTGTTACCAGTTCCGGTTTTGTGTAATTGGCACTTGCGGAAGCAAGCATCATAAAGATCTTGTCTCCCTGAAGTTCCATCTTATAGATAAACGGGCGAATATCAATTTCCTTTTCGCTTCGTTTGGTCTTTTTCATTACTGTGATCTCCGGCTGCGCCAGGAAATCACTGATTTTATCTTTCCAGGAAATTTCAGGCTCTTTTCCCGGACGAAATTCTACATAATAATCGGCTGCTGCCACCAGTGACATTGCCTTACCCGCCTTTCCGTCCTCAACCTGACGGGTACTGAGTACATGTACCCCTTCTACCATCACTGCATCCAGACGTCTTGTGATCTCTGAAGTAGGAACTGTCTCTGCCAGCTCCAGATCGAAGTACTCTCCCAGACTTTCCGTACCAACTCCTAATGGTGCGGCAAAAGACATGATCATATGCGGACTGTATCCACCGGAAAAAGCAACCGGAAGATTGGCTCTGCGGATAGCCTTCTGGAAATAACGCATGGTATCCAGATGTCCCACAAATTTCACAGGACCCTCTTTGCTGAATTTAATTCTTACCTTCATAACATACACCTCCGCCATAACGCATAGCACCACAGCCGGAACATTTCTGACGGCAGTTTGGTGTTACGGTTTCTTTCTTTGCCTGTTCCCATTCGTGGATCAGGAACTTCTTGGTCACTCCTGCATCAATGAAATCCCATGGAAGGATCTCATCTGTGGAACGTTCTCTGAGAGTATAGAAATCAATATCTGTGTTGGTTTCCGCAAAAGATTTTTTCCATATATTATAGTCAAAACTCTCTGACCATGCATCGTAGATCGCACCTTTTTCATATGCTCTGAGGATAACTTTTGAACAACGGCGGTCACCTCTTGCAAGGAAACCTTCAAGAATCGTTACATCCGGCTCATGCCAGCTGTAGCGGATACTTCTCTGGTTTAACTGTGCGCGGATCTCGCTTTTTACGACCTTTGCTTTCTCCACGAAATCTTCCTCTCTGTACATACCTGCCCACTGGAATGGGGTAAATGGTTTCGGTACAAAGAAAGAGGTACTTACATTGACCTGAACCTTGCCATTACGTTTTTCTTTCGGCACTTCTTCATAATAAGTTTCTGCAATTTTCTGAGCAAGATGAGCAATACCTTTCATATCATCTTCTGTTTCAGTTGGAAGTCCGAGCATGAAGTAAAGCTTTACCTGATTCCATCCACCTTTGAATGCTTCACCTGCACCATGAAGAATATTCTCTTCTGTCAGACCTTTGTTGATAACATTACGCAGACGCTGGGAGCCTGCTTCCGGTGCGAAAGTAAGGCTGCTCTTCTTTACATCCTGTACCTTGCTCATAACATCCAGGGCAAAAGCATCGATACGCAGGGATGGCAGAGAGATATTGACAGCATTGCCATGAAATTCTTCGATCAGGAAGTTTACCAGTTCCTTCAGCTCAGAATAATCACTGGAGCTTAGAGAACTTAAGGAAATCTCCTCATGTCCTGTATTCTGAAGCATTTCTCTGGCACTTGCCTTTAAATCCTCCACATTGCGCTCTCTGGTAGGACGGTAGATCATACCTGCCTGACAGAAACGGCATCCGCGGATACAGCCACGCTGGATTTCCAGGGTAACACGATCCTGAGTAGCTTTAATAAATGGAACTACAGGAGCTTTGATCGCGCGGTAGTCTTTAGTGACATCGGTGATCAGCTGTTTACAGACTTTCTCAGGTACGCCCTCTTTTGCAGGTGTAAAGGAAGCAATGGTGCCGTCTTCTTTGTAGGTTACATTGTATAAAGAGGGAACATAAATTCCGGGAATCTGGGAAGCTGCAAACAGGAAGTCTGCTCTGGAGCCGCCTGCTGCCTTGTTTGCCTTATATGCATCAAACAAAGCATCATAGACAGTCTCACCCTCGCCAATATAAAACATATCAAAAAATTCTGCGATCGGTTCCGGATTATATGCACATGCACCGCCGCCGATGACGATAGGGTCATCTTCCTTACGATCCTTTGCCAGAAGTGAAACATGGCTCAGGTCAAGTACCTGAAGCACATTGGTATAGCACATCTCATATCCAAGGGTAATACCAAGGAAATCAAACTCCTTTACAGGCTCCTGGGATTCCAGGGCAAAGAGAGGAATATGTTCCTCACGCATAATTTTATCCAGATCCATCCACGGAGAAAAGACACGCTCACACCAGACATCCTCACGTTCATTGAACATGTTATAGAGGATCATCATGCCCAGATTGGACATACCGATTTCATAAACATCCGGGAAGCACATGGCAAAGCGGATATCTACGTCATTCTTATCTTTCATTACAGAGTTGACTTCACCACCGATGTAACGGGCAGCCTTGTCAACTTTCATTAAAATTTCATCGCTTAAAGCTAGAGTTCTCATAGTATTCCTTTCAGAGGTTATTGTATCAACATTGTGTTAAGCAGGGAAAATCCCCCACAATATTCCTATTATATACGGAATGGTGGGGGATTTCAAGGGAGAGTCGGATAGTTTGCAGTTTTTATCTGACAGTATCAGGCTGTAAAAGCGTGAGTAATGTTTCGTACACATATGTATTTTCTCTGACAATTATAGAAAGTTCCTCTTTGGCCTGATTCAGCCAGTGAAATAAATTACGGACATCAGAACTGCCTTCTTTATTGAGATACTTTGAACGCAGATATCTGTTCTGATCATAGTAATATCGTTCGTCCAATATGATAACAAGACGTTTTATATCTCTCACGGCAGTAATCTCATATTCATAACCCTGATGTATATAATCTTCCAGTAAGGCAGCAGTCTCCTCTTCATTATTTGCATATACAACAGAAACATGCGGATAGGGTTTTGAGGTTTTTCTGTCTGTAAGGTGTATCATATTCTGGATAAATGAGGAAAGTTCCGCATTGGTACGGATGCGGTTGGTTAAGTGAAACATCTGGATTTCCGGCAGGTTTTCTATGAGTTTTAATGTATTTACCCCTAATTCTTCAGGACATATGGCATCTTCGGAATCGCTGGAAAATATTACAGGAAACTCCCCCTCCGATTGCGTTAACAGAATCTGCAGTTTTTCTGAAGAAAGCAAATGTGCTTCGTCTACCAGAACTGCACTGTAATGTTTCAGCTCTGTATTTTCGGTCAGCTGATTGTCCGAAAGAAAAGCAATACGTTGTAAACGTTTATGCAGTATTTTCCATTCTTTTCCGGCATTGCCGCAGTGAATCATGCATATCTGCTGACGCCTGGACAGTTTCATGGCGATATCATAGAGAAGCAATGTTTTTCCTGTTCCGGGAAGTCCGGTAAAACAGAAATATTCGAACCGGCTGATACGGAGTTTCTTTAAGATCTGGCGCTGGATATCCCGCTGCTGGGAAGTCAGGAAGTATTCTTTTTTCAGGAAACGGGCCGGTTCTGTGATGGGGGAAATCAGATATAGTTCGGCCTGAAACAGATCGTCAATATTCCCCTGATAATCACTGCTCTCCTTTTGCAGTGATCCGCACAGTTCTGTCCAGTCGGCTTCTGCAATATGATCATGATTGGTAAGCCTGACAAGGCGATTCTGACTGCTGATATACGTATAAGACTGTATGGAGCGTCCGAGAACGGAAAGATAATAACGGTTCTGCATAAGCTGTTTACGAATTGCCTCCTCAGATACAGCTCCGCTTTTCAGTTCAATATTTATGATCTGGTCGTCTTTGATCTGGAGAAGATCAAATTCTTTCCCGAGTTTTGGAATCTGGTAGGAATAGAAAAAGCGCAGGGAACAGACTTTAGTCATATGCGATTCTAACTGGCGTACCAGTGCTTTCATACTCTGAAGTTCCCATTCCCGTATTTTGAGGAAATATTCCCGACCGGATAACTGACGTTCCAGTTTTGACAGAGAATCTGTATTCTGATTTCTCGTAAGTGCATATATGGATATTGATCTCATAACTTTTACCTTTCATTTTGCCGGAATTCTTTTATACTATTATAGCAAATATCAGCAATTGCAGGTAGCCTGAAAACCAAAAACAGCCAGGTGGATTTTTCCCTGGCTGTTTTCCCCATCTGAATCAGATTCAGAAATTGTTTTGAAATATCTATTATATTGTGGTTTGGCTGAATTACTCAGCTACAGCGATAGCTTCCACTTCGCAGAGTACGTTCTTCGGAAGCTGTTTTACAGCAACGCAGGAGCGGGCCGGTTTGCTTGTGAAGTATTTCTCATACACAGCGTTGAATGCAGCGAAATCTGCCATATCAGCAAGGAAGCATGTAGTCTTGATAACATTGTCAAATGTAAGTCCGGCTTCTTCAAGAATTGCTCCTACGTTCTTGCAGGACTGCTCTGCCTGTGTTTCGATTTTATCGCCTGCAACTTCACCTGTAGCCGGGTCTACCGGAATCTGACCGGATGCAAATAAGAAGTTTCCTGTCATTTTTGCCTGAGAATATGGTCCGATTGCTGCTGGTGCTTTTTTTGTTTCAAGTGTTTTCATGAGTGAATTCCTCCCGTACGATTTAGTGTGATTGATTGTCTGTATCTGTATCCATATCTTACCACCAAAAAAATATTTAGTCAACGACAAAAAAATTGTCACATGGGAAATTTCTCTTTTATTAATGAAAAAAAAGATGAAAAATACTGACGATAATCTGATCAGTGGAAGCTCTTGAGCCAGTTTACCAGAGAATCATGCCAGATATTATCATATACTGTTTTCTTCATCTGGTCTGTAACAAGGCCGTTACCTGCCATTTTGGCAAGGATTGCCTGCTGTAATTCATCTACAGTCATGTCTTCAGGGGATTTATTCATATCTACAATTACTGTCTTTTCCTTTTCAGCAGCGGCTTCCGTATTTTCCGGAAAACTGTTTTCTGCTGATATGGCTGAAGTATCGGCAGTTTTTTCAGGCTGAATATCTTCTGCTTTTGCTGCTGCGGTTTCTTCTGTCGCGGTTATTGTTTTCTGTGCAGGAGACTCAGTCTGTGTGGAAGTTGTTTCTTCCTGTACTTTTTCGATATCTGCAGTTTCTGTTTTTACCGGTATATATTCTGGCATTTCACCCGCCGGAACCCAGATTTCACCGCTGTTTGCGGCTACTGTTACATTGATACGTCCATTCTGAACAGGTACTTTACGGCCTGTGAGGGTTCCGATATATTCTGCGCAGTTTCCTGCCGGAAGGCTCATATCTGCTGCATTATCATCGTTATTTACGGTAACGATCACACGTATTCCGTCAAGGTCACGGGCAAATGCAAACTGGCGGTTGGTAAGCTGAAGTTCAGCGTAGCTTCCGTAGCTTAATGCAGGTGTATGCTGTCGTATCTTTCCAAGAGCTGCGATCAGGGCTGTACATGGATTCTTCTGTACTGCATCTGCATAGTCTTTGATATCCAGAGCCGGTCTGAGGCTGTCATCGGAGAATTTCTCTTTCTTTCCTTCAATACCGAACTCAGAACCGTAATAGATACTTGGTACACCCGGAAGTGTATAGAGTAAGACATGAACAGGTGCAAAATGTGCTTTATTTGAAAGCTTGGTATAAATACGTTCTACATCATGGTTGTCCACAAAGTTGTAGAGATCAAGATTTCCCATATTCTGGAGATATTTTACAGTATGTGCGATCTCGAAATAGTTATGATCGTTATGTCCGCTGTAAAGTGCTTTATGCAGGGCATAGTTTGTTACACTGTGGAGTGTTTCTCCATTTACCCATCTGCTGTAATCACCATGGATCACTTCGCCCATAAGCCAGAAATCTTCCTTTACTTCTGCTGCTGTACGGCGCAGGGCACGCATGAAATCAAAATCAAGGACATCTGCTGCATCCAGACGGATTCCATCTACATCAAATTCTGATACCCAGAAACGGATCACATCACAGATGTAATTCTGTACTTCCGGGTTTCTTTGGTTTAATTTTACCAGAAGGTTGTATCCACCCCAGTTTTCGTAGGAGAAGCCGTCGTTGTATTCCGTATTCCCTCCAAAGTTCACATTGCAGTACCAGTTGAGATATCTGGAATGTTCGCGGTTTTGCTGAATATCTTTAAATGCAAAGAAATCACGGCCTGTGTGATTGAATACACCATCGAAAATAACTTTGATCTCTTTTTCATGACAGGCGGCCACGAAGTTTTTAAGGTCTTCGTTCGTTCCGAGGCGGGAATCCAGCTTCTTGTAATCTGTGGTTTCATAGCCATGTCCTACACTCTCGAATAAAGGTCCGATGTATAATGCTGTACATCCGATTTCTCTGATGTGGTCGATCCATGGAAGTAATGTGTTCAGACGGGAAACAGGAGCACTGTAGTCATTGTGCTTCGGCGCACCGGTTAAACCCAGTGGATAGATGTGATAGAAAATTGCCTCATTATACCAGCTCATAAATGACACCTCTGTTTTTAAATTTATAATTTCAATTTTATGGGGATTTTTTTACCCTGATATCATACAGGAAAGAAAATAATAGATAAACTGTATTATAGTTGAAATTATATTCATACGATTCTTATAATAACAGATTTTTCAGACAGAATCCAGTTTTTTTTCAATTTTGGCTTGTATATCTCGGGATTTTGACATATTCATGCCAAAACACCTCGCAGGATAGTGATGTATGAACAGTAACTTAAAATTTACTCTACAAAAAAATCTACTTAAGGTATATAATATTACTGTAAATAATCTGGATATGCATAGAAATAGAAAGAAACAAACATAGATAAGCAAGGAGAATATAAACTATGAGACATATAGATGAAATTCAGATTGCCGGAACTGCAATCCTGCTTTGTGGCGCGATGTTTGCAGTTTCTGCTGTGGCACCAACCGGTAATACAGTGTCAAAAGCTGTTACAAACTTTACGGAAGCTCCGGAAACTGCCGCTGAGGCTCAGGCACAGGCAGAAGCTCAGGCTGAAGAGGATGGATTTACCATTTACACTCAGGAAAGTAACTATGATGATTCTGATTATGACAACAGTTATAATGATACTTCTTACAATACTGATACGACGCAGGACGGTTCTCTGGATGATACAGGGCAGGAAAATGATAATACAGATACAGAAGATGGATCTTCTGATGATGGAAGCAGTGATCAGACATCGTCTGACGATACAGGGGATGATTCTTCCGATCAGATTGATTATCCCAGCGATGACAATTCCGGTGACAGCACAGATGGTTCTCTGGATAACTCTGATACATGGGAAGACAATGGAGAGGAAGTTCAGCAGATAGAGTATTAATCAATCTGACGCAGGACTTCACGCTAAAGCATTTTTCAAACCCGCTCCAAGATAAACTGGATTATTTGTATTATTTTACGAAATTACTATAATTATGTTTTTGTTTCTCAATAAATGGTATAATCAAACTGTTATTAACATTCAGGAGGCTTTTTATGAAGAAACAAAACAGGTTACTATCACTAATTCTATCTCTGTTCCTTCTGCTGTTTACCTTAGTTCCGCAATCAGCACTGACGGTAAAAGCTGAAGGCAACAGTGAGATGGCAGTTCATTTTATCGACGTTGGACAGGGAAATGCCATCTTAGTACAGTCCGGAGGACAAAATCTTTTGTACGATGGCGGGGATCAGAGCCATGCTGATCTGATCATCTCCTACTTACAGGAACAGAATGTGGAAAACATTGACTATATGATCGCTTCTCACTATGATGAAGATCATATCGGCGGTCTTGTTCCATGTATAGACAATTTCTCTGTAAGTAATATATTCGGACCAGACTATGTACATACTTCAAATTTATTCAATAATTTTATGAATACTGCCACTGCAAATGCAATTATCGTACAGTATCCTTCTGTAGGTGAAACATTTGATTTTGGCACCGGAAGTTTCACTGTTCTTGCACCGAATGGTATCAGCCAGAACAGTAATGATAACTCTCTTGTAATCAAACTTGAAAATGGTTCAAATAGCTTTATTTTTACCGGAGATGCAGAGGAAACCAGTGAACAGGATATGATCAGTACAGGTATGAACCTTGACTGTGATGTTCTTTCTGTTGGTCATCATGGGTCTGCAAGTTCAACTACCTGGGATTTCCTTGAGGCAACTTCTCCATCTTGCGCAGTCATAAGCTGCGGAATCAATAATCAGTATAATCATCCGTCAGCAGATACAATGGGACGTTTATCAGATATGGGAATCCCTGTATTCCGAACAGATAAACAGGGTACGATCATTGCAGTCTCCGATGGAACAAATATTTCCTGGTCACAGGAGCCATGTAATGATTATTCTTCCGGAGACTCCTCTGTAAATGCTTCTGCAGGTGGCACTGGTGGAAACTCCTGGCAAGAAGAAACTACCACTTCTGATCCGGTACCTGAACAGGAAGAATCCAACAATGCAGATCTAGGAACAATGGTATGGATCCCTGCAACCGGCGAAAAATATCACAGCATTCCCAACTGTGGAAGAATGAACCCGGATACAGCCAGACAGGTATCCAGATCAGAAGCCGAAGCTATGGGATACGGACCTTGCAGTAAATGTTACTGATAAACAAAAACAGCCGCATTTGCGGCTGTTTTGTTAAAATCCTTCCTGTCTGCGTACTTTCCAGAGTTTTGCACGTTTCTGTGCAGCTTCATTCTCTATCTGCTGAGTAACTCCCTCAATGATAAGTCCCGGTACTTCCACAGGATGCTGATGTTCATCTGTTCCAACCATAATAAAATATGCGCGGTTGATCATGGTTCTGGTTCCATCAAGGGCTTCACAGTAAGTATCAATACGTACTTCCATGGAAGAACGTCCCACATGTGTAAGCCGTCCGATGAGAACGATGGTATCGTTCACTCTGGCTCCGGCTTTGAAATACATATTGTCTACTGCAACAGTTACCACATTCATTTCCGCATGACGCTTGGCAACAATACCTGCTGTTTCATCAATCCATGCAAGCAGCTGTCCGCCAAACAGATAACCTGCGGCATTCAGACACTTTGGCATTAATAAATGAGACTGCTCTGTTAAGGAATCCTCAACTCGTTTCATTTTTCTTTCTGACATTTCTTTTCTCACTTCCCCTTTATCATGCTTTCTGTTGGCTATTATAGCACGTTCCATGATTTTGTGTTATATTTTTCATAATTTTCCTTCTGTATAATTTTAAAGCGTTATCACTTTAATATGAATGTATGAAAAAAAATACAATCTTTGTCTTGCCTTTCCCATCACTTTACTGTACAATGTTTAAATAGGTACAAATACAAATGTTCGCCATAGTAAAACACTGATCGCAAGGATGCATCTGCAATTCACTGTATCAGTGTTTTTTAATAAAATTCACTATAATATGCATTATTTACGAGTATTGCTATAAGTGAATTTGCGAATATTGCTGTAGATAAATAACGGGGAAATGAGGAATGATATTATGGAAAAACATGAAATGATGAGTCTGGAAGATTCCGGACAGCTTCGTGACAAAATAAGATTCTTTGAACAGGAACTGCTCAAGAATCATCATATCGATCCAAATCTGTATGTAGAATATAATGTAAAAAGAGGTCTTCGTGACTCCGCAGGTAAAGGTGTCCTGACAGGTCTTACAGAGATTTCTGATGTTAATGGTTATAATCTGATCAACGGCAGACAGATTCCGGCTGATGGACGTTTATACTATCAGGGAATCAATGTACAGGATATCATCAGTGGTCTGAACGGAAGACGTTTTGGATTTGAAGAAACAATTTATCTTCTGATCTTCGGTAAGCTCCCTGATAAAGAAGAACTTTCCAGATTTCTGGATATGATGTCTGATATGGAGGAGCTTGGCGGTCGTTTTGTCCGCGATGTTGTTATGAAGGGAACCAATGCCAATATTATGAATGCAATGCAGCGTTGTGTTCTGGCTCTCTATACATATGATGACAATCCGGAAGATATTTCTCCTGAAAATGTACTTCGTCAGTCTCTGGAACTGATTGCAAAGCTTCCTGAAATTGCCGTATATTCTTACCATGCATATCGCCATTTCAGAAAGGATGATACCTTATTTATCCGTAATCCGCAGAAGGGGCTTTCTCTTGCCGAGAACATTCTTCTTATGCTTCGCCCGGATGGAAAATACACAGAACTGGAAGCAAAAGTTCTGGATATTGCACTGATCCTGCATGCTGAGCATGGTGGCGGTAATAACTCCACTTTCACCACTCATGTGGTAACTTCTTCAGGGACAGATACCTACTCTTCTACTGCTGCATCCATCGGATCTCTGAAGGGACCTCGTCATGGTGGAGCAAACCTGAAAGTTCAGAATATGTTTGCTGATCTGAAGTCTCATGTAGATCAAGATCACTGGGATAACGAAGATGAAATCATAACTTACCTCAAGAAGGTTCTGAATAAAGAAGCATTTGACCATGCAGGGCTGATCTATGGTATGGGGCATGCAGTCTATACACTTTCCGATCCTCGAGAAGTGATCCTGAAACGCTTTGCCCAGGCACTTGCTGAGGAAAAGGGAATGACAGAGGAATTCGAGCTTTATAACAGAGTAGAAAATATTGCCGGCAAACTGATTATGGAACATAGAAAACTGTTTAAGAATGTCTGCGCAAATGTGGACTTCTACAGTGGATTTGTATACAGCATGCTTGGTATTCCGGAAGAGTTATTTACTCCGATCTTTGCTATTGCACGTATGCCGGGCTGGAGTGCTCACCGTCTGGAAGAACTGATTAATGCAAATAAGATCATTCGTCCTGCTTACAAATATGTAGGACATCATACAGATTTTGTTGCTTTTGACGAAAGGTAAACAGATGAAACTTATTACTGGCTGCGGTTCATTCCGCAGCCGTTTTATTATGTCACTAAAGTGAGCTTCCCGCAGAAAGAGAATCCTGCGCTACTGTCCACTGGTAATATCCTTTCTCGTAAAAATATAATTTGCATTTGTTGTATGAGGTCTGTATAATCAAAATAAATCCGAAAAAGGAGGTATTCTCTATGGCAAAAGAACAGATTGCGGTTGCAGAACTGGTTTTAAATATGATCCTTGGAAAGACAGGCGGTACACGGGTAGATTATTTCCCACAGAAACCGGATTTTCCGTTTGATGCAGTTTATGAGCAGGCATTTGTACGTGCCACACCGGAGAGTCAAGGAATCTCCTCTGATCTGTTTGCTGCCCTTCTTCGGGAACTAGATGCTTCCAAAGATACGGAAATGCATCATTTTATGGCACTGCGTCATGGCAAGGTAATCTGTGAATGTAATTTTGCACCATACCCTAAAGGAATGTGGCATATTACACATTCCATGTGCAAGAGCATCACAGGTATGGCAATCGGCATGTTGATCGAAGAGGAAAAATTAAAACTCGATGAAAATATTTATGACATTTTTCCGGATCATATAAATGCCTTTTCAAAGATTTTCCGCCCTGTGATCACAGTAGAGAATCTGCTGACCATGACAAGCGGCGTAACTTTTAATGAATCAGGTATCGTGTCCGGAAATGACTGGCTTGGAAGTTTTCTGAATGCATCTGTCAATGGAAAACCCGGAACAGAGTTTCAATATAACAGTCTGAATACTTATGTTCTTTCTGCAATCGTGACGAAACGTACAGGAGAAACCCTGACCGAATATCTGACTCCGAGACTGTTTGGTCCTCTTGGTATCACGAAATATTACTGGGAAACCTGTCCGAAAGGAATTACAAAAGGCGGCTGGGGACTGTTTCTCTGTGCAGAAGACATGGCAAAACTTGGCCAGCTGTATCTTCAGAGGGGAAAATGGAATGGTCAGCAGCTGGTGTCTGAATATTGGATAGAAATATCTACGGCACGACATCTGAAAACTCAGAATGACACCTATGGATATGGATATCAGCTATGGATGGAACAGCGCCCGGGAAGCTTTGAATATAACGGAATGTTGGGACAGAATGTTATTATTTATCCGGATATGGATATGGTTCTTGTCACAAATGCTGGAAATAAAGAAATGTTTCAGGACTGTATCATGCTGAATATCATTCGGAAATATTTCCCTGTTAATTATCATCCCGCCGATGTTCTACCTGAGAATCCGCTCTCCTATAGTCTTCTGAAACGGTTGTGCGGAGAACTGGAAAATGGAGAAAATAATAACAGAAGTACTTCTCTGCGCGGGGGATGGAAAAGAAATGTAGTTTCCAGAAGGAAGCATTCAGATAAAAAATACAGCTACCGTATTTCAGCAGCCGTTGATCGCCCATCTGATCATCACAGTTTTATGCGGGCTGTAAGCGGCAGAACTTATGTTATGGAACAGCAGAATATTGGAATTGCGCCGTTGTTTGTGCAGGTATTCCACAATAATATGACAGATGGTATTTCTGAAATTTCTTTTACTTATGATGCGGGAAACTTTTGCGTTTCTTTTACCGAAGGTGAGGTGATCCATAAACTTCCTGTTGGATTTGGAAAGGCTGCGGATGGATGTGTTGATCTTCATGGAGAACATTACCTTGTAGCTACACTGGGAGAATTTGCAAGAGATGAAAACGATATCCCTGTGTTAAAACTGGAGGTTACTTTTATCGAAGAATGTGTGAAACGAAAGGCGCACATTTTCTTTCATGAAGATAATGGAATTGAAATCAGATGGAACGAAACACCCGGCAAAAAAATGATTCTGGCAGGACTGAGTTCTATTACTGAAGAACTGTCAGGAAACTTCCTGTATAATTCGCTTCTGGGAGATCATAATATTACGACAGAACTGCTGCACCGGCTTATGGAACAGACGATTGAGCCTGCTGTAAGGGGATATCTGAAGAGACCGGAAGAAACAGGCAGTATTGATACGGATGAGTGAATATAATAAAGTCTCATATACAAAAATGCATTTCTCACTAAACGATTCAGATGAGAAATGCATTTTGCATTTTACAGGTTTATTTTATTTATGGTATGTATTATTTACGCGGATTGCCATAGTTCTGTTTAGTCCTGTTTCACATTGAAAGCTTTCATTCCCGGATATACTGCGCTTGCGCCGAGTTCTTCTTCGATACGGAGAAGCTGGTTGTATTTTGCAACACGTTCGGATCTGCTTGGAGCTCCGGTCTTAATCTGGCAGGTGTTCAGTGCTACTGCAAGGTCTGCGATTGTTGTATCTGCTGTCTCGCCGGAACGATGAGAAGAAATTGCGGTGTAGCCTGCTTTGTGGGCCATTTTGATTGCTTCCAGTGTTTCGGATACGGAACCGATCTGGTTTAATTTGATCAGGATCGCATTACCTGCGCCAAGACTGATACCTTTTGCAAGTCTTTCTGTATTTGTAACAAACAGGTCATCACCGACAAGCTGTACTTTGTCGCCAAGTCTTGCTGTAAGTTTCTGCCATCCTTCCCAGTCTTCTTCATCCAGACCGTCTTCGATGGAGATGATCGGATATTTCTCGCATAATTTAGCCCAGTGCTCAATAAGCTCTTCGGCTGTGTATTCTGTTCCAGCTTTCGGGAGTTTGTAGTAGCCTTTGCCTTTCTCGCTCTTCCATTCGGAGGAAGCTGCATCCATCGCAATCTTGAAATCTTTGCCCGGCTCATAACCTGCTTTCTTAACTGCTTCAAGGATTGTCTCGATTGCTTCTTCATCAGATTTCAGTGCTGGGGCGAAACCACCTTCATCACCTACAGAAGTAGCAAGTCCGCGTTCTTTCAGAATAGAAGCAAGTGCGTGGAATACTTCTGCACACCATCTTAAGCATTCTTTGAAGGATGGTGCACCGACTGGCATGATCATGAATTCCTGTACATCCAGCCCAGAGGATAATGCATGGCATCCACCGTTTACAATGTTCATCATCGGAACCGGGAGACGGTTTCCGGATACACCGCCAAGGAAACGATACAGCGGAATTTCAAGGGACGCTGCGGCTGCTCTGCAGCATGCAATAGATACTGCAAGAATTGCATTTGCTCCCAGTTTGGATTTATCCTTTGTTCCGTCTGCTGCAATCATGGCTGCGTCTACAGCGTAGATATCGCTGGCATCGAGGCCTTCGATTGCTTCATTGATCGTTGTGTTGATGTTTTCTACTGCTTTCTGTACACCTTTTCCAAGGTAGCGAGCTTTATCTCCATCTCTTAATTCCAGAGCTTCAAATTCACCTGTGGAAGCACCGCTTGGAGCTGTTCCTCTTGCAACAGTGCCGTCCATCAGATATACTTCTGCCTCGACTGTCGGATTTCCTCTGGAATCCAGAATTTCTCTTCCTACTACTTTCTCAATTTCTAAGTACATGATAAATCCCCTTTCTGATATTACATTAAACTGCTGGTACATCACTTCTAAAAAGCTGTATTCATGCAATGCGCGAGAAACAAGAATATAGCTGTTAAAAGGATGTACCAAAGTGTAACAGACCATTGGCTATATGGGCTGTATGCATATGAATCATATCTAGTAAACGGCTTCAGCATGACCGTGTTTTTAATGAAATTGCAGATATGATTCATTGGTTCCGAAGGTTTCAGCTAGGCTTCGGATAGAGTTTAAACAATTGATTCACACGAGAGTTTATTAAATCTAACTCTATTGGTTAGTATATACTAACTGGCTTTGGAATGCAAGAGATAAATTAGGAAAACTTGAGAAAGTATTTCAAAATATTTTGTATGGATGCCATTTAATAATATAATTGAATAAAATAAGCTCCGATTATTAGCTACTATATCTCATACAGCTAATAACCGAAGCTTAGAAATTAATAATTATTAATGAGGGCATTTAACATATGTATGTGTACTCTGATATACAGCATTTGCTAAATAGCCACACTTTTCGCATCTTTGGGCAGTATATACTTTAACTGAACATCCACCTTTACCATCTTTAGCATGTGTTTTTAAATATCCATTAACCATACTGTGGGTACATAATGCATACGATGAAAAATCATAAACAGGTGTTTGTATTCCGTTTAAATCAATAAATACAGAATCACTTTCCGAAAAATCAGGAGCATACATATCATTTTCTGAAAATCCAAAACTTATAGATTCTAAATCAGCATTATAGACATCATCCGTAATACTTAAATCAGATGACTGCATCGGCTCATACGCCAACACTGTTCCAGCTCCAGCAACAATTGTCAGTGCAGATACTGCGACCATAATTCCTCTCTGTAATAATCCTTTTTTCTTTTCCTTCATCATGTAGTTGATCCTCCTTTTTAAGATTTTCTTGTTCTTTTCGCTTTTCTTTTTATTGCTGAAAAGATTATTTTTCCACATAACCGGATTTTTGTCCGGAGTTGAGGCTTCTGTTACCAGCAGTATGGCATAGTCTTTACGGCGTTCTTTTGTGCAGCCTTGCACAGCGGCGCTGTCACTGACTATTTCTGCTGTATCTATGTAAAGGAAAAGTAAAAGGTATGCCACCGGATTCATCCAGTGCAGGCACAAAACCAGAAGGCATAATACTTTTACCAGATTGTCGTGATTTTTCAGATGAGAATGTTCATGCTTATATACCATGTCATATTCTGAATGTAACATAGGGAAACTCTCGGGAAATACAATTTTCTGACGGAAAAATCCGACTGTACATGGTCCGCAGATTCCATCAGGAATCAGATAATATACTTGGTTATTGTCTGAATCTTCCACTTTATCAAATATATAATTCTGAATGGAATGAGCTCCTCTCCAGAAGCAGATGATTTGATAAATGGCGAAAATAATGATTGCTACCAGCCATATCTTAGATATGATATCAAACCATTGCGGCATCCATATATATTCACCCTGTCTTTCTGGAGTGAAGGACAAAGAACCTGATAAATATAGCTGAGATTCATCTGTGATCAGCATAGATGTTGGAAATACATCTTTTGGAATCAGATATTTTATCAATTGTACAGGCATCAGATAAAAGAAAATACCCGTTATCAGTAATCTTCTGCCTAAAGTGTAATTGTAATCAGCGCGTTGAATCAGGTACATAAGTAAACAGATCACAACGGGGATTGATCCTGCGATAGACATACAGATCAGTAGTTTCATTAGATATCACGTCATTTCTTCTTAATGTATTCAAGTAAGTAATTTTTCTCTTCTTCTGTAAGTTCCTGCTCAGAAGTGAGAGCGCTGACGAGGATATTTATGTCAGGTACCGGGTATCCGGATACAGGTGTGGAAACAGATGATCTGGATGTCCTTGCCTTTAAGGTTTCCTCTTTTTCTTCAGCGATTTCATTTAATTTATCATATAAATATCGATTTCTTAGTCCAAGGATGAACATGGACACCGGATACAGTAAAGATACTACTGTGGCACCAATCATATATAAAGTAAAAGTATGGGTATCGTCTACAGGAGGTTTGCTCATGAAGTTGACAAAAAAGCAAACACCAGAACATATGGTAAATAAAATCCAGCAGACAATTTCTATTTTTCTTTTCATTATTTCGTCTCCAGATTGTAATCTTCTATCAATTTCTTAACTGCATTTAGTGTATCATAACTGCACAAAAGTCACAACCGATTTTTATGAAATTATCAGACTTTTTGACGCCATTCTTCGAGATTTATCGACAAAAAGCTATAAAAAAGTTACAAAAAACCGGACAAGGAATCTTGAAGTTATCAAAATTCATGTCCGGTTTTGTATAGGAGTTACTGCCTGATGAACCTGGCAATTACCGATTTATTTATGAAGGAATGAAAACAGTCCTTTTTTATTTTCGTAAGGCTCTGAGGTAATTCCCTTTACTTCATATCCTGTGGCATTAATCGCTGCTTTTAATCTGGCTTCATCGACAGGTGCATCAGTGATAAGAGTGGTTTCGCCTTTGCTGTGGGAAGATGAAACTTTATCTACCTGGAAAGCTTTTCTTATTGCGTCATTGACATGAGATTCGCACATTCCGCACATCATTCCGTCTACTTTTACAGTTGTTTTAATCATAATAGCATCCTCCATTTTAATGATTTAGAAAAGTTAGTATTCACTAACAGCGATTATATCACATAAATTCCATTTTTACAATTTCTATGCAAGAGCCTGCGCAAGAGCTTTTTGAACAGCTCCAAGGATTCCTTCAGATGAGAATGTTGCACCACTTGCCGTATCAATTCCATCAGCGGACTGATTTCCCATGATCTGGGGATAGAGTGTTCCCCATGCATAGTCGAAATATTCCGGAGAATCACTGTTGCTCTGTTCAATAGAAGAAATCTGACCGTTCTGGATGATTACCGTTACTTCTACTCTTCCACTATAGCCGTAACTTGAAGCGGAGTATGTTCCGTCTTTATACGGTCCTTGTGGTTCAGGTGTCGGCTCAGGTGTTTCGTCTGGGGTTGGTGTCGGTGCAGGCGTTTCAGTCGGAGCGGGTGTGCTTTCAGGAGTTGGTGTTACCTCTGGCGTCGGTGTTGCTTCCGGTGTCGGAGTAACGTTCGGAGTTTCCGTTGGAACTGGTGTCGGAGTTACTTTTGCGTTCGTTTTGGCAGCCTGTTTCTGGATATCTTTCATCGCATTTAAGATTCCTTTGGATGAATAGGTCGCACCACTGACAGTGTCGATTCCATCTGCCGACTGATTCTGAATGATTGCATTTTCCAGAACATCCCATGCCTTCTGGAAAAACTGTGGTGTATCGGTATGCTTTACATCGAGAGATTTGATAATTCCTTTTTTTATCTTCGCAGTCAGGGTTACCGTTCCGCTGTAACCCTGTGCAGTTCCCGTATAAGTACCATCTTTGTATGGAGATTCTTTATCCGGATTTGGTGTTGGAACTGGTTTCTTTGTAGGTTTTGGTGACGGCGTTGGTGTTGGTGTGGCTGTTGTCTGGTTTCCTGATGGAATCGCCTGAGACAATGCGTTCTGGACTGCTGTGATAATTCCATTTGAGGAATAGGTAGCTCCACTCACCGCATCTACGTTTGGTGACTGGCTGGAAATAATTCTGTTGACTACACCCTGTGCATTGGCAAAATAGGAAGCTGTTTCGCTGGAGGCATCCAAAATATTGATTGATGCAATTTTATGATTACTGACAGTTACCTGCACAGTGATCGTTCCACCGAATCCGGTTCCGGAGCCGGTATAAGTTCCATCCACATATCCGTCAGCCGGAACTTGTGTAGTTGGTGTGACAGTACTTCCTGCACCACCTCCGCCGGCAGCGCTGCCATTTGCAGCGGCTCCGGTAGAAGAATTTTTCTTTGTGCCGGTTTTTATCTTACTGGCTTTTTTGGCTTTCTTTGATGTTTTTGCTGATGCTTTACTGCTTTTTGCAGAAGATTCCTGTAAAGCTTCGTCGTGGGTATTTCCTGTTGCAATTAGTTCTTTGATATCATCAGTAGACATAATACTATTATCAGAAACTACAGCGGTTTCTACGGGGCTTTTTTCAGTCTGATAACAGGTCACACAGACTGCTGCAAAAACTGCAGCTGCCGGAAGAAGCTTTAACCAGGGCTTTAAATTATCCTGTTTCTGATTTGTTTCAGGATTCGTATTTTTTTTCTGCTCATTATTCTTGTCCATAAATCCTCTCCTCTTCTTTTATAACATTTCTGGAAAATATAGATAGCAAATTTCCTACTAGTAGCATTATGTTAAATTTCAAGACTTATCCCCTCTGTATTTTCCGGAAACGTTATATAATTAAACAGACAAAACTATCCGCTTTCACTACGTGACTTCACACTGAATATCTGTCATTTTATGTTTTACAAGGAAAAGAAACCCTGCCCTTTTGACCGGAATACAGGATTTCTTTTCTATGTCTGTGAATCAGTTAATTTTCACACTGAATTAATCCGATTATTTTACAGTTACTTTAAATGTCTTGGATACACCGTTGCATGTTACTGTAATCTTAGCTGTACCTTTCTTGATACCTTTTACTGTACCATTGGAAGATACGGTAGCAATTTTCTTATTGCTGGATTTGTATGTGATTTTTCCGGATGGAGTTGCTTTTGCCGCAATCTTAGTTGTCTTTCCAACTTTTACAGATGCAGATGTTTTTGCAAGCTTCAGAGTTGGATTCTTAACTGTTACTGTACAGGTTGCTTTTACGTTTCCGCATTTAGCTGTAATCACTGCTTTTCCGGCTGCTTTTGCTGTAACTTTACCGGTTGTTTTGTTTACTGTTGCAACTTTTGGGTTGCTGGAAGTAAATGTAACTTTTGATGCATCTGCTCCTGTTACAGTTGCTTTCAGTGTAGTTGTTTTTCCTTTGTAAACAGTAGCTGTTTTCTTGTTGAGAGTGACTGTTACCTTCGTATCAGCTTTAACAAGAGCCTCTACGGCTGTGTTCAGATGAGTTGTAGCTTCATCAACCTCTGCCTGAGTTGGTTTTTCTTTTGCAAGAAGATCTTTTGCTTCCTGAAGCTCTAACTGCATTGCCTTCCAGGAATCTGCTGTGTAATCTGTCTCTTTTAATGCTTCTGCTTTTTCTACTGCTGCTTTTAATGCTGTTGTATCCGCTTCTCCTGCTTCCGGTTTTACAATATTTGCATCTGTTGCATTAACTTCAAATACAGTATCTGCATATCCCATTGCATATACAGTAACTTTCCATTTTCCGGTTCCGTCTGTTCCTTTTGGAAGCTGGCAACGGTAGGAATCTGTCAGACCAAGCTGGATTCCCATTACTTTGTGCATCCAGTTATCTGCTGCGAATTTTGTTCCGTAAGATGCCAGAACTTTATCACCATTTCCGTAGTAATCCCATTTTATAGCATACATTTTAGCACCAAGAGCACCATATCCGTCACCGGTAATATCTACTCTTAAGAATTCACCGTAGCTTCCACTTGCTTCTTTTACTGTTGCGGTAACATTGGATGCTGTCTGGAGTGCCTGATCTTTAAGTCCGGAACCTGTACCGTTTGTTCTGGCCTTGAATGTGAATGTTCCATCGGAACCTTTTACAGCTTCTTTTAAGCCGTTTGTTTCAGCGGTAACATCAGCAACTGCACTATAGGACTGTAAATTATTTTCTCCAAATCCTCCGGCAACTGTGCTTCCGTCTTCCACAACCTTGAACTGGGATTTGAAAGCTTCATAGTCTTCTGCTTTTACTGCGACAGGTACATATTTCAGACCTACTACGTTATAATGGTCGAATTCTACAACACTTCCGTCAGCTTTTGTGATCTGTCCTCTTTCAGGCTGATTCAGCTTTACAGTTGTTCCGTCTGTAAGAACTGCATCATTAGCTGAGGTCCAGTAGGAAATCTCATAAGAACCGCCGTTTTTGTCATACATGATTGCTTCACACTGGTAGCTTCCTCTGTGCAGGCCATGGTTTACAGTAGCTCTGGTTACTGTGTCGAAACCGCCTTTGTCAAGTTCATCATGGCTGTCTTTTGTTCCATTGGAAGCTGTGTTTGCAGCATTATAAACTCCCTCAGATGCCCAGTACTGTGCCCATGTCAGACCTGCATAGACATATTTGTAGCCTGTTTCTGCTGTTGCAGCGAATTCATCTTCTGCTGCTGCCTGATCGTCAACAAAAGGTGTTTCCTCATCGCCTGCAAAAGCATCAGCGGTGTCATCTGCTGCATCAAACTCATCTGTCTGTGCCTCAGTCTCCACAGCAGTATCAGATGTAAAATCCGCAGCCATAACCGGTAATCCTGAAACCATCATTGCTGCACTTAAAATTGCAGGAGCTGCCATTTTGATTAAATTTCCCTTGCGCATACCTTTAAATCCTCCTGAATATGAGTTAATAAATATATTTCCAAACTGTCCGGAAAACTGAAATTTTTGACAGTTCAGAGATCTTTATATAAGATAAACCTATTCACCGATGGAATAAGTATCTTTCAGTAATTGAAATCTTTCTTTCATGCCTTCCGTCATCCAGACATGATCAGAATCATCTACGAACAGTCCGTCTGCCTTGTATTTCTTCAAAAGTTCTTCTGCCTTTTCTTTTCCCAGTACAAAGCATGCAGTGGAAAGTCCGTCTGCGTTCAGGCCGTCATCACACACAACCGTCACAGATGTGAGACCGCTTCTTGCAGGATATCCTGTAGCAGGATCCAGTATATGATGATATCGAACACCATCTTCTATAAAGTATTTTTCGTAATCTCCGGAAGTAGATAAAAATTCAGTACCATTCAGAGTAACTACTCCCAGGTAATCACCTTCTGTATCCCGCGGATCAGTGACAGCTACCTGCCAGGCAGAGCCGTCGGGTTTGCTTCCATAGCTCATAACACTGCTGCCGCCCAGATTCAGGATCATGCCTGATACATTTTTATCTGCATCAAGAATCTTCTGTGCTGCATCACAGCCAATTCCCTTACCTGCAGCCCCCAGATCAAGAGTTACTCCCTCCGGCATGGTAACTTTATTTCCATCCAGAGTCACCTTGTCATATCCTACATTTTCAAGCAGGGAATTTAATTCATCATCTGAAGGAATATGCGAATCCTCTCCGTCAATGTCCCACAGGCGGATCACTCTTCCCATAGTAGGATCCATGGCTCCGCCAGAAGCTTTCGACAAATTTAGTACCTGTTTTAAACAGGTGGCAGTTTCATCAGATACCGTTGTTGTATTTCCGGCATTTTGATTGATCTGGTATATCTGAGAACTTTCTTTTGTCCAGGAGATCCAGTTCTCTTCTACATCTTTTAATGCAGAAATTACGTCTGCTGTGATATCTTCACCTGTTGTGTAAAGAGTCTCTGATACTACAGTGTCCATAGCAAAGTCTGTTTTGGTGTATGTGTTTATTTCAGAGTTTCCCCATACAGTCCGGGATGCGCATAAAAGGGAGGCTGTAATAAAAAGTCCCAGTACAAAAGAGTGTCTGTTTGTCATATATTTTCTGATTCCTTATCCTCTTATTGTTGTTTCCAACTAACTCTATAGACTATATCACTGTACGGATAGTATGTCTACCAATATAGTTAGTTCTTACTAATCAAATTTTTTCAATAAGTTAGCAGTTGCTAATTTTTATCAATAACAGTGCCTGTATGAATATTTTTCCTTGGGCAGACTGCAGTGCAGGCGTGACAGCAGATGCATTCCCCTGAATGTGCAGTATCGCCGTCAATATCCAGATGTGCCGGACATCTCTTCTTACAGAGAGCGCACTTTGATGCACAGTTTGGACGATTTCGTTTGAAAAGTGCTCCCGGAATAATCGGCATGATTGCAAATACTGCTCCCATGGGACAGAGAAACTGGCAGAAGAAACGCTCCTGTGTACACATTCCGACAATGATCAGGATCAGCAGAACTGTTCCCACAATGTAGGTAGATTTCGGCAGTCTGCCTGTTGTAAGCATGGAGAATACATCCCATGGACTCATTCCCTGTAATTTAGAATAGAATCCTGTCATGCAGGAAAGAAGCAGGAACGCAAGGAGTACATATTTTACTTTCTGCAATCTGTGTACCCATTCCTCCGGATATCCATGTTTTTTCTTTTTTCCAAAGCATTTCGCACGGATAAACGCGGTAAGCTCATACAGAGCATCTCCCAGTGAGCCAAACGCACAGGCATAACCGCAGAAATGACGCCCGAACAGAATGGTAATAATTAACAGTAACGCCGTAATATCCAGAAAAGAGTTCCAGGTTACGCTCTGCTGTCCTCCGATTGCAAGAAAGATGGATTTGACTCCTGCAAATGCCGTGGAAAAAAGGGAGGGCGCTGCTATAAAAAATATAAGCTGTATGGCGGCACGGATCAGCCGTACCTTTCGTTGTTTCTTTTTCATGCGTTTTCCGCCTTTGATAATGCGTCATTTACTGCTTCTAAGATACCGGTAGAACTGAAAGTTGCTCCGGAAATAGTGTCAACATCTGTGCTCTGCTCGCTGATGACACTGTTTATGACATTCTCGCCCTGTGACAGATAAGCACTGTCCTCACCCGGCGCACTGACTACACTGACTGCTGTAATAGTATCGTCTTCCAGTGTTACCTGGACTGTGATGGTTCCACCGTATCCGGTTCCTAAACCTTCAAAAGTACCGTTCTTATATACATTATCAGAATCATCGGTTTCTTCAGAATCTGCCTGATCTGTATTTTCTTTATCCTCTGCAGAATCCTTTTCGAATTTATTATCAGCTTCTGAAGAGGCATCAGAAGAAGCATTACTTTCTGCTGCTGTTTTCTGTTCCTCATAAGTTTCCTTTAATGCTGTAAGGATCTGGTCCTGCTGTTTCTCCAGACTCTCTGTTTTGGCAGTCAGATCTGCAATATCCTGGGCCTGTTCTTTATCCTTTACTGTTCCGTTATAGAAAAATACCGCCATGATAATCAGCAAAAGTGCGATCAGACGCAGATAAAAATTTTGATTATTCACGTTGTTTCCTCTCCTTCATTTTTTTATTTTGCCGGATATGATATCTGTTTTTGGATAAAGCAAAACTTAATCATAACTAACTTTAAAAGTGTATCATTTTAGTATATAAAAATCTATATATAACAGATTCTGCTAATGTTGTTTTTTTCTCATTAAGATGACCCCGGAGCAAAATCCGAGGTCATTTATTGTGTGAATTATTTACCTGTTATCGTTTATTTTACTTTTACTGTAAATACTTTCTTAACACCATTGCAGGTTACTGTGATTTTGGCAGTACCTTTTTTCTTTCCTTTTACAACGCCTTTGGAGCTTACTGTTGCAATCTTGGTGTTGCTTGACTTGTAAGTAACCTTTCCTGATGGAGTTGCCTTTGCGGAAATCTTTGTTGTTTTTCCAACTTTTACAGTTGCTGAAGATTTGATAAGTTTCAGGGATGGATTTTTAACTGTTATCTTGCAAGTTACTTTGTATTCTCCGCAGGATGCTGTGATCACTGCTGTTCCTTTTGCCTTAGCAGTTACAACACCTTTGCTGTTTACAGCAGCCACTTTTGTGTTGCTGGACTTCCATGTGATTTTATCTGTAAGGTTTGTTGTAACTTTGAGAGTGGTTTTTGTGCTGCCTTTTGTATAAAGAGTCTTGGAAGAAGTATTTAATTCAAATGTGTTTTCTGCTTCTTTGTAAGTAAAAGTAAGATTATTCTTATATCCTACAGCAGTTATTTCAAATACAGTTGTGTCTGTTACCTGAAGATCTGTAAGATCAAGAGTTCCATCTTCTTTTACAATGACTTTGCTTCCTCTTCCTGTTGCAGCATATTCTGTATCATCAACTTTTACTTTGCTGATGCTCTTAATGTATGCAGAGAACTCTTCTGCTGTAATGCCTTTTGCTGCAACCAGTTTTGTCTCGTTACTGTCATAAGAAGCCGGCATTTTGTCTGTATTTACTGTAAATTCAGTTACAATGGCTGCATATTTTCCGCTGGCATCTGCAATTTCAACCTTATGTGTTCCCAATGCAAGAGCTCCAACTGCAAGTTTTCCGTCTGTGCAGGAAACCGCTGTTTTGTCTACAGTATACTGTGCCTTGAAGTCTGCCGGCAGAGCCTGGTCAAAGGTAACTGCTGCAGATGAGTCTGTATTCATAATATCTGCCACTGTTGCCTTGATTCCTGTAGTTGTCTGCACCTTTACATCCGGAACATCAAAAGTAATCATGCCTTTATCTGTGTAATAAGTAACGCTGTCAATTGTTTTTCCCATGATTGATTTATAATGCGCAGAAGAAACAGGGCATCCGTGAACTTCTGTTGTATATCCTGTACCCCAGGCAAGCATACTTCCACGCCAGATATTCTCCAGATGACGCAGGCCATAGTTGGTTCCGTCTGTAGTATTTACGGTTACACCATAGATTTTATCTGTATTTGTATCAATTACTGCTGCAAAAGCCTCATTGTTAAGATCAAGCTCATAATCACCGTAATTTGTCTCTGTTTTTAATGTAGCATCAATAGTAACGTTCTTTGTCTGGGCACCTTTCATTGCTGAGAAAGAATAGCTGCCATCTGCATTTACAGTAAGTTCTTTGTAATAAGACGGTGTTTCACTTAAAATGTAATAAGAGTAAGAGGCATTTTCAATCAGGGAATCTTTTCCTGTATAGGTGTTGCTGCTTGTCTGTCCTCTGTTTGTCACTGTGATCGTTACAGAGTCGGAATCTGTGACCTGCTTCTGGTCTTTCAGAAGGGAAAGATCACTGACCTTTACAGGGAAAGTAACACCTGTTACATCGGTTCCATTGGGGTCTACGTGATAAGCGGAATTTCCGTTCATCATACCTGCTGTTCTTGATTTATTAAGAGTTGCAGATGTGAAAGCATCAACTTTTACATCATTATTTTTCAGTTCTGCCTTGTAGAAATCATCATATGGAATATTCATAAGCACATAAGCTTCGCCCTGCTGTGCTTCTGCAGCAAAAGCATCCTGGACATCTTCTGTGGTAAATTCTTCCTGCGCATCCTCGGCGGCAAACTCTTCGGAAACAGAGAAATCTGTGCTGTCTGTAAGTACCTCACTGTCTGTGAAATCAGATGCCAGAACTGCATATGGCATGCTGGTCATAGCAACTGCGGCACTCATTACAACAGGTGCTATTTTTTTCATAAGTTTTTTGTTTGTCATGTTTTTCTCCTCTTCTAAAATTTTTTGTGGAATCACTCTTACCAGAGGGTTAATCAACTTATTAACCAAAGGGATTTTACTTTTACCAAAAGGGAGTGACTTCTGCCAAAGATATTCATATAGGATTGCTATAGGTATGCTGTCAGCAGTAATTATATAAATTAGTCACTACTAACTTATAAAATAGTAACATGTCTGTCTGAAAAAATCCACACTTTTTTACCGGTGATATTCGTCATTTTTTCTCAATAAATGCTTTCAGTAAAAATCAGTATTAGTTGCATCTAACTTGTGGTTGCGGGAATATTTTTTCTATGTTAAAATGTCTGAAGAATTCTGATAATTCCATTTTGGATTTTTTGAGAGGAGAAAATAGATTTATGAAGCAAAAAACAGCCTGCCTTGGGCTTTTTTCAGCTGTGGCGATTATTTTGGGATATGTGGAATCACTGGTGCCGGTTTTTGCGGGGATTCCGGGGATTAAACTTGGACTTGCCAATCTGGGAGTACTTTTTATTTTGAAGAAATATTCATTTAGGGAGGCTGCCCTGGTTTCTGTTGTCCGCATTCTGGTGATCGGATTTATGTTCGGAAATCTGTTCAGTATCCTGTACAGTCTGGCAGGGGCCGCGCTTAGTATGACAGTTATGACACTTATGCTGAAAAAAACCTCCTTCAGTCTGATCGGTGTCAGCGTTGCAGGAGGTGTTTCCCATAATATCGGTCAGTTGATCATTGCCATGCTGATCGTACAAAATGCAAGTGTGTTTGTATACGCACCGGCACTTCTGGTGGCAGGTGTTGCTGCCGGGGTAGTGATCGGCGGACTTACTAACGAGATTTTGAAAAGAGTTCATCTATAATTTTAAAAGCATCAGTTGTCTGAATTTATAATCTTTCAGATAACTGATGCTTTTTTCAATCTTCTTCTATATGTTCCCGTCCCTGGTTGATGATCGTGCGGACATGATCATCTGCCAGAGAATAGAAAATAGATTTTCCCTCTCTGCGGCTCTTTACCAGTTTATTCTGTTTCAGAATACGAAGCTGATGAGAAATCGCAGACTGAGTCATATTCAATGCTTTAGCGAGATCACAGACGCATACCTCTGCCTCAAACAAAACAAACAAAATGCGTATTCTGGTAGAGTCTCCGAAAACCTTGAATAATTCGGCCAGATCATAAAGCTCTGTTTCTTCCGGCAGGGTTTCATCTACAATTTTAAGCAGATCTTCATGTACTTCATTACTCTCACATAATTCTTCTTTGCATACTTCCATTTTCTTACCTGTTACCTTTCCGGCTTATCACAAAAGGTTTCTGCTGATTTGCCTGTTTCTTATAAATTCTTTACAAATAATGTACGGATCGCGTTTAATACTGCCAGGATCATAACACCTACATCCGCAAAAATGGCCATCCACATGTTTGCAATACCTAAAGCTCCAAGGATCAGGCAGAGAACCTTGATACCGATAGCAAAGTAGATATTTTCATATACAATGCGGATACATTTACGTGCAATTTTAATCGCTTTGGAAATCTTCAGCGGATCATCATCCATCAGAACGATATCTGCTGCTTCGATAGCTGCATCTGAGCCAAGTGCTCCCATGGCAATACCAATATCAGCCCTGGATAATACAGGAGCATCATTGATACCGTCACCTACGAACGCAAGTTTATCCTTTTCAGACTTCTGATTAAGAAGTTCCTCTACCCTGGAAACTTTATCAGCAGGTAAAAGCTCGCTGTAAACTTCCTGGATTCCCAGTTCTTCGGCAACCTGATCCGCAACACGTTTTGAGTCGCCTGTCAGCATAACAGTCTTGCTGATTCCGGCTTTCTTCAGTTCAGCGATTGCCTCTTTTGCATGAGGTTTGATGATATCGGATATCAGGATATGTCCTGCATATTTGCCGTCAATGGCTATATGCACAACAGTTCCTACATGATGGCAATCCTGATAAGCAATGCCAAGTCTGTTCATTAATTTGGTATTACCGGCAGCTACAGATATGCCGTCAACTTTGGCAATCACACCATTACCACTGATTTCTTCAATATCAGTAACACGATTTCTGTCGATTGGTTTTCCGTATGCTTTCTGCAGGCTCTTGCTGATCGGATGGGAGGAAGAACACTCGGCAAGTGCTGCATATTCTAACAATTTCTCATCAGGCATTTTATTGTGATGAATACCACTTACTTCGAAGACACCCTGAGTCATAGTACCTGTTTTGTCAAATACAACATATTTTGTCTGAGCCAGTGTTTCCAGATAGTTGGAACCCTTGACCAGAATGCCCTGATTGCTGGCTCCACCGATTCCTGCGAAGAAACTTAACGGAATGCTAATGACCAGTGCACATGGGCAGCTGATTACAAGGAAGGTAAGGGCTCTGTAGATCCAGTCTCCCCACATGGCAGGTTTTCCCATAATAAGAAGTACGATCGGTGGGATAAGCGCAAGAGCAAGGGCTCCGTAACATACTGCAGGTGTATAGTATTTCGCAAATTTGGAAATAAAGTTTTCAGATTTTGACTTTCTGGAGCTGGAATTCTCTACCAGTTCAAGGATCTTGGATACTGTAGATTCACCGAATTCCTTAGTTGTACGGATCTTCAGCAGACCTGTCATATTGATACAACCACTGATCACTTCATCGCCTGCTTTTGCATCACGCGGAAGACTCTCACCTGTCAGTGCACTTGTATTTAATGTAGAAGTTCCCTCGGTGATCACTCCATCGATCGGTACTTTTTCACCCGGCTGAACAACAATAATGGTTCCGATCTCAACTTCATCAGGATCAACCTGTTCCAGTGTTCCGTCTTTCTCTATGTTCGCATAATCAGGACGGATATCCATCAGTTCACTGATGTTTCGTCTGCTCTTTCCCACTGCATAGCTCTGGAAAAGTTCTCCAATCTGGTAGAAAAGCATAACTGCAACACCCTCGGAATAATCGCCAAGGAGAATTGCACCTACTGTGGCTACAGCCATCAAAAAGTTCTCGTCAAACACCTGTTTATTTAAAATACCCTTAAATGCTTTCTTCAGAATATCATAGCCGATGACCAGATATGGGATCATAAAAAGAACAAATCTCAGGTATCCCTCTGCCGGCAGTAAGGAAAAGACCACGATCAGCACTGCTGCTATGATAATTCTGATCAGCATTTTCTTCTGCTTCTTGTTCATATCAATACCTCTCTCTTCTTAATAAAAGCAGGACTGCTGCAAAAAACTTTCCGACGAAAAGCTCAACGCCGGGTTCCGTTTTATGCAACAGTCCATCCTCCGGATGATTCAGGATTAAAGATAGATCTCACAGTCGTCTTCTACCTTCTTGCAGTTCTTTAATACGTCTTTCATAACTGCTTTTGGATCCTGTCCATCTTCGAATTCAACGATCATCTTCAGCATCATGAAATTAACTGTTGCATCTTTAACGCCGGCTGTATTCTTGGCAGCTTCCTCCATTTTATTAGCACAGTTTGCACAGTCTACATCGATTTTATAAGTTTTCTTCATAATATTTTCCCTTTCCGCTCATCTCTTTTATATTAACATATGAGCACTTGTTCATTTGTTTGATTTTATTATAGCATTATTTTCTCTTCTGTCAATAGTTTTGAGGAGATTTCTTTACGGAAATCAAAAGTTATGTTATAATCCATGTTATTATAGTTTAACGTGTTGCTTTAATGTTTTAAAAAACAGGATATTATTATCTGGCAGGTATCAAAATCATAAAAAGAAATATGATACTCTTTGACAGAACATAACTGCCTGTACTGTTTGCGTACAGCAGTTCACAGCAGCAATATCGGAAAGAAAAAAAGGAGGGAGTATCAATATGGCGATACATGAATCAGGAGAAGATTATCTCGAAGCGATCCTTATGATCCAAAAAAGAAACGGTAATGTCCGCTCTATCGACATTGCGCATGAACTGTCTTTTTCAAAACCGAGTGTCAGTGTTGCAATGAAGAATTTGAAAGCCAGTAATTACATTACGATTGATGAAAATGGATTTATCAATCTGACGGAAACCGGGCAGGAAATTGCAGATAAGATTTATGAAAGACATACCTTTCTGACCGGATGGCTGACTTCTATCGGAGTTGACCCGAAGGTTGCAGCCGAGGATGCCTGTAAGATGGAGCATGCGATCAGCGCAGAGAGTTTTGCTGCCATTAAGAAATCTATTGCAGGCACGCATGAAAATTATAGCAATCCTCGTAAATAATGCATTTAAGACAGTTCAGCAGCGTGCGAAAGACAAGGAAGATATCTGCAGGCGTGCTGACGCACGGCAAAGATATCTGACGCAGGATTTCACACTCTGATGGGCTGGATTAAGATGCATTATTTTAGAGGATTGCTATAAATAAAAACATAATAAAAACCATATCCCGGATTTTCAGAGACTAAGCATCTGTTGCTTTATCATGAAATCCCGGATATGGTTTTTTATGGTTATCTTTATGCTTCCTCTTCTTTTGGAAGAAGATTTCTCATACTTCTTAAACTGATAGTCAGTGTTGACATGTTATGAAGCAGTGCGGATGTTGTGGGCATAATGATACCTGTAACTCCAAGTGCGATCAGACCACCGTTTATACCAATAATAGTTCTGTAATTATTATGGATACGCTTCATCAGCGCTGTGCTCAGTCTCTTTAACGTAACAATCTCATGGAGATTATCTGCAGAAATTGTAACATCTGCGATTTCACGTGCAATAGCTGCGCCATCACTGATAGCAATTCCCACACTTGCAGAAGAAAGTGCCAGTGAATCATTGATCCCATCACCGATCATAATAACTTTATGACCCAGTTCTTTTTCTTTCTCTACAAAAGATGCCTTATCTTCCGGCAGAACTTCGGAGTAATATTCATCTACTCCTACACGTTTCGCAATAGCTGCTGCTGTACGTTCACTGTCGCCGGTCATCATTACGACTTTTGTAATGCCGGCTTCTTTTAATTCACGTACTGCATCTGCAGCCTCTTCACGAAGCGGATCTTCTACACAGATAACTGCTGCAAGTTTTCCTTCGATTGCAAGATACAAGTGAGAACATTCTAATGGCAGGTGTTCAAATCTGTCTTCCATTCCTTCCGGAATTACACACTTTTCATCTTCCATTACGAAATGCCAGCTTCCGATCACTGCCTTTTTGCCTTCAATAGTTGTAGAAATACCATGAGCTACGATATATTCTACTTTTGAATGCATTTCCTCATGAACAAGATGTTTCTCTTTGGCTGCATTGACAACTGCTCTTGCCATGGAATGAGGGAAATGTTCCTCCATACATGCTGCAATACGCAGAAGCTCATCTGAACTCAGCTCTTCACTGAAAGATACCACATCTGAAACTACAGGCTTTGCTTTTGTAAGTGTACCCGTCTTGTCAAATACAATCGTCGTGGCATCAGCCATTGCTTCCATATATTTACCGCCCTTTACAGTAATACTGTGAGTACTTGCCTCACGTATAGCGGATAATACGGAAACAGGCATGGCAAGCTTCAGTGCGCAGGAGAAATCTACCATAAGTACCGCAAGGGTTTTCGTCATGTTTCTGGTAAGCAGATAAGTTATCCCTGTACCTGCAAGAGTGTATGGTACAAGTCTGTCTGCAAGATGTTCTGCATTACTTTCCACAGAGGATTTCAGCTTCTCAGAATCCTCGATCATGTTGACGATCTTCTCATAGCGGCTGGAACCTGCTGCTTCTTTAACCTTAACAGTGAGTTCGCCCTCTTCCAGAACAGTTCCTGCATAGGCAAAGCTGCCTTCTGCTTTACGTACAGGCGCAGATTCACCTGTCAGAGAAGTCTGGTTGACCATTGCCTCTCCTGCTGCAACATTTCCGTCAAACGGAATCACATTGCCCATATGTACGCGTATCAGATCACCTGCTTTAACAGAAGAAGCAGGTATAAGGACTTCCTGTCCGTCTTCGTTTACAAACCATACTTTCTCTGCGTTGATAGACATGCTTCTTGCAAGATCATTGACGGATTTCTTATGTGTCCATTCCTCAAGGATCTCACCGATTCCAAGCAGGAACATGGTGGAACCTGCAGTATTGAAGTCACCGCGGAGCATAGATACACCGATTGCTGTTGCATCCAGAACAGGTACTTCCAGCTTGCCTTTCATCAGAGTACGTACACCATGATAAATGTATTTTACTGATTTCACTGTAGTGATTGCTACACGTACCGGGTATGGCAGAAACATTTTATTTAATGTACGCATTACTACAGAGTTGATCAGTTTTTCTTTATAGGTTTCGTTTAATTCACGTCCGGAATTCTCAAGTGCTGATTCAGATACCTGAGCAGTTTCATAGGAAAATCTGCTCAGTAAACGAATCAGCCCGTCTCTGCTGCCGGTGTAGACAACAGCGACATCCTGAGTTCTTACATAAACCGATGCCTTGCTGATATTTGCCTGTTTTTCCAGATAACACTGCAGAATATCTGCCTGTCTGTAGGTCATGTGTTTCTGGGCAAGGTGAATACGGATTCGTCCTTTTATTTCATGCTTAATAGCAAATTTCATTATTCCTCGCTGCCTTCTTCTGTTTCTTCTGTCTCTTCTTTGAAATCTGTTGTCTCTTCTGTTTCTTCTGCTGCTTCGTCAGCTGTATCTTCTACCACTTCCTCAGCTGCTGCTCTGTCTTCGTTGATCTGCTGTGCTTCTGCATAAATATCCTCAGCATTCTCCTGAATTGCGGAAGCTGTTTTCATTACACATGCCTTTGCACGTAAAACGGCTGCTGTGCAGTTTGTGTATAATTTCTTTGCATCTTTACTTGTAAGAATCTTGATACCTGCTGTACCAAAAGCTACTCCTGCTGCAAAGATTCCTGTTTTTTTACCGTCAAATTTGATCATTGATGTATCCTCCTGTTGTGATTTTTAATTTATTGTAACCACTCAGCACCCTTTCGGTACTGAACAGTTATGAACTGTTTTCAGATAAATATGATGGGCAAACGCATTATTGCGACATCAGCTTATTTATATTTCATGTATTATACAACCAAAATTTCTGGATTTCTACTTTTTTCTTCTTGTTGAGAAATATTCTCATTTCAGACATGTTAAGAAGGTTACCGGAAACCGTATTGCCAAAAGAGAGTAAAAAACTGAAGAAATATAAGAAAACCACCGGAAATTATACTCTTCAGTATTTCCCGGCGGTCATCAGTTCGTTCTCTATTTAAATTTTTACTTGTTTTCAATGTTTAAAATCACAGGAATTTACGAACATCCGCTCGATTTCCTGTTTGTCAATGTATCCACAGGCCTTCAGTCCTGTCAGGACTACATTATTAAAACTGTCTTTTGATAATTTCTGGACTGTATTATCATCCAGCTCGATGGTGCATACACTTTCATCTTTACAATCCGGATTTCTCACGATTTTATACATATTTCTTCTGCTGATCGCACCAATTTCTTCCAAAAGATTTACCATACGGTAAACCGTAGCTGATCCGATGCCCGGATCCAGGCGGGATGCATTGTAATAGATTTCTTTACAGCAGGAACACTCATTTTCAAGAATGACTTCCAACAGCATTCTTCTCTGTTTGGTAATCCTGCATCCTCGCTTCTTTAATTCCTGGATTACAACATCTTTCTGCATTCGGGTTCTCTGGTAATTGGGCTCTTTACAATTTTCCTGTCTCTGTAATGCTGCTGCTCCCAAAATCACATCATCCTTCCGCTTGTTAATTTCTGTTTCCTGACATATGGCTGCTGTTTGGCATCAGGTTTCAGTAATATGCCTGATTCTCAATGGCACCCTCTGCAGTGGCTGCAGTCTCCGCCACATGATGACTTGCCGCTTTTTTTGTCTCTGACGACTCCTCTTATGATCAGTCCGACAATTAAAATCAAAATTGCTCCTACAATCAATGTTCCCATAAATGACACCTCCTGCTTTATATCATTATCATACACATATAATCACTATACTGCAATCTGATAATCAGCAGTCCACTAACTGTTTATCAGAACCCGCACCACCAGATGGGACGCAGGCTCTGATCTTATTACTGTTTTATCTGGCTTTTGCCATACCCTTTACCTTTACATTAAGGCTGCCGCTTTCCTTATAAGGTCTGAACAGCAGATATAAAAATCCGATGATAATTGCGAATGCAACCACTGTCCAGATACCGAAACCGCCGCCTGTAACCAGTGTACCGATCTGATAGATACACAGAGACACAAGATATGCAAGTCCACACTGATATCCGATTGCAAATAAAAACCATTTTGTATTGTTCATCTCTCTCTTGATCGCACCCATAGCTGCGAAGCAAGGAGCACAAAGAAGGTTGAATACCAGGAAGCCGTAAGCTGCGATCGGTGTCATGGCTGCTGCCAGGTTACCCCAGATCTCAGCACCGTCTTCTGCAACTTCTGCGAATCCATAAAGCATACCAAATGTAGCTACTACATTCTCTTTTGCGATCAGACCTGTAACAGCTGCAACTGCCATCTTCCATCCTTCGCCGGCTTTTGTCCAGCCAAGAGGTGCAAAGATCCATGCGATTGCTGTACCGATCTTAGAAAGGATACTCTCGTTAAGTTCTTCAACCATACCGAAGCTTCCGCCTTCCCATCCGAAGCTCATTAAGAACCACAGAATGATTGTTGAAAGAAGGATGATTGTTCCGGCTTTCTTAATGAAGGACCAGCCTCTTTCCCACATACTTCTTAAGATATTGCTGACTGTTGGCCAGTGGTATGCAGGAAGCTCCATAACGAACGGAGCCGGATCACCGGCAAACATTTTTGTTTTCTTTAAGATGATACCGGAGCAGATAATTGCTGCAATACCGACAAAGTAACAACTTGTTGCAACCCATCCGCTGTTTCCGAAGAATGCACCTGCGATCATGGCAATGATCGGAAGTTTAGCTCCGCAGGGAACGAATGTAGTTGTCATGATTGTCATCTTTCTGTCACGGTCATTCTCGATCGTACGGGAAGCCATAACACCTGGAACACCGCATCCACTGCCGATAAGCATTGGAATGAAGGATTTACCTGAAAGACCGAATTTACGGAAAATTCTGTCCATGATGAATGCTACACGAGCCATGTAACCACAGGACTCAAGGAATGCAAGGAATGCAAACAGTACAAGCATCTGAGGTACGAAACCGAGAACAGCTCCCACACCGGCTACAATACCGTCAAGGATCAGTCCCTGTAACCATGCTGCACAGCCAATCGCATTCAGCCCTGATTCAACTGCCGGAGGAATGATCTCACCAAACAGAACATCGTTTGTCCAGTCAGTTACGAAAGCACCAACTGTAGTTACAGATACATAATATACGATAAACATTACAACTGCAAAGATCGGCAGTGCCAGCCATCTGTTGGTAACAATACGGTCGATCTTATCAGATGTGGAAAGCTTATCTTTTCTTGCCTTAGTCACACACTGACCAATGATAGAAGAAATATAAACATATCTCTCATTTGTGATAATACTTTCTGTATCGTCGTCAAACTCATTTTCCATTTCTTTGATCTCGGCAGATACATTTACGGATGTATTCATCTGCTCAATGATCTTGTCATCTCTTTCAAGAAGCTTGATTGCGAAGAATCTCTTCTGTTCTTCCGGTACCACACCGGTCAGTTTATTCTCAACTGCTCCGATGATCTCTTCTGCTTTATCGCAGAATTCATGGACAGGTGTTACTTTCCGGTGGCTCTGGGCAATGGAAACTGCCTTGTTTGCAGCTTCTGTGATTCCAGTTCCCTTCAGAGCAGAAATAGTAACAACTTCACAGCCGAGTTTCTTTTTCAGTTTATCAATATGTATTGTATCACCGTTTTTCTCAACGATATCCATCATGTTGACTGCCATGATGACCGGAATCCCAAGTTCCAGAATCTGTGTTGTAAGATACAGGTTACGTTCAATATTGGTACCATCAACGATATTGATGATCGCATCCGGTTTTTCCTGAAGAATGTAATTTCTTGCAACTACCTCTTCAAGTGTATATGGTGATAAAGAATAAATACCAGGTAAGTCAGTGAGGATCACATCCTTGTGTCCCTTCAGCTTACCCTCTTTTTTCTCGACAGTTACACCTGGCCAGTTACCTACAAACTGATTTGAGCCGGTCAGTGCATTGAATAATGTCGTTTTACCGCAGTTCGGATTACCTGCGAGTGCAATTTTTACTGACATAATCTCTCTCCTCTGATTTCTTGATCACTTTTATTTTGATCGCTTTATCCAATCTTTCTACTGCTGATATCATTTATCATTCTCAACAGTTATTAGTCATCACTAATACTTAACTTTCGTCAACTATTAGACAAGGCTAATTGTTAGAAAGACCTAACATGATGTCAAAAAAATTATTCCACTACAATCATTTCGGCATCTGCTTTACGTAAGGATAATTCATATCCTCTTACAGTTACTTCTACAGGATCCCCCAGAGGTGCAACTTTTCTTACATAAATTTCCACGCCTTTAGTAATTCCCATATCCATGATTCTTCTCTTGACCGGACCTTCACCGGTAAGTTTCTGGACTTTAACGGTCTCTCCAACATGAACTTCTTTTAATGTCTTCAAGTTTCTTTCCCTTCTTTCCCCGGAGCGTGTCTGAAAAATCATTTCCACAATCTATACGCTCTGGAATTTTATTTTTCTTTCAGGAAGAAATTATGGTTCAGACCATAATTTTGCTTGCCATATCTTTTCCAATGGCAACCCTGGATTCTTTAACATTAACGATCAGGCTTCCGTTAATCTCAGAAACAACTGTGACAACTCCTCCTACTACGAAGCCGAGCTCCTCAAGATGTCTCTTCACTTCTTCTTTGCCTCCGATCCTTTTGATTGTAAAAGGTTCACCTGCATTTACCATTGATAACGGCATTTCTTCATCCCTTCCTTTGCATTTAATAAGTGATAAACATTATCTTTATCATGTGGTTAGTGTATTCTAATTTTGGTTAGATGTCAATAACTTTATTGAAATTTTTAATGATAAAGTTTTTCAGTTTAAAACATTAATAATTTTTTTCATTAATTTATCACTATATTATGCAATATATACAAGAAAAGTATTTATCAGCAACGTGCTTCGAGAATACCGTTGAGTGCATTTCCGCTGCTGGTATGGCAGCGCACAATATCTGTAGAAGCGCCAACCTCGTCCAGTGCGCATTTTACCATCTTATGGGATACAGTATTTGTAAAAAGTACCAGAAGATCCGGACATCCTATCTTTTTTCCGAAGTCGGCTTCCATCTGTGTAAATACTTTACATTTGCATTTATAAGATTTGCAGATTTTTTTGTACTGTCCTACCATTCTGTCATGTCCGCCTACGATTACGATACTCATATATTGTCCTCCTTTGTTTTAATATATTTTATGAGTGTTATATTATAGTATGCTTTCTTATATTGCCAGAAGTTATTTACCTCTAACTATAAGTTAGTATAAACTAACGCACTGCTTTTGTCAATACATTACTATAAGATATATATATTTAAAATAAAGTATATTGAAATACTATGAAATATGCAGTCAAGAAGGTAAAATCATCCGTTTTGCTATATGTTTCTACAACAAATAACTAACTTATTGCTCTTCTCAACCTCCGCAGGGGACTTACTTGATTCGGTTAAATTAATTATTCGTGTTTATCTGATCGATACAAAAAAGAATCCTACTTGCAGGATTCTACGCCTGCGGCGGGTCGCTTCAGCGACATAATTTCTCTCCGCCGCAGTGCGATCCTGCCCGGAGGGCTTTGTTATGTTATAGGAACATTACGGAGTAATTTCCTATAACATAATAAACAAAAAGACCACCATACTTCCTTGTATAATGGTCTCTTCAGCAATTACAAATTATATTTTAGGTGCTCGTCTTAGAGCGTGTTTGAAAAAGGCTTTCTGCAAAATATTCTGCAAATTATGGAAGTGCAACGTGCTCTAAAATTCCTGTAAGATGAGCAATCGTTATTCCATAATTCGTCATTGGGACATATTGATTTCTGGCTTTATCAATACGGTACATTACATATTTGCGATTAAACATACAGGCACCGCATTGGATGATCAGATCATATTTAGTAAGGTCATCAGGAAAATCTGTTCCGCCTACCAGACTTACATCCAGTTTCTCTCCAAAACGTTTTTTGAGCATTCGCGGAATCTTCACTCTTCCGATATCTTCCTTCAGAGGTGCATGGGTACAGCATTCTGCAATGAGAACATGTGAATTTTCATTAAGAGTATCAATTGCCTTTGCGCCTTCTATATAATATGGTAAATCTCCCTTGTATGCTGCAAAAAGAACTGAAAAAGAAGTCAGCATACTCTCCTTTGGTTTATTTTCATATACATAGGAAAATACCTGCGAGTCTGTAATGATTAATTTCGGAGGTACTGCGAGATTTTCCAAGGCTGACAGATACTGATCTGTTGTCACACTCATTACCAGACATTTTTTGTCCAATAGTTCTCTTAAAGTTTGCACCTGTGGTAATATCAGTCTCCCCTTTGGTGCCTGAATGTCCTGTGGCATCACAAGCAGAACCAGGTCACCGGTATCAACCAGATCACCGGTAATCATCCTGTTTCCATATCCTTCCGGAATACTTCGGGCAAGCAGTTCCTTCAAATTACGGATTCCCTCTCCTGTTTTAGCACTGATCAGACAGACTTCTTCCTTTGTGTTCCTTTGAATCAGGTGAGCAAGTTTTTCTTTTTCTTCCTGCGTGTACAGATCTGTTTTATTGAGAACGGGAACCACAGGCGTATTTTTCTCTTTAAAGTAACGATACCATTTTAATTCCTGCGACATTTCTTCTTCACAGAAGAGAATAATTGCCAGGTCCGTCTTCTGCGCTGCAAGTTCTGTTTTTTCGATACGTAAAGCTCCAAGCTCACCTTTATCATCAAATCCCGCCGTGTCGATCAGGACGCAGGGACCGAGAGGGTAAATTTCCATAGCCTTGTATACAGGATCCGTAGTAGTTCCCGCAACATCTGCTACAATAGATACTTTCTGTCCGGAAAATGCATTGATAAATGAAGATTTTCCGCTGTTCGTTTTTCCAAAGATTCCAATATGCAGACGATTTGCAGAAGGTGTTTCATTTAATGTAACAGCCATATTTTTTCCTTTCACAATATAATAAGTCAAACGAATAAAATCATTCGCGTTTGCGACGTGGCTCTACACTGGATAACTGTTTCGCAGCTGATTTCTGTCAGAATCTGAAATCACGCTGCCCATTTACGATATCTGCCAGATGTTCTTCTGTAAGCCTCTTTACTTTTTCACTTGGAATATTTTCGAGTTCCTTCTGAATCAGTTCCAGACCGACTTTCTTAGTTTCAGGACTTGCATAATCCTGTAAATATTCCATTAAAGTCATCAAGGCATTTGGATGACAGCAGTTTGAAATCTGTTTACTTTTGCACAATGACATAAAACGGTCACCGGTTCTTCCGGCTCTGTAACAGGCAGTACAAAAGCTTGGGATGTCTCCCATATTCATCAGCCAGTTTACGATCTCATCAAGCGTGCGCTGATCGCTGACATCAAACTGAGCAGATGTAATCTCATCTTCCGTTTCAGGCTTATCATATCCACCGACACTGGTTCTTGAAGCTCCACTAATCTGAGAAACACCCAAAGGAAGAACTTTCTCACGAACAGCCTGACTCTCTCTTGTTGAAATAATCATACCTGTATATGGAACAGAGATTCGGATCAGTGCACAGATTTTTGCAAAAATCTCGTCGCTGATACTGTTGTCAAATGCAGACGGATCAATGTCATCCGCATGTTTGATACGTGGCACACTAATCGTATGCGGTCCTACACCATGAACTGCTTCCAGATGTTCCGCATGCATCAGAAGTCCTGCAAATTCATATCTGTAAAGTTCCAGTCCGAACAATACACCTAAACCGACATCATCAATGCCACCTTCCATCGCGCGGTCCATTGCCTCTGTGTGATATGCATAGTTATGTTTTGGCCCTGTTGGATGAAGTTTTTCATAGCTTTCTTTATGATATGTTTCCTGGAAAAGAATGTAAGTACCGATTCCGGCTTCTTTTAATTTACGGTAATTTTCTACTGTTGTAGCCGCGATATTTACATTTACACGACGGATCGCGCCATTTTTATGTTTGATACTATAGATCGTTTTGATACATTCCAGAATATATTCAATCGGGTTATTGAGCGGATCTTCACCCGCTTCAATAGCGAGTCGCTTATGTCCCATATCCTGCAATGCGGTAACTTCTTTTACAATTTCTTCCTGTGTTAATTTCTTACGGGCAATGTGCTGGTTTTTCTTATGATACGGGCAGTATACACAGCCATTTACACAATAGTTAGACAGATACAGAGGCGCAAACAAAACAATTCTGTTTCCGTAGAATTCTTTCTTGATTTCCGCTGCCAGATCATACATCTCCTGAATTTTCTCAGGAATTGGACAGGCAAGAAGAACAGACGCTTCTCTGTGCGTAAGACCTTTACATTCTTTTGCTTTCGCAAGAATCTGATCGATCAGTTCCACATTCTCCTTGTTTGCGTCAGCGTAGGCAAGGGTTTCCCGGATTTCCTCGTCGGAAATGAATTCTTCTGCTTTTAATGATTTTGGATTATACATAGGCTTTTTTCCTTTCTTTTCGGTCAGGAGCTTTCTTATCAACTGCTTTCCGATTAGTTTTTATTTTTCTATATTCAGTTTTATATTCCGCATACTGCGGATGCTTAAGTTATTCAGAAGTGACTCTTTTTGTAAAGCATTCTGGAACTTCAGAAAAATCAGCTTTACATTCAGACCTTATAATCGCCTTTGTCCGTCACTACTTCATAACCAATGCTCTTCATTCTTGCTGCCATACAGGCCTTACATTCTGCTGCTTCGTCACCGGTGCAGATTTTGTTATCATAAAGTTTGTATTTATCTCTGACATTAACCGGAGAAAGGTTAGGCATTACGACGTTTCCGCCTGCCAGAATTCCCTTTTCTCTTCCTTTAGGATCAATTGTTCCAAGTGCAGTTGTCGCTGGCAGAAGAACATGTGGGTGAATCAGTCTGATAATTGACAATAATCTCAATGTCAGATCCAGTGTCCCTGCAGGCTGATCTGCAAACGGAGTATCCTTATGAGGAATAAAAGGTCCGATGCCAACCATTTCAGGTTTCAATTCTTTAATAAACAGAAGATCCTGATAAAGGGTGTCTACCGTTTGTCCCGGTGATCCTACCATAAATCCGCAACCGGTCTGATAGCCGATTTTTTTCAGAACTTTCAGGCAGTTTTTTCTATTGTTTAAAGACATCTGTTGTGGATGGAGTTTTCTGTAATGTTCTTCATCTGCAGTTTCGTGCCTTAACAGATATCTGTCAGCTCCGGCATTAAAATATGCCTGATAACTTTCTTCGCTCTTCTCACCAATGGATAAGGTTACTGCACAGTCCGGATATTTTGATTTAATTTCCTGAACGATCTGGCAAATTTTCACATCTGTGTAATAAGGATCCTCTCCTCCCTGTAATACAAATGTACGAAATCCCAGGTTCCATCCGGTTTTACAACAGGATAGAATCTGTTCTGTTGTAAGGCGATATCTGTCGGCCTTTGTATTGCCGTTGCGGATTCCACAGTAATAGCAGTTATTTTTACAATAATTAGTAAATTCAATCAGACCGCGAATATATATTTTATTTCCATAGATCTGTGTCGCTGTCTGCTGTGCCTTTTTATGAAGTTCCTGTATCAGAAAGGAATCTTGTGTCTGTAAAATCGAGCCTAATTCTTCCCTTGAAATACTTTGCGTATTTTGGATACTCTCTAACATTTTTAAATCTGCTAACACTATGTAATCCCCCTCTTGTTATATGTTTTCTGCCTTTTTTGAGCAAACTGTTTTTGCAGAAATCCCTGCAAGCCGCCCGATTTTTCCTGTCATTGCATTAATCATATCCTGGGGGGCATCCATCGCCACGCTGATAATATTAACACCACGCTGTCTGTATGGGATTCCCATTCTTCCTATGATATATTCACCATATTCGTGAAGAATCTGATTCAGCTCTTTCACAGAATCAGGCTCTTCAACTATAATTCCAATCACCGCAATTCTGCTCGCCATAGAAACACCTCATTTCAGAAATTTTCTCAGATAATTTTCAAAATTAATATGTACAGAAATTTACAACTCTCTGAATCTGATGACTGATCGGATAATAGTCGTATCCATAAACTCCAGTCATCCATCCTGCATACTGAGCCTCCGGATCATAGTAAAGGCCATTTATTTCTACCCAGCAATGACGTGTAAATCCATCTGCCGCTCCATCTCTGCTTCCCGGTACCCGTCCACAGATCATATATGGTGTATATCCTATTTCTCTTGCAAGAGCAGCAAAAATACAGGAAAATCCATAACAGTTGCCATATCCTGTACGAAACATCCTCAATGCCTCACTGCGCGCCCAGCCACTCTGGTAAATGTTAGGATCCGGACCACCATAGTAAAATCCTCCGTAAACAACATATTTCCAACATGCATAAAGCTTCTGGCTCTGACTCATACCTGAATTTGTGATTGACGATACAATCTGCATCACACGCATTTTCAGCAGAGCATTATAATCTTTTCTTGCAGCACCGGAATTGGTAAAATAAAGCTGGCCGTTCTGTCTGGATTTCTTCTGATACAGCCTTCCTTTTGGATCCGCATAATACAGATTATTCTTATAGATAAAATATCCAATGCTGGCACGGCCGTGTTTTGTCCTTATATGATAAATATTGGATCCGGATTTTACAATTTTATTCTGTTTATTCTCAAATAAACGTCCTTTCTCATCAAAAACATAAACTACATTGTTGATACGCTGTCCTCCCCGCACAGCATTTCCATTTGCGCCAAAATAATACTTATAGCCATTATATCTCTTCCATTTGTTCTTAACCATTTTTCCCTTATAATAATAGTAAATCTTGTTTCCCTTTGTAACCAGTTCTCTTATGGGAACCGGAGATGGCGTCGGGGATACCCCGGGCTGCTCTGTAACAGGAATATCACTTTCCGCAGCCTGTATACCAAATACCGGCATAGCTAAAACAGCAACTGCCATTATGATAAAAAGCAACTTTTTCAATGTTTTCATAAATCTTTTTCTCCTTACACATTTTCATAATCTCAGAAACAAAATATAACTACACACCATGACTACAATCCTGTCTCTTCCATTACCTTCTTCACTTTAGTGTAACAAAAAATTTATCTGATTTCCACATTTTTGTGACATTTTAGCAAAAAATACTGCTGTCCGAACTTTTATCAATGTTTCGAACAGCAGTATCTGCTATATCTCTGAATTATTATAATTTCTTACCTGTAAGCATTTCATAACCCTGAAGATATTTTCCGATTGTCTTATCCACAATGTCCTGCGGAAGTGTCCAGTCATTGTCCGGATTTGCTTTCAGCCAGTCACGTGCAAACTGTTTGTCAAAGGATGGCTGACCATGTCCCGGTTCATATCCTTCAGCAGGCCAGAAACGGGAGCTGTCCGGTGTGAGCATCTCATCACCGATCACCATGTTTCCGTCTTTATCCAGGCCAAATTCAAATTTGGTATCTGCGATAATGATTCCCTTGCTTAATGCGTATTCTGCACATTTCTTATAAAGTGCAATTGTATTATCACGAAGTTTTGCAGCTAATTCCTCTCCTCTTCCCGGGAAATATTTCTCAAGGTGAGCGATACTCTGCTCATAGGAGATATTTTCATCATGATCGCCAATCTCAGCCTTTGTGGACGGAGTATAGATCGGCTCAGGAAGCTTGTCAGATTCCTTCAGTCCTTCCGGTAATTCAATGCCGCAGACTTTACCTGTCTTTTTGTAGCTTTCCCAGCCGCTTCCTGTAATATATCCACGAACAATACACTCGATAGGCAGCATTTCAAGCTTACGGCACATCATGCTGTTTCCATCAAATTTCTCCTGCTGGAAAAATTCAGGCATATCTTTTACATCTACAGAAATCATGTGGTTCGGCAGAATGTCTTCTGTCATGTCAAACCAGAACTTGGACATCTGAGTCAGTACAGTTCCCTTCTTGGTTACCTGATTGTTCAGGATAACATCAAAGCAGCTGATGCGGTCTGTCGCAACCATGATCAGGCTGTCACCGTTGTCATAAATCTCACGTACTTTACCTTCTTTGATTGGTTTCATTTCCTGCATTTTTTCGCACCTCAATATTCGTTATGTAATTTGTAAAACTCCAAAATCATCGGCCTTTGCCGAAATTACTGTATTACCGTACCACTATCTCTGTAAGATTGTCAATACACTGAATTTTATTTAGCTTTGCTGATAAAATGTAAGCAACTGTTAATTCTCACTTCATATCCCGAAACGGCTTTATTCGTCCTTCGCCCATCCGTAAGAATATTTCACAGCCTTATTCCATCCTTTGATCTTTTGCTCTCTTGTTTCTTCAGTGATAGACGGGTAGAATTTCTGGTCAATGGACCAATTGTGGCGCACTTCTTCTTTACTGCTCCAGTAGCCTACTGCCAGACCTGCCAGATAAGCAGCCCCCATTGCAGTTGTCTCAACACAGCATGGACGGTTGACCGGTGCATTGATAATATCTGCCTGTGTCTGCATCAGGAAATTGTTGGCACTGGCTCCGCCATCAACTTTTAATGCTGCCAGATTAATGCCTGAATCTGCTTTCATGGCATTTAGTACGTCATTTACCTGATATGCAATAGATTCCAGCGTTGCGCGGATAATATGATATTTGTTCACACCGCGGGTAATTCCTACGATCGTACCTCTCGCATACTGATCCCAGTGGGGAGCTCCCAGTCCTGTAAAGGCCGGCACAACATAACATCCATGTGTATCTGATACTTTATTTGCCATATACTCGGAATCTTCAGAGGAATCAATTACCTTTAATTCATCTCGCAGCCACTGGATAGCTGCACCTGCAACAAAAATTGATCCTTCCAGTGCATAGGTTACCTTTCCGTCCAATCCCCACGCAATCGTAGTAACCAGTCCGTTCTTTGAAAAGACAGGTTTCTCTCCTGTATTCATCAGAAGAAAACATCCTGTGCCATAAGTATTTTTTGCTTCTCCGGCATTAAAGCAGGTCTGGCCAAACAAAGCAGCCTGCTGATCACCTGCTGCACCTGCAATAGGGATAGCACCGCCAAGGACTGCCGGATCTGCTTTTCCATAAATACAGCTGGATGGCATTGGTTTGGGAAGCATGGACTTTGGAATGTCAAGTTCATTCAGAATTTCCTGATCCCACTGTAAAGTATTGATATTAAAAAGCATGGTTCTGGATGCATTGGAATAATCTGTAACATGGACTCTGCCCTTTGTCAGTTTCCAGATCAGCCAGGTTTCCACAGTTCCAAACAAAAGCTGCCCTTTCTGCGCTTTCTCTCTGGCTCCTTCTACATTGTCCAGAATCCACTTTATTTTTGTTGCAGAGAAATAAGCATCGATCACAAGCCCTGTTTTCTCTCTGAATTTCTCAGTCAGTCCTCTGGCTTTCAGCGAGTCGCAGTATTCCGATGTTCTGCGGCACTGCCATACGATCGCATGATAGACAGGTACGCCGGTATTTTTATCCCATACGATTGCAGTTTCTCTCTGGTTTGTGATTCCGATCGCAGCGATCTTTGAAGCATCTGCTCCGATCTTGGTCATTGCCTCTACTGCCACACCCAGCATACTGGCCCATATCTCATCTGCATCATGTTCTACCCAGCCCGGTTTCGGGAAATACTGGGTAAATTCTCTCTGTGCAACACTTAAACGTTCTCCCTTTTCATTAAACAGGATACAGCGGTTGCTGGTCGTCCCGGCATCCAGTGCCATAATATATTTTCCCATAAAAGATTTCCTCCGTTCTCTTTCAATGTACTCTCGGAATCTTTTTGTACTTGATTTTGTGAGAAGATTTTTGTTAGATGTGCCCAAATTTTTGAGGCGTACGCGGTGCGTACGTTGATAAAATTCGGGTGCAGCTAACAAAAAATCAGCCGCAAAAGCAAGTGCAATAAAGACTCCGAGAGTACATTTTATTATTATAACCATACCACAAACATCTAAAGGTTGCTATTCTTTTTTATTCATGTTATGATGCAGACAAAACAAACCTGTTATTGTTCACTCCGTTCTCAGTAATACGCTTTGCAGGATATTATCAGTGAACAGTAACACAAACCTTACTGCTATTATAGAAAGATGGAGTACAATATTTTGAAGAAAAAAGAATTTATTTTTATAGGTGGTATTCTTATTCTTGCACTGGCGATGTGGGGAGGAATGTCTCTTATAAATAAGGGCAGTCATGGTTCCATCCGCATTACTGTAGACGGAAAAGAATATGGAACTTATTCTCTGGAAAAGGATCAGACGATTAAAATCAACGATACAAATGTCTGTGAGATCAAAGACGGTCAGGCACGTATGATCTCTGCACAATGCCCCGATCATCTGTGTATGAAACAGAAGGCAATCGATGAAAAAGGAGGCACCATCGTATGCCTCCCTAATAAAGTCGTTATTGAAGGGGAAAAAAGTACTGACAGTAAAAAAACTGACGAACCGGTAATTGATGCAGTAACCTGAGCTCTCTATTGCCTGTAACTGAATAACTGTTTCACAGTTCGGCTAAAAGCAAAATTTAAAGGCATCATATTATACGGCAGCTATATGATGATACACACCAGCCCGCCCTTACTGTCATTGACAATTTTCTGCATGGTATCCTGAAGCTTTACCTGGCTTTCTTCGCTGATAGCTGCAATCTTGCTTCGGATGCCATCCTGTACCAGCTGCTCAATGGATTTACCGAAAATATTAGTCTCCCAGATACTCTCCCCCCTCTGACTGCCTTCGTCAATATACTGGATCAGATCCTTTGCCTGCTGTTCTGTTCCTACTATGGGAGCAATTTCAGTTTCTATATTTGCCTTTATCATATGGATAGACGGACTCTTTGATTTTATCTTTACTCCATATTTATTTCCCTGTCGGATCACTTCAGGCTGTGCGATCTCAATCTCATCCAGATTCGGGACAACCACACCATAACCGGTTCCACGCACTGCTTCCAGTGCAGCCTGCACTTTTACATATTCCTCTTTCATATGTACCAGTTCCTGCATTGTATGGATCAGTTCATATTCACTCTCCATTTCGATTCCACTCATCTGACTGAGCATCCTGTAATAATATTCTTCCTTTATGCGTATTCTTACCTTTACTGTTCCATCGGATAAGCCTACATCTTCCAGAAGGGAATCCTGTACATAAGGTCCGGATAATTTTACAGATTCCTTTGTGATATCACGTATATGCTGCATACTTTTCATTTTATCCCTGATCTGTGAAAGGATCTGCTGTTTTAATTCATGCTCCAGGGGAAGCATTTCTACCCAGCGCGGAATAAAAAACTGAATCTGACTGACAGGAAATTCATATAAAACCTTCTCCAGAATCCTGGCAATATCTTCTTTTCTCAATTGGTCACAGTTTACTGTCAGAGCAGTTACCTTATATTTCTGTTGGATTTCTTTCGCTGTTTTCAGAGCCGCATCTTTATATGGCATCTGCGAATTTACCAACACGATAAATGGTTTCTGCTGTTTTTTCAGTTCCTGAATAGTCTTCTCTTCTGCCTCCGGAAAATTGTCTCTGGGAAGTTCACCGAAACTTCCGTCAGTTGTGACCACAATACCTATTGTGGAATGCTCCTGAATTACTTTCTGTGTTCCGATGCGTGCGGCCTCGCGAAATGGGATTGCCTGCTCAAACCAGGGAGTTTTTACCATTCGTTCTTTCCCGTCCTCCGTCTGCCCGGATGCACCCTTTACCAGAAAACCCACACTGTCGATCAGGCGGATCTTTACCTGCTGATCTTCTCCGAGAGTGATGGGAACTGCTTCTTTGGGAATAAATTTTGTTTCTGCTGTGGTAATGATTTTGCCTGATCCGCTTAAAGGAAGCTGATCTCTGATCTCTGCCTGCTTTGTATCTGACATCTGCGGCAATGCAACAAGTTCCATGAATCTGCGGATAAATGTAGATTTTCCTGTGCGGACAGGTCCTACGACCCCTATGTATATATCTCCCCCTGTACGGGCCTGGATATCACGATACACCTGAAAATTTTCCATAAAAATAGCCCCCTTGCATATTTACACATAACCTTCATGTATTGTTATAAAATATGCAAGGAAGCTTTAAAATATTCTATTTATCATTTGGATATATTGTTACTGTTCACACACCACTATCCCGCGAGGTGTTTTGGCATGAATATGCCAAAATCCCGAGACATACAAGCCAAAATTCTATTGCCGCAGGCAATCTGGAATGAATTTTGGCTACGTTACTGTGAACGGAGTGAACAGTAATGACATATTGTTACTGTCAGGTATCACAGATGTTCCTTAATAGGAATCATTGTGAAGCAGATGATGCTCTTTGCCTTTCAGAAGTCCGTTGTAAAGTTCCAGAACTAACGGGTTTTCATCGGATTTCTTAATGATAGTTGTATTATCTGCATTATACAGGCCCTTAGCTCTCAGAGCTTTGGTTCTGTCGCCGGATCTTGTCGGCTGTCCGCCACCCATGATACATCCGCGGCGGCATGCCATGATCTCGATCAGATGATATTCTTTCTCACCATTCTTAACCTGTTCCATAACGGTTCTTGCATTTGCAAGACCGCTGGCAACACAGATATTAAGGTTCATTCCTTCATAAGGAACTGTAAATTCCTTGATTCCCTCATCTCCACGAACACCGCATTCTGCAATCTCATGCATAGTTTCTTTGCTGTGATCCGGAGTCAGGCGGCGGAGAACTGCTTCTGTAACACCTCCCGTAACACCGAAGATAACACCACCACCGGAGCCGAAGCCAAACGGCATATCACAGGCTTCCGGATCAAGAGTTGCAAAGTCAAGACCAAAGTTGTCGATCATGCGGAGCAGCTCTGTAGTTGTAATAACGATATCTGTATCCTGTTCACCGTCTGTGAAGCTGTTCGGACGAACTGCTTCTGCTTTCTTGGCTGTACATGGCATAATAGAGATCATAACTGTTTTCTTGCCGCCGGCATGCTTCGGATCGCGGAAGTACTCTTTGATTACTGCGGAGAGCATTCCCTGTGGAGAACGGCAGGTAGAAAGATTAGGAATATACTCCTTGTACTGGTCTGTGATAAACTTCACCCATGCAGGACAGCAGGAAGTAAGAAGCGGAAGTTTCTCACCCTTCTTAATTCTGTCAAGGAACTCGGCACTCTCTTCCATAATAGTAAGGTCAGCACTGAATGAAGTATCATAAACTTCATCGAATCCCATTCTGTGGAGAGCATTGACGATCTTACCCATAACACTTTTGCCTTTGGTCAGTCCATAATGATCACCTACTGCGACACGTACTGCAGGAGCAATCTGAGCAACTACACGTATATTTGGATCAGCAAGTGCTTCCCATGCCTCGTCCATATGTGTCTTGATCGCAATAGCACCTGTTGGGCAATATACACGACACTGACCACAGTTTACACATTCTGTCTCTGCGATTTTTTTGTTAAATGCAGGCATTACCATGGCCTCAGTTCCCCGGAATGCAAAGCCTAAAGCTCCGATTCCCTGAAGTTCTTCGCAGGCACGTACGCAGTCACCACACAGAATACATTTGTTTGGATCACGAACCAGAGAAGGAGAACTTGTATCCAACTCATGATATTCCCTGGTATTTTTGAAACGGATTGTCTGTACGCCCAGCCTGTGTGCCAGTTCCTGAAGGACACACTCACCACTCTTAACACAGGTTGTACAGTCACGACAATGTGCTGCAAGCAATAATTCTACAATTAGTTTTCTGTATTTCTTGACTCTTCCGGAATTGGTATAGATCACCATTCCATCTCTTGGCTGTTCAGAACATGAGGCAAATGTTTTTCCCCTCTCGTCTTCAACTGTACATAAACGACAGGCACCAAAAGTGGATACCTCTGAGTGGTAGCACAGTGTCGGAATATTGATCCCTGCCTTGCGGATGACAGACAGGACATTTTTTTCATCGGTAAATTCTACCTTTCTACCGTCAATTATCATATGGCCCATAGTGTATCCTCCCTTCTATGCTTCCACATATACTGCATCAAAGTTACAGTTGTCCTTACATGCACCGCATTTGATACAGATGTCGTTATCAATGTGATATGGATGTTTGATCTTACCTGAGATTGCACCTGCCGGACAGTTCTTTGCACATTTACCGCAGCCGATACAGAACTCAGGATTGATGTGGAACTGACGAAGAGCAGTACATACTTTTGCACGGCATTTCTTGTCGCAGATATGTTCCTCATATTCATCGCGGAAGCGTTTGAGAGTACTGATAACAGGAAGAGGTGCACTCTTGCCAAGTCCGCACAGAGCCATGTTCTGAACCATATTTGCAAGCTCTTCCAGCTCATCCAGATCGGACATCTCACCCTTGCCATCTACGATCCTCTCCAGGATCTCCAGCATACGTTTGGTACCCTCACGGCACGGTACACATTTACCGCAGCTCTCACGCTGGGTGAAGTTCATAAAGAATCTGGCAACCTCAACCATACAGGTATTCTCGTCCATAACTACCAGACCACCAGATCCCATAATCGCATCTAATTTTTTGACAGAATCAAAATCAAGAGGTGCATCCAGCTGGTCAAGGATCAGACATCCGCCGGACGGACCGCCGATCTGGACACCTTTAAATGCGGCGCCACTCTTTAAGCCACCACCGATATCATAGATAATGTGGCGGAGTGTGGTTCCCATAGGAACCTCGATCAGACCGGTATTCTCGATAGAACCGGTCAGTGAGAAGGTTTTAGTTCCGGGGCTTCCCTCTGTACCGATGGTGCGGAACCAGTCTGCTCCCTGAAGAATAATCTTCGGTACATTGGCATAAGTTTCTACATTATTAAGAACTGTAGGTTTACCCCACAGACCTTTCTCTACTGTACGGGGCGGTTTTACACGAGGCATACCTCTGTTACCCTCGATAGATGCGGTAAGTGCCGAACCTTCTCCACATACGAAAGCTCCGGCACCTCTGTTGATATGTAAATGGAAGTTTACACCGGAATTTAAAATATTATCACCTAACAGGCCATATTTTTCTGCCTGTTCAATCGCCATCCTAAGTCTCTTTACAGAAAGAGGATACTCTGCACGAACATAAATATATCCATTCTCCGCACCGACTGCGTAGGCTGCAATAGTCATACCTTCGATCATCTTATATGGATCACCTTCCATGACGGAACCATCCATAAATGCACCGGGATCACCCTCATCACCATTACATACAACATAGCGGGTTTTCTCTGCCTGGCGTGCAACCTGAGACCATTTCTTGCCTGCCGGGAATCCTGCACCGCCACGACCGCGAAGCCCGGATTTAGTTACTTCATCAATAACTTCCTGCGGGGACATGCTTCCCATCACTTTTGCAAGTGCCTGATAGCCTCCCACAGCAATATACTCTTCGATAGATTCCGCATCGATTTTTCCGCAGTTTTCAAGAACGATACGTGTTTGTTGATTTAAGAAAGGAATATCATCAGGATGTGGACAGACTGTATTATTATCACGATAAAACAGTCTCTCTACAGGTTTCCCTTCCAATATAGTTCTCTCCACAATTTCCTTACAGTCTTCCGGCTGTACGTGAACATACTGATAATCATATGGTTCAATTCTCATCAGAGGTCCAAGTTCACATAAGCCCTGGCACCCTGTCTTGATCACGCCTACATGAGGCACATCCTTCTGCATTTCAACTGTTACTCCATCAATTCTCTCACAGAGTACTGACATCTCTTCATAAATCTTCTGCGCTCCGGATGCGATACATCCGGTACCTGAACAGACAAGAACGCGGCAGGTATAAGATTTAATCTGCTCATTTACTTCAGCCTGCTTATTTAACAGGTCTTCTTTACTCTTAATACTCATACGCACTCTCCTCTCAGTTTATTCAAAAGTTCTACAGCTTTCTCAGGAGTCATCTTCGGATGTACTTCATCATTGACAGTTAGTGTGGGGGCAAGTCCACATGCACCCAGACAGGATACTGTTTCTACGGTAAAAAGCATGTCATCTGTAGTGTGTTTCTTGTTGCTCAGTCCAAGTTCCTTCATCAAAGCCTCTTTTACAGGCATGGATTTTCTCACATGACAGGCTGTTCCGTCACACACTTTAATGACATATTTCCCTTTCGGCTCAAAAGAAAAATTCTCATAGAATGTGGCTACACTGTAGGCCTTGGCTTCTTTTACTCCGATTTCTTTCGCTACATAAGTCAGCAATTCTCCCGGCAGGTAACGATATTCCGCCTGAATATCCTGCATGATCGGAATCAGCGATGCTGCTGTACGTCCGTAGTGCTCGATGATCTCATCCGCTTTTCTGTAATAAGACTGGTCTAACATTCGGTTCCCTCCTTAAATAGTAATTTTGATACATCGGTTTTAATATAGTACCGATATATCGATTCCCACGCAGCTTTAGTTATTTTCAACATATGTGCTGTTGATATTATACATTATATAGTTGTTTTGCACAATATCATTTTTGAAATTTTCTGAAATTAATTTATAACAATTTGTTATAGATGTATAGTATTCATAAATGTATATAAATGAAAAGCAATTTCTTTAACAGGGTTGTTAATTTAATAGCAATATCAAAACAAAAAAAGATCATTGAAAAGAATATTATCTTCTTCTCAATGACCTTTCTGGAAATGGCTGCATTATTTAATTTCATGTTCCTCATGGAAATGCTTATATTTTTCTATAAACATCAACAGAAAGCTGATCATAAGGAATCCACAGGAAACCCAGATCATTCTGATTCCATAGCGTATGGACAGATTTCCACCAATGCCGGCACCCAAGGCAAACATAAGGATGATTCCAAAATAATACATCGCCTGTTTTAGCTGTTTGGATTTTTTTTCACGAAAATAAACTGACAACGCAGCTGTACCACTGCGCAAATTACCGATACACATAGTACTTGCATAGGAATATCCGTTTACCTTGCGGAAGGACTGTACCTGCATTGCACAGGCGAAAGATGCCATGGCATTTGCCAGCATATTGTATTCGGTTGGCAGGAAACCTACTGTAAATAAGATCAGGATTTCTGCCAGCAGAACACCCTGCCGCCAGTGGAGCTTCTGCGCATATTTATAATTTGCCTGTATTTTCTCCGCAACCCATACGCCCAGTGCAAAGAAAATAATAGGAAAGAAGTATCCCAGTCCTGCTGTCAGTTCTCCTGCCATAAAGTGCTGGCTCATAAGAACGACGTTTCCTGTCTGTGCATTACAGAATACTTCGTTTCTTGCATTATAGGTGTAAGCATCCTGAAAACCTCCTGACAGTGCCAGGAATGCACTGTTTAAAAAGGCTTCCGACATTTGTATTTCGTGTTGATTATGATCTTTCATGATTTTCCCCGTTCAAGTTTATTTGCAGTTATCTCCTGTACGGATAACTGCCTTTATTCTTTTACCGTTTATTTTCAAACATTCGAAATCCGCTGCTTTACTGCGTAAATCGCTGCTTTCTCATGTTTGGCGGGTCCTTTTTTGACCCTGATTATCATGTTATACGTTTATAGGTCAAATGTAAAAGATATAATTCATATTATTGTATATATGATTTTTATATATTGGATACAATATATATATAATTTTGGCTATATAAAGCAACTTCCATATACTGTATGTCTACAGCATATGGAAGTTATTTTTTTATGTATCTGCAGAATTACTTATCTCCGTGTTCTTTGAGATATTCTGCTTTTCCCATCTCGTACAGATTATTACCTTCTGAGTCAATGATGACTACAAGAGGCATATCCTCTACATACAATTTACGAAGTGCTTCTGCTCCCAGATCTTCATAGGCGATCAGTTCGGCCTTTTTGATGCATTTTGCAAGAAGCGCACCTGCACCGCCGATAGCTCCGAAGTATACACCATCATATTTCTTCATGGCGTCTACTACTTCCGGAAGGCGGGCACCTTTTCCGATCATTCCTCTTGCTCCCACAGACATCATTGTGGGTGCATAGGCATCCATACGTCCGCTGGTTGTAGGGCCTGCGGAGCCGATGACTGCGCCTGGTTTTGCAGGAGTTGGTCCTACATAGTAGATGGTTGCATCTGTAGGATCAAATGGAATTTTTTCCCCTTTTGCAAGGGCCTCACACATTCTCTTGTGTCCTGCATCACGTGATGTATAAATAGTACCTGTTAATAATACCTGATCACCTGCATGGAGAGTTCTTGCCAGCTCTCTAGTAAGTGGAAGTGTAATTTTCTTTCTTTCCATCTCAGATCACCTCCGATTTATGGCGGGTTACATGGCAGTTGATATTAACTGCACATGGCATACCTGCAATATGAGTCGGCATTGTTTCGATATTCAGGCCGATAGCTGTTGTCTTTCCGCCAAATCCCTGCGGTCCGATTCCAAGTTTGTTTACTTTCTCAAGCATTTCTTTCTCAAGGTCTGCATAAAATGGATCCGGATTCTGGGAATCCAGTGGTCTCATCAATGCTTTCTTTGCAAGAAGCGCACATTTATCAAATGTACCGCCGATACCAACGCCAACTACCATTGGAGGGCATGGGTTAGGACCTGCTGTCTCTACTACTTCAAGGATAAAGTCCTTGATTCCCTGCAATCCTGCGGATGGTTTGAACATACGGATCTGACTCATGTTCTCACTTCCGAAACCTTTCGGTCCTACTGTGATCTTAACTTTATCGCCAGGAACGATTTCTGTGTAAATCATAGCCGGTGTATTGTCCCCTGTGTTTCCACGGCGTACCGGGTCTTTTACTACAGATTTTCTTAAATATCCTTTGTCGTATCCGCGGCGTACACCTTCATTGATCGCATCGGTGAGATCTCCGCCAACAAAATGTACATCCTGTCCTATTTCAAGGAATACACATGCCATTCCTGTATCCTGGCAGATCGGCACATTCTCGTTATCTGCAATGTCAAAATTCTCAATAATGTTGTCAAGGATGCCCTTGGCAATCTCTCCGTCTTCGCATGCGCGGCATGTTTTGATCGCGCATTTTACGTCTTCCGGAAGATGTTCATTTGCTTCGATACAGAGTTTTTCGATGACATCTGTAAGTCTGCTTACTTCTACTTCACGCATTCTGGTAAGCTCCCTTCTTTCATTTGGGGATATTCACCGGGAGGTGACATATCCCTTTTGCATTATATCAAAGGCTCCCGGTACCGGTAATCCCTTATCGATACCGGGAGCTCTTTTTTACATTCTGAGTATCTTATTAGCGCTGTTCGTGACGAGCGTATTTTGGAAGCAGTAATGGAGATACCTTATCAGTATGTACGCCTGCTTTGTCCAGTTCATCTGCATATTTGTAGATATGATCCAGGTTCATTTCACCAAGCTCTACGTTCTTGCATTTTGCAGCTGCTTTTTTACCTGCATTTCTTCCGAATACGATAACATCCAGAAGAGAGTTACCCATCAGTCTGTTTCTTCCGTGGATTCCACCTGCGGCTTCTCCTGCAACTAACAGGTTTGGAATTTCTTTTGTGAATCCGTCTCCGTTAATCTCAAGACCACCGTTCTGGTAGTGAAGTGTCGGATAAATAACGATAGGAACTTTTCTCATATCAATGCCGTAGTTCATGTACATACGGAACATAGCCGGGATTCTCTTTTCGATGGTTCCTTCGCCACCGAGGATCTCGATCATCGGAGTGTCAAGCCATACACCTTTCAGTCCGCCTGGAACTTCTACGCCGCGGCCTTCTTCGCATTCACGGATAACACCGGAAGCATTTACGTCACGGGTTTCAAGCGGATGAATATAAGCTTCTCCGTTTGCATTTACAAGCTGTGCACCAACGGAACGAACTTTTTCTGTTACCAGAGCACCCATGATCTGTGATGGATAGATTGCTCCTGTTGGATGGTACTGGATAGAATCCTGATAAAGAAGGGAAGCACCAGCTCTGTATCCAAGTACAAGTCCGTCTGCAGTTGCGCCATAATGGTTAGATGTCGGGAATCCCTGATAATGCATTCTTCCTGCACCACCTGTTGCGATTACAACAGTTTTGGCTCTTGCAACAGAATAATCTCCTGTTTCCATGTTAAGAAGAACTGCACCTGCAACCTGTCCTTTTTCATCTTTCAGAAGTTCAACAGCTGAAGTAAATTCAACTACCGGAATCTTAAGATTCAGAACTTCATCTCTGATGGTACGCATGATCTCAGATCCAGAATAATCCTTTGCAGCATGCATTCTCTTTCTGGAAGTACCGCCGCCGTGTGTGGTAACCATGGTTCCGTCTTCTGCTTTATCAAATTCAACACCAAGGTCATTGAGCCATTTGATGGCATCCGGAGCTTCCATTACCAGTCTCTTTACCAGTTCCGGTTTTGCAGCAAAATGTCCGCCGCCGAAGCAATCCAGATAATGCTGTACAGGAGAATCGTTCTCTTTGTCAGCTGCCTGGATACCACCTTCAGCCATCATTGTATTGGCATCACCGATACGAAGCTTTGTAACGATCATAACGTCAGCACCTGCATTATGTGCTTCGATTGCACAGGAAGAACCTGCACCGCCGCCGCCGATTACAAGTACATCTACATCATAATCAATTTTTGTAAGGTCAATTTTTTCGTTGATCAGACGGCTTGTTGAATGAAGCATTTCTGCCAGTTCCAGAGGAGCTTTCTGTCCTTTGTTCGGTCCTACTTTGATTTCTGCAAACGCGTCTGGATTATAATCCGGATGGAATTTCTCAAGAAGAGCGTCTTTCTCTTCAGCTGTCAGACGTCTTGGCTCTGTTGCCATACGCTGTGCTCTTGTAGCCTCTACCTTTTTGATGGATTCCATCATATTTTCTGGATATGGTGCATACATGTTTTACGCCCTCCCTATTTCTCAATTTCTCTGTTGTTGTAAAGTTCCTGCATGTCTGTGATTGGTTTCTGCATGATCTGCTCGATCAGATCATCATATTTACCTTCGTGGATTTCTTCTACACGTTTCTCCAGATGTTCGCTCTTAGGCGCGATATATTTACCTGTGAGACGTCTTGCCAGAAGACCTACCATCGGATGGGAAATACCGGCCGGACATCTTACAGAACAGCATCCGCAACTTACGCAGTCGAAGGATTCCTCTGCACATTTTTCAAGTTCGCCTCTCTGTGCATATGCGATGTACTGCATTACATTTAAGTCCTGAGTACATGCTTTTGTACAGGCATTACATCCGATACAGCTGTAGATTTCCGGATAGAGTTCCATCATTACCTGCTGATTCGGTTTCAGGTCTTCGATGTTGTAGAGTCTCTTATCTGTAGGGAAGAACGGGATGCTTGCTACATACATTCCTTCCTGTACCTGTGTCTGACAGGCAAGACATGTTTTCAGCTCGTTTTCACCTTTGATTCTGTAGATTGTTGCGCAGGCTCCGCAGAATCCGTGTCTGCAGCCGCATCCTCTCTTTAATGTATAACCGGCATATTCCATGGCAGTCATAATTGTAAGTTCTGCAGGTACGCTGTATTTCTTACCGAAAAAATATACGTTTACCATATTCTTTTCCATTTGAGATTACCAGTCCTTTCTATATATATCATCTGTCGTCAGCAGCACATACAAGCTCGAATCCGCTACGCTACTTCTCGCTTGAGGGCGTTCGCCCTACAGAATGTTCTGTGAAAGAATACTTATATGCAAGCATGACGCATTCCTTCACATCACTTTCTGCACTGCTCATTGCTTATCAATATTCTGCAGGTAATTCATCAATCTCGTCGCATCTGAATACCGGACCGTCTTTGCAGACGTATTTGGAACCGATATTGCAACGGCCGCATTTACCGATACCGCATTTCATACGAAGCTCCAGAGTTGTGTAAACCTGTTCTCTGGAGAAGCCCAGTTCTTCCAGTCCTGCAAGAACGAACTTGATCATGATCGGCGGTCCGCAGACAAGTGCTGTTTTGTTTGTATCGAATCCAATCTCTTTCAGATAAGAAGGAACGAATCCAACGTGTCCGTCCCAGCCTTCCTGTTCACGGTCGATTGTCAGATAAACATTAACTCCCTCTGCTTTCATCCAGACTTCCTGGATTTCTTTTAACTGTACCAGGTCATCTGCGGAACGGGAACCATAGAGGATATCTACTGTTCCGTAATCTGCACGGTTATCCAGTACATAGTTGATAACAGAACGAAGAGGTGCAAGTCCGATACCACCTGCGATAAACAGAAGGTTTTTACCTTTTAATTTATCTTCTACAGGGAAATGATTTCCGTATGGTCCACGGACTGTGATCTCATCTCCAACCTGAAGGCTGTGGAGATAATCGGTCAGTGCACCGCACTTCTTGATACTGAATTCCTGATATTCTTTATTTGTAGGTGAAGAAGTAATGGAAAACATACCTTCACTTACACCTGGTGCGCAGACCATTGCACACTGGCCAGGCATATGTTCAAAAAGTTTTCCTCCTTCAGGAGCGTTTACACGGAATGTTTTAACATCCGGTGTCTCCTGACGGATATCTGTGATCACACCAACCTTCGGGATCAATGTGTCTAATGTGTAGTTTTTATGGCAGGTACATTCGCTCATTATTTTTCACCTCCCTGATTTTCAAAAGCTTTGATGACTTTTACGATATTTAAGGATGATGGGCATTTCTCAACGCAGCGGCCGCATCCTACACATGAGAACATTCCATTGTTGTTTACCGGATAGTAAACAAGTTTATGCATGAATCTCTGACGGAAACGCTGCATCTGGCTGTTACGGTTATTTCCGTGTGCCATCATTGTAAAGTCAGAGTACATACAGGAATCCCAGCAGCGGTAACGCTGTACGCCGTGTCCTGTGTCATAATCTTTGATATCATAGCACTGGCAGGTAGGGCATACAAATGTACAGGTACCACATGCCAGACATGGTTTATAAAGTTCTTCCCATACAGGAGAATTGAAACGATCCATGTAATCTTCCTGTCCCCATCCTTCCAGAGAAAGATTAGAGTACGGAAGCTTCTCTACGATTGCGCGGATCGCAGCTTTCTCTTCTTCTACTTTTGCTTCGTCAGCATCGTTGAGAAGTTCTGCAACTGCTTTTGTAAGGGCTTCCCCTTTCTCTGTAAGAGGTTTCCAGTAAAGCTCTCCCTCGATCATCCATGTTGCAACATCTGCAACAGGGTCTGCGCAGTCAATACCGAATACTTTACAGAAACAGCTTTCTTCCGGCTCATGGCATGCAAGTGCTACAATCGTACCATGATCTCTTCTGGCTGCATAGAAAGTATCGATCGGATCACTTAAGAATACGTTATCCAGTACTTTTACACCCTGGATATCGCAGGCTTTCATTCCGAACACAACAAAGTTCTTTTCCTGTAATGCCTGTGGCTCAATGGAGATATTCTTCTCCTCTTTCTTACAGGTGTAGAGGTTTTCACTCTGTGGAAAAAAAGCATCTTTTGGTGATTTTACAGTTTTTAAAGTATCAAGACAAACTTCTGCATCTTCGCTCCATGCTTTGAAGTTTACCTGATCACTGACTTTGACCGGTAAATATAAATCCTGATCTGCGGCAATCTTCTGGAATAATGCCTGCAGATTCTCTGCTGCTATCTTATACATACATTATCCCCTTTCTGCCACGATACTCGGCTCAACATCTTCAAATGTAAAGTTTGTAAGAGGTCCCTTGGATGTTGAATCCTCTCCTGCCTGATATTCACCATAGAATGTATCAATATCTTTGATAAATTTACGATTGAACAGGTGAAGCGGAATTCCCTGAGGACATACTCTGCTGCATTCGCCGCAGTCTGTACATCTTCCTGCCACATGGAATGCACGGATGATATGGAACATCTTCTCTTCGAAAGAGTCCACGTTTGCTTTCTGCGCACTGTCAAACTTATTGCTGTCGAATACACATTTACGGCAGCTGCATGCAGGACAGACATTACGGCAGGCATTGCAGCGGATACATTTGCTTAACTGGCTCTGGAAGAATGCAAATTTTTCTTCCGGGCTCATTGCTTCGATCTTCTCTACTTCTGCAAAACGATCTGCATCTTTTGTGTCTTTGGACTCACCGATAAGTTCATCATAAATCTTATGTTCTTTTCCTTTACATACGTGACATCTTTCAAGCATTGCATCTTTGTATGCACAGGTCTTCTCACCATAGATTGTCTGAATAGTCAGTGTTTCTGCCTCATCTGTGATCTCTGCACCGGAAATGCTTTCGATACCTTTGATTCCCTGTTTGCGGATTCTCTCGATATCCAGTTTTCCTTTACATCCAACACCAATGATATAAGCTTTCTCACGGTCTACACGATGCTCTTTGATCAGCTGATTAAAGCTGTATGTATCACATGGTTTTAAACAAACCAGTGTCTTGCCTTCCAGTTTGGAAGCTTCGATCATATATTTGCTTAAGTTTGCACCGCAGAATCCGTTATATACAAAATCTTTCAGAGATTCTTCTGTTTCAAAGTAAGCCGGTTCCGGATTGTAAGGCAGATCTCCGGCTTTCCATCCCAGAACTCTTGCAACTGTACCGTCAGCAAGCAGTTCTTTTGCACGATTTATCAGCTCCTGCATCTTAAATCCTCCAATCTTACGTTCTTACCGAGTGAATGGATCTTCTCTACAAACTCATTCATAGTCTGGGAGAATTTCACACCTTCAGCAGCGGAAACCCATTCTACTCGTGTTCTTCCGTTTTCCACACCGATGTAGTCGAGCATGGAGAAAAGAAGCGTCATACGTCTTCTTGCATAGTAGTTACCTGTGCTGTAATGACAGTCTCCAGGATGACATCCACACATGATCACACCGTCAGCACCTTTCTCAAAAGCACGGAGGATGAACATTGGATTGACACGGCAGGAACATGGAACACGGATGATCTTTACGTCAGCCGGGTAAGAAAGACGGCTGCTTCCTGCAAGGTCTGCACCTGCGTAACTACACCAGTTACAGCAGAATGCTACAATCTTAGGTCTGAATTCTTCGTTTGTTTCTATCGACATATTGCATCTACCTCCGCGATAATCTGTCTGTTGGAAAAGCCCTGCAGATCCATAGCACCAGACGGGCAGGCTACTGTACAAGCGCCGCATCCCTGGCAAAGTGCTGTATTTACAACGGCTACTCTTCTTGTTTCACGGATACCGTGGTCATTTACCTGTTTATCCTCATAGGAAATTGCTCCATATGGGCAGACATTTGCACATGTAGAACATCCGTTACATAACAGTTCATCGGATTTTGCTGTACATGGGTTGGTTGTCAGTTTATCTTTGGCAAGAAGGCCGATTGCCTTAACTGCTGCTGCGCCAGCCTGTGCAACTGTCTCCGGAATATCTTTCGGTCCCTGGCATACACCGGAAAGGAAGATACCTGCTGTAGGAGATTCTACAGGACGGAGTTTTGCATGGGCTTCTGTGAGGAAGTTGTTTGTATCAATACTTGCTGTAAGCATAGTAGCGATCTTACGAACATCCGGGTTCGGTTCAATGGCTGTTGCAAGAACGACCATATCTGCTTTCTTAAGGATTTGTTTGTTGTCGATCAGGTCAGATCCCTGTACAAGAAGGCTTCCGTCCGGCTGTGGAATAACTTTTCCTACCTGGCCTTTGATGTAGTTTACGCCGTACTGTTCTACGGCTCTTCTGTAGAACTCATCGAAGTTCTTACCAGGTGTACGCACATCAATATAGAAGACTGTTACATTTGTATCCGGATATTTATCACGGATCAGCATTGCATGTTTTGCTGTGTACATACAGCAAATCTTGGAACAGTATGGCTTTCCTCTGTCATCAGAACATCTGCTTCCCACACACTGGATAAATACCAGCTCTTTCGGAGCCTTTCCGTCGGAAAGACGCTCTAAGTGTCCTTTTGTAGGACCTGCTGCGTTCATGATACGTTCCAGTTCCAGGGATGTGATAACATCTTTACTCTGGCTGTACGCATATTCATCATATTTGTCAAGTTTGATGGTATCAAAACCTGTAGCAACTACGATTGCACCGTATTTCTGTGTTACGATCTCATCCTGCTGATCGTAATCAATGGCTCCTGCCTGACATACTTTGGAGCAGACACCACATTTTCCTGTTTTAAATTTCAGACAGTTCTCACGGTCGATAACCGGAACATTCGGGATTGCCTGTGCAAATGGAGTGTAAATAGCAGTTCTGTTATTTAATCCTCTGTTAAATTCGTTCGGAATCTTCTTGGACGGACATTTTTCCTGGCAGACACCGCAGCCTGTACATTTGTCCATATTTACACTTCTTGCTTTCTTTCTGATATCAACGGTGAAATCACCTACGAAACCGCTGACATGTTCTACTTCACTGTATGTATAGATATTAATCTTCTCATGTGCTGCTGCCTCTACCATCTTAGGTGTGAGGATACATGCAGAACAGTCAAGTGTCGGGAATGTTTTATCAAGCTGTGACATTCTTCCACCGATACTTGGAGTCTTCTCTACGATATCTACTTCATATCCTGCATCTGCGATATCCAGGGCTGTCTGGATTCCGGCAATACCGCCGCCGATGATCAGGGCTCTCTTTGTAACACGGCTCTCTCCTGGCTGAAGAGGTGTGTTTAAGTTTACTTTTGCGATTGCTGCCCTGGCAAGGATCACGGCCTTCTTTGTAGCCTCTTCCATATCCTTGTGGATCCAGGAACAATGCTCACGGATATTTGCAATCTCCACCATGTATGGATTCAGGCCAGCTCTTTCAGCTGCTTTTCTGAATGTTGCCTCATGCATACGTGGAGAGCATGAACAGACAACAACGCCTGTCAGGTTTTTCTCTTTAATGGCTTCCTGAATTTTAGCCTGGCCTGCTTCTGAGCACATGTACTGGTAGTCTTCTGCATGAACGACACCCGGCTCTTTGGCAGCTAATTCAACAACTTTTTTTACATCTACCGTAGCGGCGATATTACTTCCGCAATGACAGACAAATACACCAATTCTCTGCACGCTGGCTTACCTCCTGTATCTTCTGAATGCACTTACCAGAAGCTGCTGTGGCAGTTCCGGATCAAGAAGCTGTGGTATCTCATCTGCTTTCAGATAATCGCCGCCTTTTTCACGGACAACTAACTGTCTTGCTGCATCGATGATCTTTCCCGGTTTTACATCTCTTGGACAACGCTCTACACAGGCGAAGCAGGAAAGGCATTTCCAGAGAGACTTTGAATTGACAAGTGCTTCGATATCTTCATTTACAACATAGGATACAAACTGATGTGGCTTGATATCCATTTCATTGAAAGATGGGCAGGTAGCAGAACATTTTCCACATTTCATACATTTCAGCGGATTGGTTCCGGAGATCTCTTTGATCTTTTCTGCTGCTGAATGCTGGTTTCTCATTTTGCCACCTCCTCTTTTACTCCGAGGGCTTCTGCAAGGAGCTCTGTGAAATAATATACAGGCAGTTCGCTGGAAGCGTTTTTATTTAAATTATATTTACACAATGGACAGGCTGTGATCAGCATATCTGCGCCAAAGCCTTTCGCACTGTCTTCGATTTTCTGACACATATTCTGAGACATATCTTTTTCTTTCAGAGAAATGTAACCGCCGCAGCATTCATTTCTGTATGGATAGATTACCGGTTCTGCCCCAAGTGCACGGATGAAATCTTCCATGATTGTCGGATTCTCCGGATCATCAAAAGCCATGATCTTGCCCGGACGTAATAAGAGACATCCGTAATAGGCTCCGATTTTCTTTCCTGTAAGCGGGTTTACTACCTTCTCTTTCAGCTTGTCAAAGCCAACTCTGTCGCGAAGCACTTCCAGATAATGGAGTACTGTTGTCTCGCCAGCATAAGGCTCGTCAAGCTGCATGTAATTATTTGCTCTGGTGCGGATATCTTCCACATTCTTCATGTCGTCATTGACACGTTTGATCACGTGATGACAGGCAGAACAGATTGTTACCAGATCCTGGCCCTTTTCTTTGGCCTGATTAAGAGCACGTACAGAAGAAAGCTTCGTAGCAATTTCGTCAGTTCCCAGAGGATAAACACCTCCGCAGCACTGCCAGTCTTCGATCTCTTCCAGTTCAAACCCAAGTGCTCTGGCGCTGGCTCTGGCATATTCGTCCAGATCTTTCGCCTTGTTTCTCAGGGTACAACCCGGATAATAACTGTACTTCATACTTAACATTATCCTTTCTTAGTTGTTCAGATAAATTCATGTTGCTCAAATAATGATATCAGGGTCCAAAAGCAATTTGCCCCGATATATAGCGCCCGTAAATAACAGTCGCTAGTCCTTGTCTTTTTTTTAACAATATATGGACAAAAATATAAATCAAGTCTAATACAATTACTTTTTATATCTTTGTTGAGACATAGAAAATAAAAGAGTTCGCACACCCTTCCTCCGCAATTAAAGGAGTGTATCAGCTCGATTTCCGAAAAATATTATATCATATTGACAACATTTTAACAAGAGGTTTTTGATATTTTTTTATTTCGTTCCTGATTTTATTCATAAGAGTCAAAATTCCTCTGCCTCCGCTGCAATATGGAATTTTGACTGATGAATAAAAAAAGGAGTAAACAATAATTTTTACTCAGAGGAGCAACGCGTTCTCTGCTCCCCTGAATTCAAAATCTTATCGCCACAGGCGATTTTAACCAGTCACGTTTTATTTATTAATTAAGATCAATCTGAGCAATAATTTCTTTCAGTGTATCTGCGCTCTTCTTGAGCTGTTCGATTTCAGCTTTATTCATTCTCATCGGTACTTTACCCTGTACACCATTTGGACCTACCAGTGTCAGTGTGCTTAAGCATACATCTTCGATTCCGTATTCTCCATGCATCATAGTGGATACTGTAGAAATAGATTCGGAAGAAGATACCAGTAAGCTACAGAGCTTGCATACAGATGAAGATACGGCATAGAAAGTTGCACCTTTCTTGGAGATAATTTCACCGCCGGATTTCTGTACGTACTGAAGCATTGCTTCTTTGTCAATCGGCTCAATATCTTTTCCGAGTTTCTTCTCCAGTTCATAATATTCATCCACACTTACACCGGAAATATAAGCTCCGGACCATGGAATAAAGGATGTATCGCCATGTTCACCAAATACATAAGCATGGATGTTACTCTGTGCAATCTGGAAGTGCTCGGATAATCCGCAACGCAGACGTGCAGAGTCAAGGATGGTACCGGAACCAAGGATCTGGTTCTCCGGAAGTCCGGAAATCTTTGTAAATACATAAGTCATGATATCAACCGGATTACTTACGATCAGGTAAAGAGCGTTTGGTGCAGCCTTTACAATCTCCGGTGTGATGGACTTAAGGATATTTACGTTTGTCTGTGTAAGTTCAAGTCTTGTCTGTCCTGGTTTACGTGCGATACCGGATGTGATGATAACGATGTCAGAGTCTTTGGCATCTTCATAATCTCCGGCAATGATGGAAATAGGATCTCTGAAGCAGGTTCCCTGGATGATATCCAGAACTTCGCCTTCTGCTTTCTGTTTATTGATATCGATCAGAACGATTTCAGATGCAATATCCTGACTTGATAAAGTGTACGCGATGGTGGCACCGACACTGCCGGCTCCAATGATAGTAATTTTACTGCTCATAATCTTAATACTCCTTTTCTCCTAACAAAATTGACGTCTTAATGATAACACATTGTCAAAAAATTGACAAGAGTTTTTGTACAGAAATCCGAACAATTTTTAAATTCCAATTTTTGTTTTGGACCATGAAATTGTTTGTAAGTTTGATATAATTTTCACAAATCTAAAACTTTATTTTATATAACACAAAGAAACAAATCTATGAATACTTAAATGCATTTACAGATTTGTTCCTCTGGGTTTGTTTATAAATTTTATGATGTCAGGGTCAAAAAGTATTTTGCCCCTGACTTGATATGGTTAATTTACAGGAGTTACTTTAAGTGTTCCAGTCGAATTATTCGCCCATCCACTATGTAAGTTTACATAAAAATAATATACTGTATTCGCCTTTAATGTACAGGTACCTCCATTTTGCACATGATTTATATGTTCAAGTTTTCCTTTTTTCTCCTGTTCAATGCTGATTCCCTGACTGCCAAGATTATAATCAGGGAAAGATACGGAAACGCGGTATTTTGTACTCTTACCTGTTTTAAAGCATGCATACATGCCACTGTTGGTTACAGAAAACTTTTTACTGCCACTTCCATTGATTGTCGGTAAACCGGATAGTTTCTTTACTTTGACATTTTTTACAACTGCTTCTGCTTTTGAATTGTCATATTTTAAATGTACGTCATAGGTTCCTGGCTCTGGACTGGATTTCTTACCGTTGTAAATAATATATCTGCTGAGCCATTGACCATATCTATTTCTCTGGTCTGTACGAATTGTCTCTGTTTTTCCATCACTATATGTGATTTTTATTTTTCCTTTTCCTCTCCAACGTTCTGCGACGTTATATTGATTTTTATTATCTGTTCCGTATTGATCCTGATAAAAATCTATAGGAGTATAAAAAGCAACAGATTTATCAATTTTTACCTGTTTGATTGAAACAACATCAGCCAGAATTTCTGCCTGAAAGACAACTTTTGAAGCGGATTTCCCCATCCCCATTCCAAAATAATAGGTTTTCCCTTTTTCAAGCTTATAGGCACCATAGCCACCTGTGGAAATGCCTTCAAGCATTTTGAATTTAGAATTATATGCATCATAGACACTATTTGTATAAGTTCCATATTGGGATGTAATTGTCATCTTTAACACATATTTTCCTGTTTTGTTTGGAACAAATTTTACATAATTCTTTTCTGTTGCATTCTTTACAGTCGCTGTATATACATTTCCTGTTTTTTTCATGGAAGGATATTTCGCAGAAGTACCTGGCTTTCCCGCACTGTCTGTGAGTATATCTTCCTGGTCATCATTAAATTCCGGAATCGAGTCTTCGTCATCTGCGCTTTCTTCATCTGTAAATTCCGGCATATCTGATTTCTGTGAATCTTCCGATTCTTCTGCATCCATAGTCTCATTTACCTCTTCAGATGCAGTATCCACATCTGCTGTATTTTCTGATGCATTCTCACTGTCCACAACATTCCCGGAAAATTCAGATACATTCTCCGTTCCACTTGTAAAATCTGCAGCGCAGACAGGGCTTCCCACTGTCGCTGACATTGTTACTGCTAACAACATTGTTAAAACTTTTCTCTTCATGTTTTATCCTCCGTTTGCTGTAAATTTATTTCCATGTATGCAAGATTACCTCTGCATACAGCGAAATCACTGTTCAGAATTTTCTTTTTTCATATTTTTTAATAAGCGACTCAGACTCTCAGGTGTCATATTAAGATAGGAAGCAATATCCTTTTTGCTTACTTTTTCTACCAGATCCGGATAAATTTCCAGAAAATAACGATACCTGTCTTCCACTCTGCTGGAAGTGATCACTTTTTCATATTCCATATTCCTGATAACATTGATTCCGATCATACGGTTACACGCCAGAGCAATTTCCTGACAGCTCTGTACCAGTTCTCTGAGGCAGTCTGCAGAGATAGAAATCAACTCACAGTCTCTAACTGCCTCCACAGTCAGAAGTGAAACCATATGTCTGTCCAGATTCACAATCCCGGTAACAGGCTCACCCACATGATGCGCAAAACAATGGATTCTGTTTTTTCCCTCTTTATCCAGCGCATAATATGCTTTTACTACTCCTCCACGCTGATACAGAAAAGAAACTTCCGAAACCACATCTTTTTCCTTAAGTAAAATGCATTTTGCCTTTAACGTCCATCTTCTGGAATGATTGCCAAGCTGTTCCAGTGCATATTTATCTTTGATTCCGATTATATCCCTGAAAAACACAATAATTTCACTTTTTTCTGCTTTCATCCGTAAATATTCCTTTAACTTTATTCTTTTTGCTTCTCATTTACACTTTTTCTTATGAAAATTTGAATCCAGATACATAATATCCATGAGGAGCTGTCTGAACTTTTTTTACAGTAAATACCGCTTTTGTTTGCTTTCCCGATATACTTAAATTTCCATAAACTGATTTTGCAGTATAAGTTACATATACCTGATAAGACAGAGCCGTTTTTTGCACAATTCCAGTGATTCTGCTTGTTACATTATACGGTGATGACCATCCTGGAAGGTTTATCTTATTTCCTTTTCGTGTCGCAAATATAAAAGATTCTGTCAGTTTCATTATTGAACAACTTTTCCCAAATAATTTTTTACATTCCTGTTCAACATATTTGCCATCAATCGAAAACTCACCATAACCTTCTACTCCAGGAATTTCCTTCCAATACTTTTCATCCACATGCCATGCGCTGCATGCTATCATAAATTTGGAATCTACGCCAGAAGGCTTCTTTCCTACATTCATTGCCGGATTTGCACAGAAACCAATAGGTATATCAAAACAATGAACCAATTTATTGAGTCTGTTATAATCTTCAAATTGCGATAGAGTATATTTCACATCTTTTACTTTTACAGTACATGTAGCTTCTGTTCCATTTATTTTTGCAGTAATAACCGCTGTTCCAGGATTTTGGGCAACCACCTTTCCTCCAGAATTTACTGTAGCAACAGATGTATTGCTCGATGTCCATTTTGCTTTCACTTTTGTCCCTGTTACATATGCACAAAGTTTTTTCTGATCTTTTATATTCATGGAAAGCTTTGTATGATCTATGGCAACATTATAATGAAATAAAGGTTCATCCAAGTATCCGCCATATGTTTTTACTGTCATTTTATCAAATCCTGATATATGCTTTTCGACATATGCATATAATTCATTTAATGTCACATATCCATTTTTGCTTCTGTCTGCTGCCAGTATACCGTTCCAATATCCAAGAGCTTTTCCTATGTTGAAAGTAAAACTTCCATAATACTTGGCATCAACCAATTTTCTTGGTGTAGTAAACAAAAGCTTCGGTCCATAGTTACTGCTTTCATTCGAACCACATGCAAGCAGACACGAAAATTTCTCTCTCACTGTTTGGTTCAGAATTGAACTAACCCCTTGTGTCCAGAAATCTTCAGCATGACAAGTGTCAAGGATTACATATATTTTCCCTGGAAATTGTGCCAACATTAAAGCAAGATGTTGCCATCTATACCAAGTATCACAAGCTTTCTTGGAACCTGTCAAAGCAAATCCCAAAGAACTTCCAGTTCCATCAGATACTGTATGTCCGTAATAGTAAAATATCAAAATGTCTCTACTGGATGAATTTTGAATTACTTCTGATATTTTAGAATCAAAATCACTTTCTGATGAACCACCTCCATTTTCTGGTTTCTCAGAATTATAGGTATATTGCTTCACGTATTTTCCTGCTTTATATCCTTGAAGTTTGTTTTCTACAATACGGTCATACATCAGTTCACTGTTATTATTTCCCAACGGATAACCGCTTACACATAATGCATGAATTTCAGAAGCTTCAACCCTAACACCGCTATGCAATAATAATACTCCTAAAATAATACATGCAAAAATTAGCATCTTATATACTTTCTTTTTCATACTCATTTCTCCAATGTATCTTTTGTTCTATAAAACATTCTTTCTTAGTTTTGCTATTTTTCTTAAATCTTTTTTGAGTATCTTATAAGAAATTTAAAAATTATACTTTGTAAAACCCAAATCTGACATAGTTACACCAGAATCACCCTTTTTCAGGCAGGATTCAAATAGCGGCATTGCTTCTTGCAAACGTTTGTTTCCTTTTTCGTTCATCTGTTCCAAAGTATATTCTTTTAAATTCCAGTAGCGATTATGAAATTTAATTCGTGATTCTTTAGTAAATGAATCCATCAAAATATCTCCTCCAACTACATTATTATTAGTATTTATCGCATAATTAACTGATATTTCATTCATATTCGAAGCAGAAGAATCATATCGTTCCATCCAATGAAGTGTAATCTCTTCCCTGTACTTTGAATTTGTCTCCGAATTTAAAGTATAAGACATCCAGAGTACACTGGGCTGATCACTGTAAGCCTTCTGATACTGAAATGTCACATTTCCTTTTCCAACTTCAAAATAATGTATAGTATAATTTGTGCCTCCCATTGAACCTTCCCATTTTTCTCCAGCTTTTATCAGATAATTAATCAGTTTCTGTGCTGCTGGAGAATATTTCTTTGTAATGCCTGACGTTGGGGTAGGTGTCGGAGCTGTTTTGTTTAATACAATACTCTTTATTGTACTACTTGCACTCTTTACTGCCTTACTGTTAATTTTTTTGAAAGGAATTACTTTATAATAATATGTATTTCCGGTTTTCACTTTTTTGTCTGTATATTTTAAAGTTTTCCCACTGGTAATCGTTTTTATCTTACTGAACTTACCGTTTTTGCTTCCTGACCGATAAATATAATATCCTGTTGCACCTGTTGTTTTCTTCCAGCTTATAGATACTGTTTTATTTTTAACGGACAAAGAAACAACCGTATTCAGTTTCCCTGATAACCCCTTTTTGTTGTATCCACTATACACTTTTTTGCCATTTACTTTTTTATGAGCCTTTACTGTATAAGAATACTTGTAACCGGCTTTTACATTTTTGTCTTTATAGGAAGTTCCGGTTGTATTTTTTACAACTTTCCACTTACCGGAATTCACCTTTCGATAAACCTGATAGCCATCAGCTTCAGAAACTGCGTTCCATTTGACTGTAATTGAATTATATAATGTAGTTATCTTGCTTAACTTCGGTACTGAAGGTTTTTTATCTGGTGAAACTGCAGGTGTAGGTGTTGCAGTAGGAGTTACTGTCACTGTAGGTGTTACAGTAGGTGTCACTGTCACTATAGGTGTAGGTGTTGCGGTAGGTGTAGGTGTTGCGGCAGGTGTAGGCGTTGCAGTAGGTGTTGGTGTTTCAATGATTGTGGTCGTTTCATATAAATTCTGCTCTTTTGTTACATTGATTATTGTGCCATTATCAGACTGCACCTTATAATTGCCGGAATCTGTCATCAGTTCATCATTAATCGACTGCGAATACTTCATGTTCGGACTTAATGGTATCTGAGTGAACTCACAGTTTCTGTAATTGTAATTGTTTGCTAACTGGTCATAAATATTAATGTCCATGGTTCCGGTGCCTGTTGCTTTATAAACCAGACGATAGGTATCATTAAATAACTGAACATATTTGTCATCCCCCACCGTCCAGAGGGCTACACCATCCCCTATAATCGTTGCCTTATCAGAAACAATGCTTCCTACCAGAACATTATCGGAATTGTATACATAAACATCTACAGGGCATTTTATCACAGCTTTTTTAGAAGGATAAATCAACAGATTGAAAAAGCCTGATGAAAATCTGCCTTTCAGTTTTCTTTCATAAAGTTTCTCCAGAAGCATTTTAACCGGTCTCTCCAGACCGTATTTTGCTGCCTTGCTGGCGATACTGTCGATACTGTCCTCGATGACTTCATTGGCAAGTTTATCTGCATTACTGCCCCAGATTTCTTTGTATGCACTTTTTATTGATGATTCTGCTGCTTTCCATAAGCTCTGGCAGAAGCTGTCCAAATCTGCTTCATTAATTAATCCTTTATCGCAGAGAATTTCTTCTTGCTTTTGGTTCGGTTCAGAAACCAGCCACATTTTAGTTGTAATGCCACCGTTGATTCCAAATGGTGAACCGTCATAAGAATATACAGAAACATCACAGTCAAATCTGAACTGATACAGCTTATTGTTCAGTCCCTGCACAACTACTTCAACAGGTACTTCTTTACTTGCTATCCCAAATTTCGGCTTTTCATATCCCAAAAACTGTTTCATCATCCGCTCTGCAACTTCATCGGACAAACCGGAGGCTGTAAAATATTCTTTGGAAATATTTGCCATTGCAATTTCTGAATAAATCAATAATTTTAATCCTTCAAACTGATTGTGACCAATATATTTTTCAATATCAGGATCAAGTGCCATTTTATCACTGAGATCCACAAAAGAATCTACTGCATCTGCTAAAGACTTCTCTGCATTTTTTTCTGCTTCCTGCTCTGCTTTTTGTTCATCATCTGTTTTTTTCAGGTCGTTCTGATAATTTACATTTAAAGCAGCGGTTCCGCTGATACTGTTTCCCTTTTTGTTATTTCCGGTAACTGTAACAATAATTTCTCCGGAATGTACACTGCTGTCATTCGGTTTCCACCATGTTACTCCCTTCTTTACCAATGTCAATTTAACGGTGATTGTTTTCCCTTCATTTATGGACTGATCCATATTCAGATCATAAGTATAATCAGAGCCTATATTGGTTACTTTTGACGCATCTTTTACTTTAAACATCTTCAAATTCTTCAGTTCCACACTTAACTCATTCAGATTAACTGTTCCTGAAGGATTATAAATCTGCACATTAACTTCTATTTCTTTCTCATTATAACCATCTTTAGTCCAGTGTAAGGTCTTTTTCTTTGATTTGTCACCAAAAGCGGCTGTTGCAGTCAGGGATTCAGTGTGACTGCCGTTCTTACCGACTGACACTGTAATTTTCTGTCCATTTGGACTTGTACATGTAATTTTGCTAGATTCACTTCCATTCCCTATCGGAGTAAACGTGCAGATCAGTTCTGCTTTCTTTCCATCATCTGAGATACGGTATTCCGTTTTATCAATCGTTACATATGGCCCTGCTAAATAAGAACCTGTATCCTGAATCTTTAAGTTCTTCATGAACCTTTCCAGATATTCCTTATTTCCTTTTTCAAGCTCTACGGAACACAGAGTAACTGATTTTTTTTCTGAAATGTTAATTATTGTGGTCTGAGTCTGCAGTTTCGGTTCTACATTGATTTCTATACTTGCAGTTCTTCCATCCTGTGTAGTTCCTGTTATAGTTACTTCACCTACGTCATAAGCTAATAAGCTTATCCAGCCAGATGCACGGTTGCCATCAACGCTGTCTATTAACCCTGTTGCATTTTTGTCTATCTCTGCAATAGCAGGGTTACTTGACTTCCAGGTAATTGCCTTCTCCTCATTCGCTACATTGCCTGGAGTTGATGCTTCGAAATCTACGGAAATTGAATTTTGATTTCCCAGAATGGCAGGGGATTTGATGCTCAAATTGAACTTTTTATTTGTGGATATTGTGCTATTATAGTGGATTGTTGCTTTCGATAATTGTTGATTACCATATGAGCTAATATCTACTTTCTCCCACTGTGTTTTGTTTCCAGTGTAATATACATCAGTTAAACTATTGCAACCATCAAACGCCCAATCCCCGATACTCCTTACACTGTTCGGGATTTCTATGCTGTTTAAACTACTGCAATCCTCAAACGCATCCCATCCGATACTCGTTACACTGTTCGGGATTTCTATGCTGTTTAAACTACTGCAACCAGCAAACGCCCACTCCCCGATACTCCTTACACTGTTCGAGATTTCTATGCTGTTTAAACTACTGCAATCCTCAAACGCACCCCATCCGATACTCGTTACACTGTTCGGGATTTCTATGCTGTTTAAACTACTGCAACCAGCAAACGCCCACTCCCCGATACTCCTTACACTGTTCGAGATTTCTATGCTGTTTAAACTACTGCAATCCTCAAACGCACCCCATCCGATACTCGTTACACTGTTCGGGATTTCTATGCTGTTTAAACTACTGCA
>OLRK01000184.1_pt1 | contig 79860 bp, 62 predicted proteins | sample 1672911 | NCBI WGS metagenome assembly OLRK01 (sample SAMEA3136736, study PRJEB25190) | human gut metagenome | biome: human gut; feature: human-associated habitat; material: faeces | place: Austria | collected 2013
GCGGGTCGCTTCCGCGACAAAATTCTCTTCCAACCCATGGCGATCCTCGCGGAGCGTTTTTATGTCATAGGACGACTTTCCTACAAAAAAGGCCGACCTCTTCAGTCAGCCTTCCATTTATACCACTCATTCTTCCAATAAACTGTTACATAATCTGCTCTGCAGCTTTTCCCGTTCTCCCGCCAATGCGAAAGATGGGCACTTTCACCGACTTAACCGTTCAAAGTAAGCAGCCGCATACTCCTTGTCCTTCTCAATCCGCTCCTTCAACTCTTTCAGAGAAGCAAATTTCTGCTCCGGACGCTCAAAATTAAGAAGCTGAACCTCGATCTCTTTTCCATACAGATTTTCTTCCAGCCCCATAATAAAGGTTTCCACACCTACCGGACTTTCTCCTGCAACTGTAGGTTTTTTTCCAATGTTGGTCACGCCACGATACAGACTTCCGTCCACCAGCACCTGAGACACATATACACCAAAAGGCGGCAGGTGCTTTTCCGGAGGCGGAAGAATATTGGCTGTAGGAAAGCCCAGGATTGCTCCGCCGATATGATTGCCGTGAACGACAACGCCGTGAATGGCATAGGGCTCACCCAGAAGCTCATTGGCTTTTTCCATATTGCCCAGATCCAGTTCTTCCCGCACATAGGTACTGCTGATATCCCGGTGATCATCCTGCTCTTTTTCAATAATCACGGCTTCAAATCCACAGGACTCCGACATTTCCTTCAAAAGCTGAGCATTGCCCTTTCCCTTGTATCCAAAGCTGCAGTCTGTTCCCACAACAACTGCCCTTGCATGCATCTGTCTGACCAGCACCTCTGATACAAACTCTTCCGGCTGCATATGGGCTGTCTCCTGGTCGAATGGGAATTCCACCAGATAATCAATTCCCATTTTAGCCATTTTGTTCCGCCGTTCCTGGTTTGTCGTAATCACCGTCTGCACACGCCCTGCCATCACGCCTGCAGGCGCCATGTCAAAGGTAAATACAGCAGCCTTCAGTCCCTGTCTCTCTTTAAAGCAAAGCATTTCCCGAAGAAGCTTCTGATGCCCCTTATGGCGTCCGTCGAATTTTCCGATGGTTACTGCCGTAGGCTCTTCAATCTGAAACTCTCTGGTTCCGGTGATTACGCGCATGTTTATTTTCCTCCCAGAAATATTTTTTGCGGGCGGTACCGCTGCTTTTCTTCTTCATACTGGTAAAGCCCAATAAACTGGTCTTCACTGTCGTACACCCGGACAGTAAAACAGCCGCCCTTTTCATTTTTCTCCAGATCAGCTGTATTCCTGCCATCGCTGCTTTCCACTGTAAAAAGCTCCTCTGCATCCCGGAAAGGATTCCCATTGTGAACCAGCTTATCGCCCTCTCCCCGCTTCATACAGAATTTTGGATAACCCAGAAATACAGAATCAACCGGAAGCACATGCTCTTCAACCCGTCCTTCATCCCGCAGAGCCTCAATCTGAGACAGAGTCAGGCTATCCTCCAGGCAGAAACGGTCTACTCGTGTGCGGAGAAGAGACTCCATACACCCGCCGCAGCCCAGCTTTCTTCCTATATCATAACACAAGGTTCTGATATAGGTTCCCTTGCTGCAGGATACATGAAAGGTTACTCGGGGCAAATCCATTTTTTCTATCTGAATGTCCAGAATCTCCACCGGACGGGCCTGTCTTTCGATTTCCTTTCCGGCACGGGCCAGCTCATACAGTTTTTTGCCGTTGACCTTTAAAGCTGAATACATGGGGGGCACCTGCATATAAATCCCCAGAAAGCTCAGAACCGCCTGACGCACCTGTTCTTCTGTTACAGAATCCGCCGCCTCAGAATTCTCTGCCAGAACAGTTCCTGTCGTATCCTGAGTATCTGTCTCCTTTCCCAGAAGAAGCACTGCCCGGTAGGATTTCGTCTTATCTGTCAGCATATCACAAAGTCTGGTCCCTTTTCCCAGACAGACGGGAAGTACCCCCTCCGCCTCTGGATCCAGGGTACCAGTATGTCCAATTTTCTTCATTCGCAAAATACCTCTCATTTTTGCAACAACATCATGAGAGGTATAGCCTTTTTCTTTATATACGTTAATAATGCCGTCCACTACGCTTCATACTCCTTCATCTGTCTGTCAATATGCTCGGACAGATTGTTGATGACATCATGTACGCTTCCGCTCATGGTACAGCCGGCAGCTCTCACATGACCGCCGCCACCAAAATAGGAGGCAACCTTGCTGACATCCACATAGTTATTGGAGCGCATGCTGACTTTGTACACATGATTTTCCGTTTCGTGAAGGAAAATTGCAACCTCCACGCCTTCCGTTACCCGCATCTGATCCACAATTCCATCCAAATCAGAGCTTTCTACTCCGTAAAAAATCATATCCTTGCGGCGAACTACGCTGAATATGCATTTCCCCTCCCGGAAGGTCACACTTTCCAGAAGTGCCCGACCCAGAATCTGGTTCTGCACATAGGTTTTCCGGTAAAAGCTGTCGTCAATAATCCGGGAAAATGGAATGCCGCGGCTCATCATATCTCCGGCAGCTTCCATGGTTTTTACCGTAGTGTTGCTGTTTTTAAATACATTGGTATCGTGAATAATTCCTGTATAGATACAGGCCGCTGCTGCTGTACTGATTTTATCCTTTTCCAGGAAGCCATAAATAACCTCACAGGTGGAACTGGCGTCCGGCAAAACCGCATTTTCCTCGCAGTATCCTCTATTTGTAATGTGGTGATCCAGACAGATACTGTGGGCTGCCGTATCAAGATAACGGACAAATGCACCCAGTCTCTCTTTGTCAGCGCTGTCCAGGCAGATACATAAATCGTAGATAACATCCTCTGCCGGGTTCTGACTGATCTGATCAAAATAATCAAGATAACTGAATTTTACCGGCGGTTTCTCCAGATAAACCTGAACGTTTTTTTCTGGATACTGCTCCTTTAAATAGTTGCATACCGCCAGACAGGAGCCGACACAGTCGCCGTCGGGACGAATATGTCCCAGAACGGCGATCGTCTTTGCTTCTTCTACCATCTGCAGCAATCTGTTTCTCTGCATGATCCTCACCCTTTCCATCAATCCTGCACCATCTGTCTTTCTTTACGATGCCATCAATCCTTCAAGTCTCTGGTTACCTCGTCAATGAGCCTTGACATATTTACGCCATGCTCAATGGACTGATCCAGCACAAAGCTGATTTCCGGTGTATTCCGCAGGTTCACACGGCGGGCAAGCTCGCGGCGGATATAGCCCACCGCGCTTTTCAGACCTGTAATCGCCTCTTTTGCCCGTTCCTCGTCTCCAAGGACACTGATGTATGCCTTGCAGTATTTCAGATCCGGAGTCACCTCTACTGCAACAACGCTGGTCATGGCGCCGTTTACCCGGGGATCCTTGATTTCCAGACGGATAATTTCACTTAATTCCCGCTGTACTTCCATATTGATTCTTGTATTTTTAATGCTGTTTTTTCTCATATTTCTTTCCTTCCTGATGTCAGGCGGCATTGGCCGGCCACACGCCCGGAATGAAGCTTAGCGGGGCACCTCAACCATCATGTATGCCTCTACCATATCATCTTCCTGAATATCGTTAAACTTCTCGAATACAAGTCCGCACTCGTAGCCGGTTGCTACTTCCTTCACGTCATCCTTAAACCGCTTCAGAGATGCCAGGCCGCCATCGAAGATCTGCTCGCCGTCGCGGGTAATGCGGCAGGAACAGCCTCTCTGGAACTTTCCGTCCATAACATATGCGCCTGCAATAGTACCTACTCCGGATGCCTTGAAGGTCTGACGAACCACTGCGTGACCAATTACCTTTTCCTCGTAAACCGGATCCAGCATACCCTTCATAGCAGCCTCTACATCCTCGATTGCCTGGTAAATTACCCGGTACAGACGGAGATCTACTTTCTCACGCTCTGCAATGGATTTGGCTGTTGCGTCAGGACGCACGTTGAAACCGATAATAATTGCATTGGATGCAGATGCCAGGGAAACGTCGGACTCGTTGATTGCGCCTACGCCGCCATGAATAACCTTTACTACAACCTCTTCGTTGGACAGCTTCACAAGACTCTGCTTTACTGCCTCTACAGAACCCTGTACGTCAGCCTTGATAATCAGCGGCAGTTCTTTTACATTGCCTGCCTTAATCTGACTGAACAGATCATCCAGGGACAGCTTGGATTTGGTATCCTCAAGCAGCTTGTTCTTGCTTTCTGCAATGAAGGTCTCTGCATAGGAACGTGCTTCTTTCTCGTTTTCTGTAGACATCAGCACATCTCCTGCACCCGGAACGTCGTTCAGTCCCAGGATCTCAACTGGCATGGACGGACCTGCCTCTTTTACGCGGCGTCCCTTATCATCCATCATCGCACGAACCTTACCATAGCAGGGACCTGCTGTTACATTATCTCCAACCCGCAGGGTTCCCTTCTGTACCAGAATGGTAGCTACCGGTCCTTTTCCTTTATCCAGCTCTGCCTCAATTACAAGACCTCTTGCCTTGCGGTTGGGGTTCGCCTTTAACTCCTTCACCTCTGCTGCCAGAAGAATCATTTCCAGAAGCTCCGGAATTCCTTCTTTTGTATGAGCAGAAACAGGAACAAAAATTGTGCTGCCGCCCCAGTCCTCGGGAATCAGCTCATACTCAGACAGCTCCTGCTTTACTCTGTCTACATTGGCGCTGGGCTTATCGATCTTGTTGATTGCAACAATAATCTCTACCTCTGCTGCCTTTGCATGATTAATCGCCTCAATGGTCTGCGGCATAACACCGTCGTCAGCAGCAACAACCAGAATAGCTATATCCGTAGACTGGGCGCCGCGCATACGCATAGCAGTAAATGCCTCATGTCCCGGTGTATCCAGGAATGTAATCTGCTGTCCCCGTACATCTACAGTATAAGCACCGATGTGCTGGGTAATACCGCCTGCCTCTCTGGAGGTTACATTACTCTGTCTGATTGCATCCAGAAGAGAGGTTTTACCGTGGTCAACATGGCCCATAACGCAGACAACCGGCGGTCTGGAAACCATATCCTCCTCGTTTTCCTCATCCTCCTTCAGAAGCTCGGCAATTACGTCTACCTTTTCTTCCTTCTCACAGAGAACCTCATACTCCATGGCAATCTCTTCTGCCTTTTCAAAATCGATCTCAGAGTTTAAGGTTACAATCTGTCCCTGCAAAAACAGCTTCTTTACAATTGCAGAGGGCTGCAGCTTCATCTTTTCAGCAAGCTCCTTAATGGTCAGAGACTCTGGAATGGTAATCACCTTAATGGTTTCCTCCACCTTCTCTGCCACTGGCTTCTGAGGCATAATAAATGGATGCTTGGAAACCTTTCCACCCTTGCGTCCTGCTCCGTCCTCCATATTTCTTGTTTTATCATAACGATCGTTTTTATGGGCATTCTTTACCTGACGGTTGCTGCTGGGCTTAGTCTGAATCGGTGTATCGTAATTCTTTGCACCGCCGTCTCTCTGGCCCTGGCGGCCGGAACCGCTGCGGTTTCCGCCAAAGCCGCCCTGACCCTGACTTCTTCCGTCTCTGTTTCCTCCGAAGCTTCCCTGGCCGCCGCGGTTATCGCGATTGCCGCCAAAGCCGCCCTGGCCACGGTTATCACGATTGCCGCCAAAACCACCCTGGCCCTGGCTTCTTCCGTCTCTGTTTCCTCCAAAGCCGCCCTGACCACGATTGTCGCGGTTATCACGATTGCCATTAAAGCCACCCTGGCCACGGTTATCACGATTGCTATTAAAGCCACCCTGGCCACGGTTATCACGGTTTCCATTAAAGCCACCCTGACCACGGTTATCGCGGTTATCACGATTGCCATTAAAACCGCCCTGACCACGATTGTCGCGGTTATCACGATTGCCATTAAAGCCGCCCTGACCACGGTTATCACGGTTTCCATTAAAGCCGCCCTGGCCACGATTGTCGCGGTTATCACGATTGCCATTAAAGCCACCCTGACCGCGATTGTCACGGTTGCCGCTAAAGCCGCCCTGATTTCTTACCTCACGTCCTGCTGTCTGATTCTGAGCCGGCGCTGCTGTCTGAGAAGCAGCCGGTGCTGCCGGAGCTGCCGCCTCCCGTACAGGAGTCTGGCCTGCCGGAGCGCTGCTCTGCTGCGGCTGACTCTGCGGACGCGCTGCAGTGCTCTGCTGAGAACGCTGCTGGTTCTGAGGGCGCTGAGTCGGACGCTGCTGGGAGTTCTGCGGACGATATACAGCCGCCAATTTCTTTTTCGGTGAATCTCCCTCTGCCTTCTTATCTCCGGCGCCATCAAATGCCTTTTTTACCATACCTACCTGTGCATCGGTAATATTGGAGGAATGGGATTTTACATCCTGATTCTCTTTCTGAAGCACATCCAACACCTCCTTACTTGTTTTTCCTATCTCTTTTGCCAGTTCATTTACTCTCACACTCACTACCTCCGATCATATTCATTTGTTTCACGATTGCCTTTGCCAGCCCTTCCTCTACCACAGCAAGAGATGCCCGCATCTCCTTTCCCATGGCATGGCCCAGCTCATCTTTTCCGCCGAAATAGCAGATTGGAACTTTATAGTAAGTACACATATTGGTGAACATTTTTTTCGTATTGTCAGATGCCTCTTCCGATACAATCACCAGATGGGCAGTGCCGCCCTTTACCGCTTTTTCCGTAGAAAACTCTCCGCTGGCTGTTTTCCCGGCCTTGGTTGCAAGGCCAATCAGATTTAAAATTTTCTGTCGGTTATCCAAGCTGCTCCATCTCCTTTTCCAGTGTCTCATATACCTCTTTTGGAATCGCCATCTTAAAAGAGCGCTCCAGCCCTCTGCCCTTTACTGCCTTGCGGAAGCACTCCATGCAGGGACACAGGTAAGCTCCCCGTCCGTTTTTTCTGCCGGTGATATCCAGCGTAAAGGTTCCTTCCGGAGTCTTCAAAATCCGAATCATCTCTTTTTTGTTTTTCATTTCCCCACAGCCGACACACTGCCGCTGGGGAACCTTCTTTGCACTTACCAAATTCTCACATCCTATCTGCTTTTCATCCACATTCTGTTGTAACTATTCCTCCGATGCTTCTTGTTCGGCTTTGCCGGATAAGAAAATGCCCCGTCCTGAGCAGTTACATTCTGTTACGGTTTATTCGGAAACCTCGGCTGAATATTCGTCAGTAGCGGAAACCTCGAAATCTGCATCAAGGTTGTCATATACGCCCTCTTCCTGATAATCAATGCCCATCTCCTCGAACAGTCCCATCTCACGGGCCTGTGTCTCGCTCTTGATATCAATCTTGTATCCGGTCAGTCTTGCTGCCAGTCTTGCATTCTGGCCCTCTTTACCGATTGCCAGAGAAAGCTGATAATCCGGAACAATTACCTGAGCCTCTCTTGATTCCTCATCTGCCACAACGCAGATTACCTTTGCAGGGCTCAGCGCATTCTCAATCAGGAACGCCGGATTTTCATCCCAGATAATAATATCGATCTTCTCGCCTCTCAGCTCATTAACAATGGAGTTGACTCTTGCACCGTTCATACCGACACATGCGCCAACCGGATCCACGTTCGGATCATTGGACCAGACAGCAATCTTGGTTCTGGAGCCTGCCTCACGGGCGATAGCCTTAATTTCAACCGTACCGTCCTTTACCTCTGTTACCTCTTCCTCAAACAGACGTTTTACCAGATCCGGATGAGTTCTGGAAACAGAAATACGCGGTCCCTTGGGAGTATCCTTTACCTCCAGCACAAATACCTTAATGCGCTCGGTCGGCTTAAATACCTCACCCTTCACCTGCTCTGCCTCGTTTAAAATAGCGTCTACGCGGCCCAGGTTAATGCTCACATTGCGGCCCAGATAACGCTGCACAATACCGGTAACCACATCCTTTTCCTTGCGGTACCATTCGTTAAACTGCATGCTGCGCTCTTCCTCACGGATTTTCTGCAGAATCACATTCTTTGCATTCTGGGTGGCAATACGGCCAAAGGACTTGGACTCAATGGGGAAATGAACCACATCACCCAGATTGTATTTGGGGCTCTTCATCTTGGCCTCAGCCAGACTGATCTGCATCACCGGATCTTCTACCTCTTCCACTACTTCTTTTTCTGCATAAACAGAAAAATCGCCTGTCTGCGGATTGATGTTGACCTTAACATTGTCAGCCTTTCCGAAATGGTTCTTGCAGGCAGTCAGAAGAGAGTTCTCAATGGCCTCCAGCAGTGTTTCCTTGCTGATATTTTTTTCTTTTTCCAGCAAATCCAGTGCTTCAATTAATTCCTTATTCATGGTTTATCCTCCTAAAATCCAATACGCTTCTGCTATTGTTCACAGGACGTATTCTCCTGTAAAATCAGAAATCAAGCGCCAGACGAATCAGCGCGATGTCTCCCCGTTCAAATGTTTCCTGGTTTCCATCTTCTGTCTCAATGGTTACGGTATCCTTGTCATAAGACTTCAGGGCGCCCTCAAATTCCTTCTGCTTATTGCGTGCCTTGTACAGGCGAATCTCCACCTGTTCTCCCAGACTCCGCTCAAAGTCCTTATCCTTCTTCAGGGGTCTGCCCAGTCCCGGAGAGCTGACCTCCAGAATGTAGCTGTCCTCAATGAAGTCCTCTTTATCCAGCCAGTCACTGAGCACACGGCTGATTACCTCACAATCATCTACGGTAATTCCGCCTTCTTTGTCAATGTAGGCTCTCAGGTACCAGTTTCCCGCTTCCTTTACATATTCTACATCTACCAGCTCAAACTGATGCTCTTCAAGAAGCGGCAGCAGAAACTGCTCTGTTCTGGATTCATAAGTTTCTTTTCTGGTCATGATTTCACCTCTCTTCCTTCTGCTGCAGACCATATTATGTATCTCCTGAAACTTCTGATACATAAAAGTGAGAGTGGACATCTGCCCACTCTCTATTAGTCATTCTATCATGTTATCATATGTAGTATAACACTACAATATGTGAAATGCAAGGGGTTTCTTCGCTTTCCAGTACAAAATGCCCTCTTTATCCTTCCGTTCCAGAAAGCCCTCCCCATATAGATACTCCAGGCAGGAGAAGGTTTTTACCCAGATCTGGGTACAGGACATAAAGTGCCGGTAATCTGGCGGCCCCTGACTTCTTCCATAAGCTCTCACACCCACATCTCTGGTAGTCAGAAAACCTCCGTCCTCCTCTAACACCCGCTTCATAATGGAACATTTATCCATATATCCCCGAACGACCCGGTCTACCTCTTTTCCGATATCCCGGATCTGTCCGCCATGAGCCGACAGAAAGAGACAGTCCGCATAAAAATGCTTCAGCTGTTCCAGGCTGCTGAGGTAACTGCGCAGCATTCCCCAGTCCTTGTACTGAGTACAGACAATAGGAACAATATCCGTCATAATCTGATCCCCACAGAAAAGAAGCTTATGTTCCTCATCATAAAGTCCACACTGGCCGTTGGTATGCCCCCGCAGAGGAACCACCTGAAAATGAAATTTCCCGTAATGAAGCACCGTTCCCGGCGGTGTAGGAACAAAATCAAAATCCTCTGTTTTTCCTATACTCTCATAGGTTCTGTCTGTATACTCCATAATCGTCCTAAACAGCTCCGGCGTATATTCCTCCGTCACCCCCACCGTTCTGAGGCTGGCAATCCGTGTAGCCTCATCAGCGAGATAACAGTGGCGCAAATCTGCTCTCTTTTTTGTCTCATCTGGATTCATCAGAATCCGGGCGCCCTTTGCCGCATAATACTGCACAAGCCCGCTGTGATCCGGATGGTCATGGGTAATAAAAATATCCAGTTCCCGACAGGAAATATCCAGACGTTCCAGCATCTTATCTATGATCTCCCTGTCCTGAGGGGTATCCATAGAGGTATCCACCATCAGGCTGCGGATAGGCTGCTTTACTATAAAAAGATTGCGGGGAACATATCTCTGTCCCGGATACCGGATGGTATGTTCGTATATATTTTCAAAAACCTCTTCCATATACACTTTCCCTCCTCCCTTCTCTACGTCTATTTTAAAGACGTACTTTGAGAATGTCAAATGATTTCTTTATAGAAGGAGAACCCAGTGTCCCCCATCCTGAAGCTGTCATAAACTGTAGTATACGGTATCTACTGTCTGAAACTTATGAATAGAAGGAGGCAATCCATATGAAACCAAAGCTTGAAGCATGCAGCGTCAGTTATTCCTACCACACCATGGAAGGAGAAACTCCGGCGCTTTCTGATATTTCTTTTTTTATAGATCCCGGAGAATTTCTCGCTGTAGTGGGCCCGTCCGGATGCGGCAAATCAACTCTGCTCTCCCTTTTAAGCGGCCTGCTCCAGCCTGAGGAGGGAAGCATTCTCATCGACGGCATTCCCATCTGCGACTCCCCCGCTACCATCGGATATATGTTCCAGAAGGATCATCTGTTTGAATGGCGCACCATCTATGGAAATGTATCTCTCGGACTGGAGATCCAAAAAAAGCAAAGCAGCACCGCCCAAAAAGAGCTGAAAGAAATGCTTCGCTCCTATGGTTTAGGCGGCTTTGAACAATCCCGCCCATCTGAGCTTTCCGGCGGTATGCGCCAACGGGCCGCTTTGATTCGAACCCTGGCCCTGAAGCCAGAGCTTCTGCTTCTGGACGAACCCTTTTCCGCTCTGGACTATCAGACCCGGCTGTCTGTTTGTGACGATATCAGCGCCATTATCCGGGACACACAAAAAACAGCCTTGCTGATTACCCATGATCTTTCCGAAGCAATCAGTATGGCTGACCGGATTCTGGTTCTTTCCCGCCGTCCTGGAAAAGTAAAAGCTGTTTTTCCAATTTCTTTTCCAGAAAAATATGACACTCCCCTAAAACGGAGAAATGCACCGGAATTTTCGGGATATTTCCACCAAGTGTGGAAAGAACTGATTTCATAAATGTAACTGTTCAGGATGAGGCGTCTTCTTGTCCTGCTTTGCCGAACAAGAAGCATTGGAGATTCCTCCGATGTGAAATCTGCAATCTCCACAAAGCATTTTTATTTCATATGATATAATTTCCTATAATAAAAAGCCAGACTGGAATAAAAACATATCCAGTCTGGCCTTCTTATTCCACGCTTTCCTATTCCCGCGCTTTCATCATAAAGGTCCACGGAGATTCCAGAATCACCGTTCCCTCCTGATTTACCAGCTTTGTCATAACCTTCAGGATTCCCTTGCCCGGTTTGGAGCTGTGTCTGGCCTCGGTCGGAACCATTTCCAGATGTACTGTGTCTCCGATGCACAGAGGAGCCAGATATTTTGCTGTCAGCTCCAGAAATGCTATCGTAGTTCCCTCATAAATGCCAGACTGATTGGATAAACCTGTAGCAATAATCAGTCCCAATGCCCCATGAGCAACCCGCTTACCGAACATATTGTTTTTTGCAAACTCATCATCCATGTGTAAAGGATTAAAATCACCGGAGAGACCTGCAAAATTTGCAACATCTGCTTCTGTAATGGTTCTTCCCACAGTTTCATATAATTTACCGATTTCAAATTCTTCCAGATACAGTCCTCTGCCTTCGTATGCCATATGTATCATCCTCTCTTTCTTTTTGAATAAACTCCTTACCATCTAAAACCGATGGGATTGCACAAGCCTTATTTCAACGGAATTTTGCAGGGCGCTTCTCTTTAAAGGATGCAAACCCCTCCTGCTGATCCGGTGTTCCAAAGCAGGCAGCCATATACCCCAGCTCAATATTTCTTCCTACATCAATATCCATGCTTGCGCCGGCTGTCATGGCAGCCTTAGCCATAGCAATGGCAGATGCAGAATTATCTGCAATCTGCTTTGCCATCTCATACACCCTGTCCATCAGCGCTTCCCCGGCTACAACCTCATTCAGAATTCCCAGCTTCAGCGCATCCTCCGCTGTCAGCATTTTTCCTGTAAAAACAATCTCCTTAGCCTTATTCATGCCTACACATTTGGGAAGGCGCTGGGTACCCTGAAAGCCCGGAGTAATCCCCAGCGTTACCTCAGGAAGCCGAAGCTTTGCCCGTTCGCTGGCGATTCGGATATCGGTACAGAGCAAAAACTCCATGCCGCCGCCGAATGCGTATCCATTTACTGCTGCAATAGTCGGCTTTTTCAGCTGCTCGATTTTCCGAAAAACGTCTCCGCCCTTTCGGGAATATTCTATAATGTCATAGCTGTTTTTGCTGTCCATTTCATGAATATCTGCGCCGGAAATAAAGGATTTTCCCTCTCCGGTAAAAACAACCACCCGAACGCTGTCATCTGATGCAACCTCATCTGCTGCCCCATTCAAATCCTCCAGCATCTGGCTATTTATGGCGTTTAATGCCTCCGGCCGGTGAAAAGTAATGGTTGCAATCCCATCCTTCCTGTCAAGTAAAACTGTCTGATATGACATAACCAATTCACCCCTTATTCTTTACACGCTCTCAGCCTCTGTCTTTATTATACATTAAAAGATGTAAGTTTGTCCTGTTAATACAATATATAACAGCATCAAAATAACTGTAATAATCGGTGCAACACAGAATACAAAAGCACAAGGCATATAAGAATTCTTATGGTTATTTCCTGTGTAACTGATTACAGATACAACCAGTCCGCAGTGAGGCAGGGAATCCAGTGTCAGAGCTGCAATTGAGGTACAGCGTGCCAGAGCTGCCAGGTTTACATGATTTGCATTTACTGCCAGATCTCCAATGAAGTTTTCAATCACAACCGGCATAGCCAGACCAATACCGCCCGTACCGGAACCAGTAACACCAGCCAAACCTCCAACTGTAATAACAGATGCTACAATCGGATTGCTTACTGCGCCTACCAGCATACCACACAGAGGAGCGTAAGCCGGAACTGCCTGTACTACAGAACCAAAACCAACGATTGCTGCTGTATTAAACAGAGAAGACACACCGCCCATAGCGCCGTCGCTCATCATTCCCCAGAACTTGCTTAAATCAAAGCTGCGGAAGAAGCAGATAACAGCTACCAAAATACCTACCAGAAGAGATACCGGAACAGCCAGCTTCACTACATTCAGAACAACAATCAGAACTACCATGGGAAGTGCAGCTACCATCCAGGACGGACGGCGGGATGCATCCTTTGCCTCTTTTTCAGCCATAATTTTCCGATCGGCCTCTGTCAACTCATAATGCTCTCCATTTTTACGGCAGCGTTTTGTGTAGTAGAATACAAAGCCAACAACCAGAACCATTTCAAATACTGCAAACAGAATACCAGGCACCAGCCAGGAAGAGGGACTTACGCCCAGAGCTGTTGCCGGCAGCAGGTTATGAGCCTGCGGAGATCCGGGAAACCATCCAGAAGAGGTTCCTGCTCCTGCAAAATAATACAGAGGAAGCAGACGTCTCGGAATATCAGCCTCTTTAAACAGAGACAGCATCAGCGGATACATTGCAAAGAATGCTACGAATACAGAAACGCCTCCATAGGTCAGAACCCAGCCAACCAACAGGATCGCCGGAATAACCGCCTTTGCGCCCAGTTTTCCTACGATTGCCTCAGCAATGGCATCTGCAGCGCCGGAATTATCAAACAGCTTTCCAAAAATCGCACCCAAAACAAAAATACAGAAGTTCTTGGTAAAATAACTGCCCAGACCGCTTACATAGGAGCCTTCTGCACCTGTCATACCGTTAATTAGATAGTTTACCATTCCAGTGTCTGCGCCTGCTCCGGTAAAAAGAGCTGCAGTCAGCAGACAGAACATAGAAGCAAGCACTGCGGAATAGAAAACAGGCACGCCCTTAAATACTAGGAAAATAACCAGTGTAATACTTAATAAAATTAAAAAGATTCCCATACTCTTATTGTCCCTTTCTCTCTTTCATCATGGATTCCAATCCCATCAGTGTCTCTGAAAATAACCGTGCATCCATAAGCGGTACCTCAGCCGGAATCACTGGTTCAAATTCCATATATGGAAGAATATCCTTTTCAATACTGATTCCCGGAGCCACCTCAGCCAGCTCCAGTCCCTGATCGGTTACCCGGAATACGCAGCGGTCTGTAATAAACAGCACCTTCTGTTGATGCTTCCGGCTGAATTCAGCACTGAATGTAATCTGCTCTACTGATTTTTTGAATTTTACTTTTTTGCCTTCCTGAAGAATCACCAGCTTTCCGTCCTCGATGGTTTCCTTCAGTCCGCCTGCTGTCATGGTTCCGCAGAAAAGAACAGTCTGAGTTGACTGAGAAATGTCCACCAGCCCTCCACAGCCGGCAATCTTTTTTCCAAAACGGCTTACATTCACATTTCCTGCTCCATCTACCTCTGCAAAGCCCAGACAAGTCAGCTCCAGGTTGCCGCCGTTGTAATAATCAAACTGAGAAGTCATGGGAAGCGCCGCCCAGGCATTGACTGCACATCCAAAATCCTGGCCGCCTGTAGGCACGCCTCCTACTAGACCGCTCTCGATGGTCAGTGTCAGTTGATCTCCTACACCTTCCTCAGTCGCCACTGCTGCCACGCCCTCCGGGATACCGATTCCCAGGTTCACTACAGAATTAGGAAGCAGTTCCATAGCCGCTCTTCTGGCAATCACCTTTCTCTCATCAAAGGGAATAGATGCAAAATTAACTCCATCCAACTTATAATGGCCGGACAAAACGGGATTATAATAAGAACCTGGTGTCTGACGATGATTTTCCAGCGGATTCTCGCTAACTACAACGGCATCTACCAGATTTCCAGGAATCACCACGCTGCTTCTGTCAATAGAAGCGCCGGATACATAATTTTTCACCTGGACAATTACCTTACCCCCCATAGCCTTTACTGCCATCGCCACATCCAAAGCATCCACGGGAGCGCCCTCCTCTTCCATGGTAATGTTTCCATGCTCATCGGCAGTTGTACCGCGGATCAAACCAATATCCAGCTTCGGAACCTTGTACAGAAGAAATTCCTCACCCAGAATATCCACCAGCTCTACAAGATTTTCGGATGCTGCATCATTAAGTCTTCCACCCTGAAGACGGGGATCACAGAAGGTATTTAACCCGATTCTGGTGATTTCTCCCGGCTTTCCTGCTGCAGCTGCCCGGAACATATGGGCAATTACACCCTGGGGGAAGTTGTAGGCTGCCACTTTATTTTCATTGGTCAGATCCATCATCCTGGAATTGTTTGCGAAATGTCCTGTAATATACCGGGTAATCAATCCCTCGTAGGTCATGTCGTAAATTCCCTGATCCTTGTTGTTACCATTTCCTGCTGCATGCATAATCGTCAAATTACACGGATGTCCTGTTTCCTGATACCTTTTTGCGATTTCCAAATACAGCTCTCTCGGCGTAGTCATCAGCATAAATCCTGATACTGCAACTCCTGCTCCGTCCGGAATCAGATCCAGAGCATCCTGAATGCTCATTCTTTTGTCCATATGCAAACCCTCCTGAATTGTTTTGCAGAATCCTCTTCTGCCTGTTCAATTATTTATCAAGCAAGAATCGTGCCAATTCTCTTTTTTCGATTTTCCAAAGGAATATGATATGTTTTTAACAATATTTTTATCTTCGATGCATAACTGCATCATTTTTCATGTGCATAATTGCATCATTGATACAAAAATGCAGCATTGTTGCATTTACGCATCTTCAATGATATAATCGTTTTAAGAAGCCAACACCGGAAATCCGGCGAATTTCTGCAAATCGGATAAAATAAGGAGCTGTCAGTCTATGAAAAAAGAATCTGTTCTCAACAGTACACACAATTTATATAAAACAATCATTAACGCTTCCTATGACTGTTTCTGTGTCACTGACAGTACGGGACATTATATCGTAGCAAATCAGGCTACGTTAGACAGCATGCAGCTGAAAGAAGAGGAAGTTCTGGGGAAAACCCCCTATGATCTAATGTTTGATAATGTGTACAACCACTCCACCATTCTGGAGGCCATTAAAACAAAAAAACCGGTTACTGATCTGGTCAATGTCAGAGGAGTCCAGCGCCTTTCCACCAGCGTTCCCTATTTTGACCAGGACGGAAACCTGGAATATGTAATCACCAACAACCGTTCCGATATCGTTATGGATGAATTTGCACGCCTTCTTGCCTATGAACAGGAGCAGCACGCCCATTATAAAAATATTACCAACTACCTCTGCAGCTCTACGGAAACAAAAATGATCTGCACCAGTCCGCAGATGCACGCTCTCCGCTGGGAATGCTCCACCATTGCCTCCACCAACAGTCCTGTCATGTTATTTGGCGAGTCTGGTGTGGGAAAGGAACTGGTTTCAAAATTTATCCACTCGGAAAGCCCTCGAAGCAGCCAGCCCTTTATTCCTGTCAACTGTTCCGCAATTCCTCCGGAACTATTTGAATCAGAGTTTTTCGGTTATCGCCCCGGGGCATTTACCGGCGCCAGCTCCAAGGGAAAAACAGGGCTTCTGCAGATGGCGGATCACGGCACTCTTTTTCTGGACGAGTTAGGCGAGCTTCCTCTGCTGATGCAGTCCAAGCTTCTGCGTTTTATTGAAAGCGGGGAATTTTATCCGGTAGGAAGCAGCAAAACAGAAAAGGTTGATGTGCGTATTATTACCGCCACCAACCGTAATCTTCTTGAAATGGTTCAGGAAAAAACCTTCCGCAGTGATTTATATTACCGGCTTCATGTTCTCCCCATTCATATTCCGGCTCTCCGCGACAGACCGGATGATATTGAAGCCATTTCTCTTTATTTTGTAGATCATTATAATCAAAAGTATTATAAACGCACCTACCTGTCTGAGAAAAATATGGAATTTCTTCTGCATTATTCCTGGCCGGGCAATGTGCGGGAGTTACGCAATGTCATCGAACGTGCAGTTTTGATCTCGCCCCCAGACAGACGGGAGCTTCCTCTTGAGCAGATGTTTTCCCCGGATCCCTTCTTTTCTGGCACTGCAGAACAGACTTCCCTCAGCAGCGGCATTCCCATGCCCTCCCTGGATCTTTCTCTTCAGGATGCCCTGGAGCAATTTGAACAGCAGTATATTCAGGCTGTCATTGACAAAAACAAAGGACAGCTCAGTGAAGCTGCCCGCTCTCTGGGAATTCACAGAACCACTCTTTACCGGAAACAGCAAAAAAATCTTAAATATCCGAAAACTGACTGTTAGACTGCTGAGCCACCTTGGAAATAATGGTGCCGGATCCGCAAAATATGGTCCTGTTTCAAAACAATGAAATACGCCAAAAATCCGGAAGAATTCCTTTTACTTTAGGAATCCTTCCGGATTTTTTAGATTAAATTTCAATTATACACTTGCTCCATAGATCAGATTCGGCAGGAAGAGAACCAGCTTCGGGAAGAATACACAGATAGCCAGGGTTGCCAGAATGGCAACAAATAGTGGTATGGAGTATTTCGTCGTCTCCTCCACCGAGCAGTCCATAATATTCGAACAGGTATACAAGGCTACGCCAACCGGCGGTGTAGAACATCCCATCGTAACAATGGTCATCATAATAATACCAAAATGTACCGGATCAATTCCGTACTGAGTAATAATCGGAATCAGAATCGGAGTTACAATCAAGGTAATAACCGTTGTCTCCATGAACATACCGAAAATAGTCAGCATAATCAAAATCAGCAGAAGCAGAACATACTTATTACTGGTCAGACCTACCAGCATAGTAGTCAGGGTCTTCGGCAGCTGGTCAAATACAACACCATAGCTGAAGATTCCGGAAAATGCAAGAATCATGGTAATAACAGACAAGTCTTTTACACTATCGATCACGCATTTTTTAAATTTTTCCAGCGTCAGCTCCTTGTAGATGAATGCGCCTACTACCAGTGCATAAAATACAGCAAAGGCACCGGACTCAGAAGGAGTCATAACACCAAAACGGATCAGCACGATCAGAAGAATTGGGAATAACAAAGCCCAAATACTGTCGATACATGCTTTAAAAATAACGGACGGAGAAGATGGCTTTTCATGATCCGGCTTGTAGCCATGATGGCGTGCAGACCAAGAAGTTGCAATCATCATAAAGATACACATGATAATTCCAGGAAGGAAACCTGCCACAAACAGACGTCCGATAGATACCTCTCCTACCGTTCCGTACAGGATAAGACCCATAGACGGAGGAATGGTTGCTACAATCAATCCAGACAAACAGTTAATGGCAGCTGCCCAGCCTGGAGCATATCCTCTCTTTGTCATTTCCGGTCCTAGAATACGGCACTCCATAGCAGCATCTGCTACAGCAGAACCAGAAACACCGCCCATCAGGGTGGACAAAACAACGGATACCTGACCAATAGAGCCATACATATGACCAGTCAGTACATTAGCCAGTTTTACCAGACGTGAGGTAATACCGGTATTATTCATCAGGTTTCCTGCAAAGATAAACAGCGGAATTGCCAGCATGGTAAAGGACTGGGTGGTTGACAGAGATTTCTGCACCAGAATCGTCCAAGGAATCTCCGGACGCATAACAAAGAATGCAAAGCCTGAAACTGCAATGGCAAATGCCACAGGCATTCCAAGGAATAAGAGTACTAAAAAGAATCCGATTGCACTTAACATTAATTAGCCCCCCATTCTTTTCTTTTAATATCTCCGATGGTTTTTCCGATTGCGCTGAAGAACATCAGCAGGGAACCAACGGGAACTGCCAAGGTACACCATGCATAGCTCATTTTCATGGTATTAAAGGTTCTGTTCCAGCTCTGGGATACCAGAATAAAGCCGTAAACAATCAGTACCAGCAAAAACAGTAGCATCATCACATCAAACACCAGTGTCAGAACCTTCTGAATCGCCTTCGGGAATTTATTTACCAGCATATCGATCCGAATCAGGCTTCCGCTCTTAATAATAATATCAGAGCCAATAAAGGTCAGCCATGCAAAGGCCAGAAGAGACACGTCCTGTGCCCAGTTCACCGGCATTCCAATGGTTCTTGCCACTGCTGACCAGAATACCAATACCGCAATCATACACAGCATAACGCCGGCACAAAGCTCTTCCACTCTTAAAATCATATCTGAAATCTTTTTCATCTGAAAGCTTCCTTTCCGTATATCTCATGGAAATGTTCGGGACAGGCTGATTTTTGCCTGTCCCGGACTGTCATCTGTTCCATAAGGCTTCGTAGAGCCCTTTATCAGCTTTCCTTAGTTGGTTTTGCCGATCTCCTTGTAAAGCTGCTCTCTTAACTCGGTATAGCCCAGCTTGTCATAAATCGGATCTACAGCCTCCTTGAAAGGAGCTACATCCGGCTCAATAACAGTTACGCCAGCCTCTACCATCTTCTTCTCAGCATCTTCAATCTCTGCCATAACATCAGCAGCGGTGGTCTTACCCATCTCAACAGCAGTCTCAACTAACAAAGTCTGCAGATCCTCCGGAAGGCTCTCAAACCAGCTCTGTCCGCAAACCAGACCCTGCATCAGCTGGAAGTGGTTGGTCTTAGACTGATATTTACATACCTCATAAATTCTGGACGGATAGCTTGAGGTATTCTGTACCTCGCAGCCTTCCAGTGCCTTGGACTGAATTCCGTTGTAAACCTCACCCCAGGACATGGAAATCGGAGTTGCACCCATAGCCTGAATCGTCTCGGTACATACCTCCTGGCCAATGGTACGGATTCTCTGGCCGCTTAAATCAGCCGGAGTATTGACGGGCTTGTTAGTCATAAACTGACGGGGACCATCATAGAAGGTGAAGGACAGAATCTTTACACCATGATCCTTAGACAGAGCATCGCACCAGCCCTTAAAGGTATCAGTTTGTGTTACTTTATAACACTCATCATAGTTATCTGCAAAATATCCCATCATCAGGATGGAGAAATCCTTAACATACTGTCCCATACGGGAAGCATCTGTATTTACTGCTACGTTTGCACCCTGGATTGCCTGCTCCAGAACATCCTCATCGCTTCCTAACTGACCAGCCGGAAATACGGTTACTTTCAGTCTTCCGCCGGATTTCTCATTCAGCTCGTCAGCCAGCTTCTGATAGTTTCTTGTAATCAGAGCCTGCTCGGTCTGTGAGGTGGAAATCTTCAGCTCGTACACCTTGTCGCTGGAACCTGCATCACCAGAATTTCCTGCCGGCTGCGCATTTCCCATACCCGGCATACCACTGCACGCTGTCAGTGCCATCATTGCTGCTGCCAGAACGCCTGCTACAATTGCTCTTTTTTTCATGTCTTTTCCCCTTTTCATTGTATTTGTTTGCTTTTCCCGTAAGCTAAACGTTTATATACGTTACAATATAAATATAATCGTTTACATACAAAAAATCAAGCTGATATTTTTAACAGTTTTTTAGCGATATTTTTATGAATTCTTCACAATTTTTTATTTTTACAAAACACAAGACATGGATTTTCCTTTTGACTTTACCAACTGTTGCTGATACAATGAACTTATAATTATCGGGAAAGTCTGGATATATTTTTTCCATTCCCAGAAAGGAGACAGAAGCACTTTATGGCAACCATCAAAGATGTGGCAAAAAAAAGCGGTTTTTCTGTATGTACCGTTTCCCGCGCCCTTTCCGGAAAAGGTTACCTGAAGGAGGAAACCCGCCAGAAAATTATGGACGCTGTAAAGGAACTGGACTACCGCCCCAATACCCTGGCTGTCAACTTGAAAACAGGACGTCGGCAGACACTGGCGCTGATTCTCCCCTCTCTGACTAATATCTATTATGCAAAGCTGGAACAGTATATGGAGGCCTATGCTTCCCAAAAAGGCTATCTTCTTTATCTGAGCAATACGGAATATAATCTCGAAAAGGAAAAACAGATTCTCGACAATCTAATTGGTATGGACATTGCCGGAGTGATTATCTGTACCACCTCGGGAGAACATGAACATATAAAAAAGCTGAATACCTTTCATATTCCCTATATCTGTCTGAATCGAAATTTCGAGGATGATCCTGACCATTGCCTCCGGATAAACAACCGCACAGCAGCCTTTGAGGCTGTTGATTATATGATTCGTCTGGGACATACTAACTTTGGCGGTCTTTTCCAGAGCTTTGACAATGGTACTTATCAAGAACGCTATGCTGGCATGATGGACGCCCTGGCTCTTCACGGTCTTTCCTGTGAGCCAAATAATCTTCTGTTTGACATCAATCCAGAGGATATGGGCGCTACTCCCAACCGGATTCTTCAGATGCTTCAAAGACCGAATCGACCGGAAGCTATTTTTTCCTGCAACGACATGACCGCATTTAACATATACCGGGCCGCCTACATTCTTGGCCTGCGGATTCCGGAAAATCTTTCCGTTTTCGGCTACGATGATTGCACAATGGCAAACTTTGTTACACCGCCTCTATCCACAGTCTCGGTTCCTGTAAAGAAGCTCTCCAGGATTGCCGTTGATTTTATTCATCACTATATTGAAACCGGAGAATTACAGGAGCTTCCTGTTTTGAAGGCTTCTCTGGTGATCCGAAGCTCTGTAAAAGACAAAACGATTGAATAAAAACCTTGTGTTCCCTGTTCATTCTGTGACGTAAAAAACAGCCCTGTCTCTTCGGCATATCCAATGCCTGAAAAAACAGAGCTGTTTTGTTTTACTGTCTTATGCTGCTCCGTATACCAAATTTGGAAGAAGCAGGATTAAATCCGGGAAGAATACAGCGATTGCCAAGGTTGCAAAAATAGCAATATACAGCGGAATCGCGTATTTCGTGGTTTCCTCTACAGAACAATTCATAATATTTGAGCAGGTATAAAGAGCTACTCCTACCGGCGGTGTGGAACATCCCATAGTAACAACTGTCATCATAATGATTCCAAAGTGTACTGGATCAATTCCGTACTGACTAATAACAGGAATCAAAATCGGAGTTACAATCAGAGTAATTACGGTTGTTTCCATAAACATACCAAATACTGTCAGCATAATAATAATCAAAAGAATCAGCACATATTTATTGCTGGTCAGTCCAATCAGCATAGTTGCCAGAGTTTTTGGAAGCTGATCAAATACAACACCGTAGCTGAAGATTCCGGAAAATGCCAGAATCATGGTAATAACGGACAGATCCTTTACACTGTCAATAACACATTTTTTGAAACTCTCCAGTGTCAATTCCTTGTAAATAAACGCACCTACAATCAGAGCGTAAAATACAGCAAAAGCGCCGGATTCGGAAGGTGTCATAACGCCAAAACGAATCAGTACAATCAGAAGAATCGGGAACAACAGAGCCCAAATACTTTCCACACAGCATTTTACAATCTCATGGAAGGAAGAGGGTTTCTTGTGATCCGGCTGATAGCCAAGATGTCTTGCTGACCAGGACGTTGCAATCATCATAAAGATACACATGATAATTCCCGGGACAAAACCAGCTACAAACAAACGTCCAATGGATACCTCACCTACAGTTCCATAAAGAATCAAGCCCATAGACGGAGGAATGGTTGCTACAATCAGACCTGTCAGACAATTGACTGCTGCTGCCCATCCAGGAGCATATCCTCTCTTGGTCATCTCCGGTCCCAGAATTCGGCACTCCATAGCCGCATCTGCAACAGCCGAGCCGGATACACCGCCCATCAGAGTGGAAAGTACAACGGATACCTGACCAATGGAGCCATACATATGACCAGTCAGAACATTAGCCAGCTTAATCAGGCGTGTCGTAATTCCTGTATTATTCATCAGGTTTCCTGCAAAAATAAACAGCGGAATAGCCAGCATGGTAAAGGACTGGGTGGTTGACAGAGATTTCTGTACCAGAATCGTCCACGGAATTTCAGGACGCATCAGAAAAAAAGCAAAACCTGAAACTGCAATGGCAAATGCCACCGGCATTCCCAAAAACAGAAGAATTAAGAAAAAACCAATAGCACTTAACATTATTTATTCCTCCATTCTCCAACTGGTCTGCGAATATCCCCTATCAGTTTTCCTATAATGGTAAAAATCATCAAAAGAGAACCAATCGGAACGGCCAGCGTACACCAGGCATAACTCATTTTCAAGGTATTAAAGGTTCTGTTCCAGCTCTGAGATACCAACATAAATCCATATACAATAAGAATCAGCAAAAATAACACCATCATTACATCAAAAATCAGGGTCAGAATTTTCTGCACGGAAGCCGGAAGCTTATCTGCCAGCATATCAATCCGAATCAGGCTTCCACTTTTTGCAATAATATCTGATCCAATAAAGGTCAGCCATGCAAAGGCAAGCAGTGATACATCCTGTGCCCAGTTCACCGGCATTCCTATGGTTCTTGCCACTGCTGACAAAAATACCAGAACGGAAATCAGAATCAGCATGCCTCCTGCCAGTATCTCCTCAATTTTCAATATCTTCTCAGAAATCTTTTTCATATCATTTCCTCATTCCAAAATGTTTCAAAATCATTTCTCTGTCACTGTATTCAGTTAATTAGTTTTTCCAATTTCTTTATACAGCTGCTCTCTTAACTCGGTATATCCCAGCTTATCATAAATCGGATCTACCGCTGCCTTAAAAGGTGCCGGATCCGGTTCCGTTACAGTAACGCCTGCCTCAATCATCTTTTTCTCTGCTTCTTCTACTTCGGTCATAACATTGGCTGCTGTTTCCTTACCAATTTCATTGGATGTCTCAACCAGAAGAGTCTGCAGATCTTCCGGAAGACTTTCAAACCAGTTCTGTCCGCATACCAATCCCTGCATCAGCTGGAAGTGGTTTGTCTTGGCCTGATATTTGCATACCTCATAAATTCTGGACGGATAGCTTGAGGTATTCTGTACCTCACAGCCCTCCAGAGCTTTGGACTGAATTCCGTTATAAACCTCACCCCAGGACATAGAAATAGGGGTTGCTCCCATTGCCTGAATTGTCTCAGTACATACCTCCTGACCAATGGTTCGGATTCTCATACCATTTAAATCCTCAGGAGTTTTGATTTCCTTGTTCGTCATAAACTGGCGGGGACCGTCATAAAAGGCAAAGGAAAGAATCTTGATACCGTGATCCTTTGACAGAGTCTCACACCACCCTTTAAAGGTATCTGTCTGAGTAACCTTATAACATTCATCATAATTATCTGCAAAATAACCCATCATCAGAATGGAAAAATCCTTTACATACTGCCCCATACGGGATGCATCCGTATTAACTGCCACATTAGCACCCTGAATAGCCTGCTCCAATACATCCTCATCACTTCCCAACTGTCCTGCCGGAAAAACCGTTACTTTCAGCCTTCCACCAGAGCGTTCATTTAGTTCATCTGCCAGCTTCTGATAATTTCTGGTAATCAGAGACTGTTCTGTCTGTGAGGTGGATATCTTCAGCTCATATACCTTATCCTGCCCCTCTCCCGTGCTGCTTCCTCCACCAGCTGCCGGCTGTGCATTTCCCATTCCCGGCATACCGCTGCATGCGCTGAGCATTGTCATTGCCACTGCAAGAACCCCTGCTAAAACATGTTTTCTTTTCATACCAATACCTCTCCTTCTCTGAATAGTTACGAAAATTTTGATGCTACACAAAATATAAACGTTTACATATTTGAAGTCAAGAAAAGAGAGTCAGCTTTAGCGTATTTTTAGCGTTTTATAAACGTTTTCTTAGCGCCATTTCTGCTCCCTTTACTTGTTCTTTCTATTTTCAGTTTTCCGTTATTTTTCCATATCCTTTCCCGGATATACAATCACAAGCTCTGTCTCCTCCTCTGGAAGAATATTCCACTGCTTCACTGCCGCCGCAATAGCAAAGCTGTCTCCCTGTTTCAGGCGAATCTGCTGTCCTTCCTGCTCTAAAATGCAAGAACCACTGCATACCACTCCAAGCGTAAACTTTCCATTGTGGGTAATTGCAGACGGCTTCCATGCCTCCACCTTGTCCACAAAAAAGCAGGGCGTCAATGTCTCTCCTACCAGGCGCTGACGCTCATAGGAGTCTGTTTTTGCCAGAATTTCCGGCTTAATCCGACAGCGATCCACAATTTCCTCTTTAGAATATTCTGTATAATCAAAAATGTCAAGGCAAAAATCCAGCCCTCGGCCCATAAACCGCGCTTCCTCCGGAACTACAATCCCTTCCCGTGAAAATTCGCAGCGCACCACCAGATCCGATGGCTCCATAATTTCCAGCATGGTAATTCCCTCTCCGATTGCGTGAGGCATTCCTCCTGGAATATACCATACCTCTCCGGGCTTTACAGGAATCTTCTCAAAACAGGCATCCATTTTTTCCATATCCTGAACTTCTACAATTGCCTTCCAGTCCTCCCGGGTCGGTGCATGCTGAAATCCCAGGCGAATATAGGGATCAATTCCCTCCCTCACCTTTAAAATATAATAGCATTCCAGTTTTCCGTAGGGCTTTCCCATTACCTCATTAGCAAACTGGGTTGTGGGATGAACCTGTACATGAAGGCGCATAGCTGAATCCAGAATTTTCAAAAGAAAGCTCAGCTGCCAGGTTCCATCTTTGTGAATGCTATCTCCCAGATAATATTTTCTGGAACCATCTACCAGATCTCGCAGGAAAAATTCTCCATCTTCTGTCTCTACCTTTGCAAGGCCTTCCTTATCCACTGGTTCCATCCCTGGATTTACTGCTTCTACCATAGATCCAACCCATTCCTCCGGCTGGTCATTATCACGGCACACACTCTCTCCGTGGAGACGGTCAATCCCTGCTCCTCCCAGATAATTGCGGCGCACCCGGTTTCTTGGCAGCTTCATCAGTCCGTAATTCATAGTCTTTTCTCCTTTATCTGTCATTTATATACTTCTTCATTTGCAGTTATCGGTATTTCCCGTACATTTTATATACAGCCATTTCATTCCATCATCTGTGCTTTCCGCTTCCGGTCTTCTCATTTCATGGCCTGAACTCTCTGGATTACACTCCGAAACCTGGAACCATACTTTTCATAAACCGGATTCATGGCCTCTCTCCACGCCTCCGGATCCTCCACTTCTGTAATCTCTACACCCATCCATTCCAAATTTTTGTAGGCCTGCTCATCCGCCTGTTCAATCTCTTTTTTATTATATTCCTGGGTCAGCTCTGCTGCCTTTAACAGTACATACCTCTGATCCTCTGTTAAATTTTCCCAGGTCACCTGGCTTGCCAGAATCACACCTGGAGCATAGGTATGACAATCCTTTACATAATAAGGAGCTACCTCATAAAATCGATTATAGTAATAGCTGATCGGAGGGTTTTCTGCTCCCTCAACACTTCCAGATTCCAAAGCCGTATACAGCTCTGCATAGGAAATAGGAACCGCCTCCGCCCCAAGAGCAGCCACCGTATCCTCCATCAGAGCAGAAATCTGCATTCTAATTTTCCGGTTTTTCATATCCTCCAGTCTTCTTACAGGAGAATCTGTCGTAAAAAAATTTCTCGCCCCTTCATCCAGATATGCAAGCCCAATCATTCCGGTATTGTGGTTCTGGATATCCTCCAAAATTTCCTTTCCAAGGTCACTTCTGCACACTTTCCAGAAATGCTCCCTATCCCGGAAAATATAAGGCAGCGCCAGAGCTGAAATCATCAGATCCCCGCACTCTGCCAGCGAGGCGCTGTTTCCCCTATATAGATCCAGCGCGCCCATTTTCATCGCCTCATAGCACTGGGCATCATCTCCCATCTGGCCTGACGGATAAATTTCTATAAGCATTTTTCCTCCGCTTAGTTCCTCCACCCGCCCTGCAAAATACTTGGCAGAATCTGTCATAATATGGCCTTCCTGATTGACCTCCCCATAACAGAGAACCAGCTCAGGCTCTGTTATTCTCTGTTTTTCCTCCTGCTTTCCCTGTAATGCTGACCCGCAGCCCGTCAACCCGGACACTCCTGCCAGGGAAACCGCTGCCGCAAACAAGGACAGCCGCAGAGTTCCTTTCATCCGCTTTTCCTCCGTTTTGGTCACACCCTCTGGATTTTCATTTCTGAAAAATAATCTGCGTGGTATTTCAGATTCTCACCGCTGAAATTCAGCTGTCCCAGCTTTTCAAACCGAGCCACAGCCTCCTTGGTTTTCACCCGAATTCCCGGCATCTGATTAATATTCCGAATAATCGTCATCAAACTTCTCCCGAAATTCAGTTTCACTGCCAGATCCTGATACATCAAATGCCTTTCCAATTCTTCTATCAGCTCTGTTAAAAGTTCTTCTCCATCCTCCCGTTCCTCTGCGGCTAGGGCAGTGCTGATTTTCTCCTCCAGTTGGCAGATCTGTTTCATTCCTTCTGTTCTCTCCATAAAGGATTGGTGTACATCATCTCCATAATAATCACGAATATAGGAAGCTGCCTCCTCGTAGGCCTCCGGCAGCTCCTCTGACCTGCTGCATGTTCCGCTGACTCCGCAGGCTACTGGAATCTGTCTTTCCCCTGCCAGATAATCTCTTGCTCTCCTGGTACAGCCAGTCAGCTCTGTAAATGCATCTTCCTGCTCCGAATACAAAAGAATAGCCATCTGATCCATCCAAATGCTGTTAAGCACCTTTACTCCTGCCATATGAAAATAATTTTTCAGAACCTCCTGGGAAAACCCTCCCATGGACACAAGTGCCGGACTGGAAATCAGAACCACTTTCATCCACCCCTCGCCAACTTCCCACAAAGCCAAACGACGTTTCATAGATTCTGCTTCCATTCTCCGGAAAAACAGATTCCACAACAGATCTTTTTCCAAATCCCGATAAAAATCAAAATCATTCGAATCCTGTTCTATTCCGGAATAAGATAGAAGATCCAGAGAATCTTCCCGCTCTCTGGATCGGGAAATTACTTTGTCCAGAGTTTCGCGCAGCTCCGAATCCAGATAAGGCTTCAGAAGATAATCCGTCACTCCCAGCTTCAAAGCCTGCTTAGCAAATGAAAAATCACTGTAAGCAGAAATCACCACCATCTGAATATCCGGATACTTCTTCCGAATCTGATCTGCCGCCTCCAGCCCATTCATTCTGGGCATTTTTATATCCAGAAGAACAATATGAGGCTTACACCTCTCCAGCTTTTCCATCAGATCAACTCCATCTACAGCCATATCCACAATCTCCAGAAGACCCGGATAGCTTTCCTGGATTATCCGCTCCAGATATTCCCGCTCATATTGTTCATCATCCGCCAATATCACTCGCAGCATACGTCTTCCTCCTATCTCTTTCGTCTGTCGTCCTCTGTTCTATACAGCTTCAGGGTTATTTTTGTAATTCCGTCTATCCGTTCAATCTGAAGAACATCCTTTTTCCTGTAAAACAGCTCCAGCCGCTCTCTCACATTATTCAATCCAATAGAAGTTCTGGAAATCACGGCCTGCCCAGATTCCTTTCCGTTATTTTGCCTCTGCTCTGGTGTTCCCTCCTTATTCTCTGGCGGCCATTCCCCATGTTCTGGAAAACCTACTCCATTATCTGCCACAACAACCTCCATATAATCTGGCTTTTCTGTAATCAGAATATCCACCTTTCCTCCGCGTACCCGATCCTTCAAACCGTGCTGGATACTATTTTCCACCAGCGGCTGAATAGTCAGAGGAGGGATCTGAAAGGCATTCTCCAGAAAGGACTTTCTTACATCCAGGCAAAATGTAATTCTGCCCTTCAAATGAAGCTTCTGAATATATAGATATGCCTGCAAAAGTTCAATTTCATCATCTAATGGAATAGAAGTTGTCTTAATCTCAATGCTGCTGCGCAGAATTTTAGAGATAGCCTTAACCAGCTGAATGGATGTGTCTCTCTCTCCCAGCTGAATACTCCGTATAACTAGACTCAATGTATTAAAAAGAAAATGGGGATTCATCTGCATCTGCAGTTCCCGGATCTTTGCCTCCGCCAGCCGTTCTTTCATCTGGTGCGTTTCATTCAGCTCTGTAATCATATTCCGGATCGTATGCTTCATCTGATCAAAAGCACTGGAAACCTGATTGAGTTCTGCAAAACTTGTCTTTTCAATATCCCCTGCCTCAAAATTCCCGCTGGTAATTTCCTGAGCGGCCTTGGTCAGATTTTCAATCGAATACATCACTCGCCGATTCATATAGTAATTCAGCAAAAGACTGAACAGACATCCTCCGATCAAAGCCAGATTCAACACAATATTCACAGAATTTACATGGCGGCTGAAATCACCAAAGGTTGCATTTAGATACTCCAAATACCGGCTTACCAGCTGATTCAGACACCGATCTGTAGTCAGATCCACCGCAGCCAGATCCTCCAAAATTCCCGGATTATACTGTTTTCCTGGCTGAATATAAGATTCTGCCATTTCAAACCGATAGTCCATCACCTGACAGAGAATCCGGTACAGCATTTTGCATTCCCGATCTCTTTGCATTTGTCCTTCCAGCTTTTCCAACCCCTTTTCCAATCGAATACTAGAATCATAGTACTGTTGAAGGGCCCCTTCATCATGGCTCTTGCTATAAAGGATAAAATTGGTCTTCCTGTCATTATTAATTGTAAACAGTTCATTCACTTCCTGATAGTCTTGAAGAAGTCTTTGGTAAGTGCTGTAAGTTGCAGTATATACTAATATATTAACTACAATAAACATACTGGTCAGCAAAATAACAACCAGATGATTCTGTCGAATTACTCTGCGAATGGATTTCATATGGCGATTTTCCCCCTGCACTCTGTAAGTACTCCATGCTCCAAAGCTTATCGGCCGTCCTTTTCATAGCAATCAATTGCTTTCTATTATACATGATTTTGATCCCATGTACAACTGCAACCTTTCCCTCCTCGCATACCCGCACTATCAAATTCTTATCTCGCCCGCTTTTCCAGCCATCCAATCCCCTTATACAAGACAGTGGAAAACAGGCACAGCAAAACGATGGACGTCATGACCAGATCCAGCTGAAATACCTGACTCCCATAAATAATCAAATATCCCAGCCCTTTTTGCGCCGCCAGAAACTCTCCGATAATAACGCCCACCAGACAAAGCCCGATGTTGACCTTCATGTTGCTGATCAACATGGGAACCGAACCCGGCAGCAGTACCTTTGAAAGCACATCCCGGCGGCTTCCCCCAAGGGAATAAATCAGCTTGATCTTTTCCGGATCTACGCTTTGAAAGCCTGTGTGAAGGGTCAGAATAGAGCCAAATAATGCAACGGAAACAGCTGCTGCCACAATGGTATACACATGATTGCCAAGCCAGACAATCAGCATGGGAGCCAGGGCTGACTTGGGAAGGCTGTTCAGCATAACCAGATATGGCTCCAGAATCTCCGATACACTGCGGCTGAACCAGAGCGCCACCGCTGCCGCCGTCCCTGCTGCTGTCACAATCAGAAAGCTTACCAGAGTTTCCATCAGAGTAATTCCAATATGTCCAAAGATACTTTTATCCCGTACCATTCTCCAGAAACACAAGAGAACTCTGGACGGTGAACTGAAAATGAAAGCATCCATCATTCCCAGCCTCGTACAGAGTTCCCACATGGCAAGCAGAAGTACCAGCAGCATCATGCGCCAGACCGCTACCTTTTTCTTATGCATTTGTTCGCGTTCAATAAATTCCTGCTGGGCTTTTGTCGGCCCTGTTATATTCTGATATTCCATAGGATTCCTCCTCATAAAGCAGATGTATCACTGATACTTCTACTATATGCGGACATTTCCCAGTTGGTCCGGCAGACTGCAGCCAATCTAATTGCTTAAAAATCCCTTTCCAATAATCTCACTGGAATTAGAAATCAGAATAAATGCCGTCGGCTCTGTCTTTCGGATAAAATTTCGAAGGCGTACTGCCTGCCCCCGCTTCATGGTTGTCATAATCACGGTCTTGCTGTGGTGAGTAAAGGCGCCCTCTGCCTTATAAACCGTAGCGCTTCTGTGAAGCTCATGGATAATAAAATGACAGATAGGATCTGGATCATCACAAATAATATTAAAGCATTTGCACTGGTTGATGTTCTCGATTACACCATCAATAGCCAGAGATTTCGCCATCAATCCTACCGTAGAATACAGTCCCGTTGTCGGACCGATTACAAAAAATGCCATCAGCACCGATGCCACATCCACCAAAAACAGAGCGCTTCCGATATTTAAACTGGAATGACTTTTCAGTATCATGGCAATAATATCAGTTCCGCCGCTGGATGCTCCGATATTAAACAGAATCGCAGACCCTACTGCCGGCAAAAAAATGGCAAATACCAGTTCCAGCATAGGCTCATAAGTCAAAGGAGAATGCATGGGATAAATCCGCTCCAGCGCAGACAGGCTGACTGACATCAGCATACTTGCATACACGGTCTTAAGCCCTACATCCCGTCCCAAAAACAGAAAACCGATTACCAGAAGCCCGGTATTTACAATAAATGTAAAATCACTGGCTGACCAGTGGGTAATCTTGCTGATTACCGTGGAAAAACCGGTCACACCTCCAAATGCAAAATTGTTGGGAAATTTGAAAAAATAAATTCCCACTACCATAATCCAGATACTAATTGTAATCAGTCCATACTCCGCCAGCTTCCGCGCAATCGGATTTTCAATTTGCTTGATAGCCATACCTTCCCCTTTGCAGCCCCTTTGCTGCTTATATTCTTTTCATATTCACAATCCCTGTGTAAACGCCGCTTAAACGGTCGTCCAGCAGACGCCCTGTCTGCCAGACACGACTATACCGCGTTCTGCCTGAAATATCAAACATCAATCTGGTTGGAAAAGGTACAATTATTTTACTGTAGCTTTTTCTTGACATACATAGATAATCTAAGTATAATTTTTATATACCTAGATTATCTATGTGTAAGAAAGGAGCTATGCTTATGGATAAACGATATATGGCTATCGGTACCTCCATGCTGGTATTAAAGCTGCTGGAAGAGGAACCTCTGTATGGCTATCAGATGATCCGGCTGATGGAACAGCGCAGCCGAAATGTCTTTCAGCTAAAAGAAGGAACGCTCTATCCCATTCTTCACACCCTGGAACAACAGGGCGCTGTCACCAGCCTTCAGCAGACTGCAGACACCGGCAAGGTTCGCAAATACTATGCCATTACCCCGCATGGAAAAAAGCTTCTGAAAGAAAAGACTCAGGAGTGGAAAACTTATGAAGCTGCTGTCAATCAGGTTCTGGAGTATGTAGTGATAGGGGGTGTGTGATTTGGAAAAGAAACCTGCTGAAAATTCTGTTTCCCGGTTTCTGGATGAAGTTACCGACCAGATTGCCTGGAAACCGCTCCATCCTTCCATTCGCCGGGAGCTGGAGGAGCATATTGAAGATCTGGCAGACGAATTAAAAAACGAAGGCATTGAATCAGAGAAAGCCTTCCAGCAGGCTGTCCGTCAAATGGGGGATCCGATCATCATTGGAACTGAGCTGAATGCTGTTCACCAAATTCGCAGAACTCCTGTGCTCACAGTCCTGTCACTTCTGCTTCTCCTTGCAGGATTTGTCCTGGCCGGATTTATGAATTGGAATACGGAACAGAATTCCGGAGGATATCTGTACTATCTTCCAGGCGCAGCCCTTCTGCTTCTGACTGTATGGAAGGGGTATCCTTTTTTTATCCGTCATTGGAAATCCCTCTCCTTTGGAATAGGAATTCTGTACCTGTTTTTCCTTGTCCTGAACTGCCTTTCCCGTTTCGGTCATTTTTCCTGGGCCTGGAAAATCAGCTACCTGGCAGGCACCTTTTTCCCTGTGCTTTTTCTTCCCGTACTGTTTTCCTTTTTATTTTACCGATTCAGAAAAAGCAGGAAAAACACCATCCTGACCGGACTGTTGCTTGCTGCCTCCTGGGGGATTTTTTCCATTTTCTTTTTGCCCGGGTACCGTTGGAGCGCAGCTGCTATTGCTCTTTTCAGCCTTGTTTTCACCATAGGCTTTATGATACGAAAAAATCTGTTTTCAGAAAAGAAATGGAAGCTTTGGAGCTTTGCTGCAGTGATTACGGTTCTTCTTGCTTCTCCGGCCTTTCTTCTTTATCCGTACTGTTTAAAGGCGTTTACAGCGCCTCAGACACATGTACGCGATCTCTGGGACGATACCTACAACAGTGTGCTCATCCAGGAATTACTGGGCCGGACTCCTTTTGCAGGAGGGCTGTCTCTCTCTCCGGAGGAGCTGATGGATTATCGGACAGGCGCCTGGTATTTTGCATCCCGGGAACCGAGAAATATTTCCATTGCAATCAATGACAGCCTGACGCCTCAGGAAAAAGAGGCCCTGCGGAAAAAATGGAAGGAGCTGAACCGTCAGGGCTTTTCTCCCGGAATTGTACACGAAACAGAAGAAACCGTCACCCTCTGGGATATCCTCCCTCAGCACTACCACAATAACTATATCATTGCCGTGGTGATATTTCTCTCTGGTTGGATCGGAGGCTTCCTTTTACTGGCAGCCATTGCCCTGTTCTATCTGCTGCTTTTTCGGTGTATTCTGAAAATCCGGGGAAATCTGGCCTCATGCACAGCCTTTGCCTGCGGACAGATTCTTTTATGGCAGACGATCCTCTATATTCTGGGAAATTTCGGTTTCCAGTACTGCGCATTTCCCAATCTTCCTCTTCTTTCCGAAGGAAGAATCAGTATGGTATTTAATATGGTTTTAGTAGGCTTTATTCTCTCAGCCTACCGCTACGATCTGGTAACGGCAGAACCGGCGGAATGTACCTCCACGGTTTCTCTATAAAAAGTCTGAGGGGCCGCATTTGCGGCCCCCATAAGACAGTATTAGAAATGTTTTCGGGAAACGGCGTAGCTTGCGGGCTATGCCGTTTCTCTGTGTGCGCCTTGCGGCGCACACAGAAAACAGCCGACTGGATTTTTCTCCAATCGGCTGTCTGGCTTAATCATTTATTCTGCAACGGTATAATGGGTGTTTCGTGCTTTTCCTTTCTGTTCTAACAAGTTAGTTTTTACCATTTTTCGGAGCACTCTGGCGGCAGTAGAAGCGCTTACTGCAAGCAATCCTATCACATCATTTCTTGTAATCGCACCATGTTTTCTGGCATATTCCAATATTTTTCCTTCTTCGTCACTTATCTCTTTTTCAGTATGAACCGTAACCGGTGTGCCGGATTTCGTTTTTACAGCTGCATTTTCTATTTCGTATTTTGCGTTGATATTAGGCAATATGATCTTAAAGGTATTTTTCGTGGTTTCAATTACAGGCTTTACCTGCATACTTTCGTATGCCTTCATAATCTTGCCCATTCCAGTTCCATACGCCTCAATTAAGTGCAATCGGTAAAATACATTCGCAAGATCCTGATTTCTGCACACAGAAATGCCAACCATAACATCTTCCAGGTCTATGCCCGGCATCAGTCCTCCGATAGACACAAACTCAATCCGATCCTCATAAATACTGATAAAAGCGCTGGCACTAAAAGAATAGTCACGGTGAACCAGCAGATTCAGCAATGCTTCTCTGACAGCGACTTCCGGATAATCCCTGACATCAATCCGGTATAGTTTTTCTATGGTTGCACGGGTCTGATTGCGGAAGTCAATAAAATCATATACTTCGTTCATCTGCTGCATCAGCGATCCGGTAAACTCCCGACGATCCTTGAAAATGGTCTGGTCCGTTCCCTGAAAGACCGCAACTTTAATAGTATGGACGCATTGATCTGACAGAAGCAGCGCCAGGTTACTGTATAGCCTATCCTGATCGATCAATTTCAAAGTACGCATCTGCTTTGGTCCAAAGTCAGTTTTCCGAAGTTCAAATTCTTTTTTTGTTGCCTCAAATGTAAGGTCCTGGTTTAAGCAGCGCATCGCTTCAAAACGATCTCCGTCTGTTTCCTTTATCATACGCCGGATTGCCGTATCAGTCGCCGGAACAGAAGAATATCCCTGCCGGACATACACACCTTCCGGCCGCATTCCTTTTTTAGCAAGGTAATAGGGGCGATCCGCTCCACGCTGAATATCTACAGCAACAATATTTTTCCCATTTTCCACGATAGTTTCATAATGCAGGAACATGGTTATATCCGGTTTGATCGCATCCCTTACCATATTGCTGATTTGAAGGGAAACACTATCCGCATTATCCAATCCGATAACCGTGCCATCATCCCTGACCCCTATATACAGTTTTCCGCCATCACAGTTTGCAAAAGCAATGATTTCTTTTTTTATGTCATCTACTACAACTTCTTTCAGTTCTACGGTTTCGCTTTCCCGAAAAAGCATAGTGCCATCTCCTTTATTTCAAATTTGTAAGTCTATCATATCAAATCGTGTCAATCGTGTCAACAAAACCGACACGATTGTGATTCGATTATGACACGATAAATGACACGACGGGCTGCTTCCTTCTGTTCCGCATTCTTTATGTACCGGGCTGTCATGTGAAGTTCATTCAAGACCTTAGACTGATAATCGCCTTCGACTTGAAAGAGCAGTCGTTTTTCCATTTCATTTAATTCCATGCGAATCTCCTCTTTCTTCAGAAAGATAGGTATAAGAAAAAAGGACATCCACCTATTAAAAGTGAAATGCCCTTTGGCTTAACCTATTAAGTTTTATATACTAAGCAGTTTGACACTGTTATGCGTTCGATTTTTTCAGAAATCGACAATACATACGACAAAATCTCATTTGTTATTGTAAAAGGCGGTTTATATTCTTCCATAAAATCACCTCTTGCGTATTATCTTACGTATTTTCTTCCTTCATTATCCAATCATCTGACGCATATTTCAATGTTCTTAAAAAATTTGTTCTTTTCTGTTTACAGCTATGCCTCTTACTTGCCCAGCTTCCAGATATCCCGGTTGTACTCGGCGATCGTCCGGTCAGAAGAGAAGAATCCGGCCTTGCTGATATTTACCAGCATCTTTTTGGCCCAGCTCATCCGATCCTCGTAATCGGCATAAGCCTTTTCTCTTGCCTCAGCGTAGCTTCTGTAATCCAGAAGTGTCATAAACCAGTCCTTATTCAGCAGTTCCTTGTAAAGCCGTTCCAGATTTTCCTTATGTCCAATCTTCATCATTTCCTTGCCTATGATAAAGTCCACGGCCTCTTTGATGTCCGCATCCTTCTCATAATACTCTTTAGAAACATAATCAGCCTTGGCATAATGGTCAATTACTGTCTCACTGGACTCACCGAAAATATAAATATTGTCTTTTCCAACCAGCTCTGCAATCTCCACATTGGCTCCATCCATAGTGCCCAGGGTAACTGCGCCATTTAACATAAACTTCATATTGCCGGTTCCGCTGGCTTCCTTGGATGCCAGAGAAATCTGCTCAGAAATATCGCAAGCCGGGATCAGCTTTTCTGCCTTGGTTACATTGTAGTTTTCAATCATAACCACCTTCAGCCACGGGCTGACCTTCGGATCCTCGTTCACCAGCTTCTGAAGACAGAGAATCAGATGAATAATATCCTTCGCAATCACATAGGCCGGAGCCGCCTTGGCACCGAAAATCACGGTAATCGGTCTTGCCGGCTTTTTGCCCCGCTTAATCTCCAGATATTTGTGAATCACATACAGCGCATTCATCTGCTGGCGCTTGTACTCGTGAAGACGCTTAATCTGAATATCATAGATGGAATTTTCATCAATGTCCACATTCTGGGTTTCTTTTAAATATGCTTTTAAAGCAAGCTTATTCTGATGCTTGATTTCCAGAAGCTGCTTTAAGGTTTCCTCGTCAGAGCAGGCTGTCATAAGCTCCAGAAGAGCCGCATCCTTTTTGTACTCATTGCCAATACGGTCTGTAATCAGATCTGCCAGCGGATGGTTGCAGTGAAGCAGCCACCGGCGGAAGGTAATTCCGTTAGTCTTATTGTTGAATTTCTCCGGATACAGCTGATAAAAAGCATTCAGTTCACTGTTCTTTAAAATCTCTGTATGCAGGTATGCCACTCCATTAACAGAAAATCCATAGTGGATATCCATATGAGCCATATGCACGACATCGTTTTTATCAATAATCGCCACAGCCTCGTCCTGGTATTTTCTGCGGATCCGATCATCTAAAATTTCAATAATCGGAACCAGCTGAGGAACTACTTCCTTCAAATAAGAAATCGGCCACTTCTCCAGGGCTTCTGCCAGGATCGTGTGATTGGTGTAGGCGCAGGTCTTTTTCACAATCTCCACTGCCTCATCAAACGCAATGCCGCGCCCGGTCAGGAGACGAATCAGCTCCGGAATTACCATAGACGGATGGGTATCATTGATCTGAATCACTGCATAATCTGGAAGATCGTGAAGGGTGCTTCCCTTTCTTTCACATTCGTCCAGAATATACTGAGCGCCGCTGCTGACCATAAAATACTGCTGATAAATTCGAAGCTTACGGCCTTCCTCATCACTGTCGTCAGGATATAAAAACAGCGTCAGGTTTTTGGCAATATCTTCCTTATCAAAATCAATTCCATCCTTTACCAGGCCTTCGTCTACGGTATCCAGATCAAACAGGTGAAGCATATTGGTGCGGTTTTTGTAGCCAGTTACTGCAATATCATAAAGACGGGACTGAACCGTAAAGCCGCCAAAAGAAACAGGATACGTTGTCTCTCTCTTTAACAGCCAGGTTTTCTCTTCTATCCAGGGATTGGGAACCGCTTTCTGCAGTTCCTCTTCAAATTCCTGCCGAAACAGCCCCAGGTGATAATTCAGACCGATTCCATCGCCGTTTAATCCAAGACTTGCCATAGAATCCAGGAAGCAGGCTGCCAAACGGCCCAACCCGCCGTTTCCAAGGGAAGGCTCCGGCTCCACTTCCTCAATCTGACCGATATCCTTTCCTGCTGCTGCCAGAATCTCCCGGATCTCATCATACCAGCCCAGATTAATCAGGTTATTCGAAAGCAGTTTTCCAATCAGAAATTCTGCTGAAATATAATATACTTTTTTCTTTCCTGTCTCTGCTGTGCGGGCACAGGCCTCCTGCTGCACCATAGTTAAAAGCGCCTCGTAAAGCTCCCTGTTTGTACAGTTCTCAATGGGCTTTCCACAGGCAGAAACAAGTTTTTCAGATAAGTTCATGTTTCAATCCCCCTCTTGCGTTTCTATCTTTTTTGGTTTTTTCCTTCTCTTTTTCACCATATCTATTGTAATCGCAGATGAATCCATCCGTCAATATGGCTTTCGCACAGAATCACAGGGTTTTCCCGGCATTTCCACAGCAGGCTTCTACAAATTTAGCCAAAATTTTTCTGCTTTCCCCGCTTTTCCGGAAGGAAAATTCCGGATGCCACTGAACAGCTGCCACAAACCGTTTTCCCGGCATTTCTACTGCTTCAATCAAACCATCCGGCCCCACAGCCGCAGCCTCAAGAGCTGGAGCCAGCTTCTGGATGCCCTGATGATGGCAGCTGTTTACTCCTATCTCCTGCTGATCAAGAATACTTTCCAGGAAGGATTCCGGAAGAATCCTGACCTTGTGCGCTTCCCCATCATAAGGCGGCTTCATTCTGTGATTCACCTGATTTTCTTCTCCTGCTCCGGATGCAGGATATTCTGTTTCCAGATCCTGATACAGAGTTCCGCCCAAATATCCATTGAGGAACTGCAGTCCCCGGCAAATGCCAAATACCGGCTTGTCCAGTTTTAAAGCCTCCTGAAGCAGAAGCTTCTCCATCTGATCTCTCTGCTGGCAAAGGGTTCCGCACACCTCCCGTTTTTCTTCTCCGTAAACAGCCGGATCTACATCATGGCCTCCGGTAAGTACAAATCCGTCCAGCTGTTCTGCCAGCTGACTGACCGCTCCCTCCTCTGCAGTAAGCGGCATCATCACCGGAATTGCTCCGGCCTCTTCCAGAGCAATCATATATCCAGGAAGCATCCAGTAACTGTCCTTAAATTCATCATACAGGGGGACCAGACCGATAAGAGGACGTTTTCTGGTTCCAGGTTCCTCTGCTGCCTTCTGCTGTGTCCTATTTCTATTATTCTCTGTCATTTTCCTCATTCCTCCTCATCTGCGGCTGTTTCTTCCGCCTCTTCCTGAAAGTTTTCCCTCACAATAGGATATTCTGGTTCCCAGACCCAGGCCTTTGCCTCGCTCCCTCCGTCCTTTATCATCTGCATGATCTGATCCACACAGGGATTCTCCGGCTCTGCCCTCATCCAGAGAGCATAGGCCCGCCGCCGGATCACTGTTTCTTTTTCTATCCTGTTTCCGGCACAGTAATCATAATACACATCCGTATAAAGCTCTGCCATAAGCTTCTTTAAATCATCCGGAACCAGAGAAATCTTTTTCTCTGTCTGAGTACGGATGATCTCTTTAAAAAACTCCTCAGACCATTTCTCGTAGTTTTCCACTTCAGGAATCCATCCCTCCAGATTCAGCTGATTTGTTTCAAAATGCATTCCTCCCAAATCATCCCAGGACAACATCCCATAGTGGTTTGGTGACAGGGAAACGGCCCCAAGAACAATCTCAGAAATTCCATATTTCTGCTGCTCTCCCGGCTCCGGCTGATGCTTTTTCACTCTCTGGACATGGAGATGACCGCTGACATAGAGAGGAACCTGATATTTCTCAAAAAGCGCCGTTATCTCCTGATAATTTTCCATTGTACAGTCATCCGTATACAGGCGGCTTTCCCAAAGCAGATTATGATGTCCGATAGGAAGAACCTGAATTCCGTGTTCCTGAGCCACCTGAAGATGAACCTCCAGCCACTTTAGAGTTTCCGGCTTCAAACGTCCGTTTACATGATTCCCGTCCTCATACTGACAGGTATCCAGCATCAAAAGCCAGTGCCAGGGATCCACCGGATACACATAACTTAAAGAAGCCGGATCCCGGTTCGGGGACTGATCATATCCAAAAGAATGATAAATTTCATAAAAGTCATCACCTGAGGTAAGATACTCTGCTGCCTCTTTTTTCTCTCCAAAATATACTGCTGCATTATGATTCTGGATATCGTGATTTCCCGGAATCACCACCACAGGAACTCCTCCGTCCTGGATCTCCTTCAGTTTTTTTGCCAGTTCCAGATGATTTTCCTTTTCTCCATTCAGAGTAATATCGCCAGAAAGTACCAGAGCCGACGGCTTTTCCTCCAGCGCTCTGGCTGCCAAAGCATCCAGAAGCTGTTCGCTGTACTGATGAGCCTTCCCGTCATCCGACTTCACCATGTTCCAGAAGGCCTTCCCATCATCGTGAGTGGAGGCGCTCATATAGTGAAGATCCGACACCAGCATCAGTCTCGGCGGTTCGTAGGGCGGCGGTGTTTCGTCCAGAACTTCCGTCTGTCCCCCGGGCTTATTTGTCCCTGCCGGTCTTCCTGAAACCTCCAGCCCTTCTTCCGAACCTGTTTCAGTGGGCTGTTTTCCTTCTGTTTCTCCGGTCAGAGTTTCCTCCACGGAAGTCTCCGTCTGTTCCGGATACTCCGATTCCTGTACAGATGGCTTTCCCGGCTCCACAGGGCTGTTTAGCCGTCCCAGCAGCCATACAATACCGGCACAGGCGGCCAGAAGCGCCATATAAAAAAAGAGAATGATTAATTTTTTCTGTCTCATTGTTCTGTCCTGTACTCCATTTTTTCATTAACCGGGACATCATACCACAAATCTGAAAAAAAAGAAAGAATGTACGGAACAATCACGTTTTCCATGCCTGCCCCATACATTCCTTGTTTCCTTACCTTTTTCTTCCGAAACTCCTTATCCCCTGTCGAAACTCCTTCTCATCAAAAGCCGCTTCGCCGTCATCAGACTGCATCATTCACGCAGATTGCCCCATAAGGACGAATGCTCATCCGGTAAGCGCAGCCTTCTCCCAGCGCCTTTTCCATATATGCAACATACTCATCCACAATCTCATTGGGAAGCATTGCCATAATAACGCCGGCAAATCCGCCGCCGTGAATTCTGCAGGCTCCCTTCTTCTTTTTCTCAATAAACAGCTCAGTCAAAGCCAGAGCGACGGAAATTCCCTGTTCCTGGTAATCACTGTTTGTATAGCAGTTCTGCAGCCACTTCCAGGAAGAATTGCCGGAAGCTGTAATATTGCTCAGGAAGTCCTCAAACCGGCCCTCCTTCAAAGCTGCCACCTCAGCGTCTACCCGGCGGTTTTCCTCAAAGAAATGCAGAGCCCGCATCACAGACCGGTCACCGGCAAATTCCCGGACTGCTTTCAGGTTGTCAATGACCTGCTCCTCTGTAATCTCTGCACACACCTCTTTGCCAAAATACTCCGCTACCTTTTTCATCTCAGACGGAACTGCGGAATAATCTGCGCTCAAATCTGCATGGCCCTTTCCTGTCTGTACAATAATAAGGCTGTGATCTCTGGATGCAAAATCAAAATCAATCTTCTCTACCGCCGGAGCTGACGGATTGGCAAAATCAATCGTAATCAGTCCGCCTACTGCACAGGCCATCTGATCCAGAAGACCGGAAGCCTTATCCCAGTATACATTCTCTGCATATTTTCCTACATGTGCATAGGCAACCGTATCCATCCTGCCATCATTGAAAAAGCGATTCAGCATAGAGCACAGCAGCATCTCAAAGGAAGCGGAGGAGCTGACCCCTGCAGAGCTGATTACATTGCTTGTAATATACGCATCAAATCCACCTATCTGAAATCCTTTCTCCTGAAATCCCTTCAGAAGTCCCTTAACCAGATCCACAGTTCCTGCCTTTTTGGGGCTGGGCTCCAGATCGTTCAGATCAATAGTAAATTCCTGCTGAAAGGTCTCGCTGATAATGTTTACCTTAGAGGAATCATTCTTTGCCGCAACGCCTACACAGTCCAGGTTAATGCTTCCAGCAAGAACCTTGCCGTGATTGTGATCCGTGTGATTTCCACTGATCTCCGTCCGTCCCGGAGAACTGAACATCAGAATATCACGATCTCCAAAGGTTTTCTGGAATTTACCGATCATATCCCGGTAACGCCCTGTGTTTTCTGCCGCCTCTCTTCCATAAAGCTTCTCCATCAACGCTGCTGCCTGCGGAGAATCAAGCAATTGCAATGTTTCTGCTGCTTTCATGTTCACACCCTCCAAACTTATATTTTTTCTAACCGTTCGGCCCTGCATCTTCTTGCCCGCCTGCAATGCATTTCCCTGTCTGAATCTTCACAAGGCTGAACGGTTGTCATTTTTTAGAACTGTCCAAAGTATAACACACCTTCCCGGGTCGGTACAATACAATATTCTTTGATTTCCTGCGGAATTTCATGTTCCTGAACCAGAGGCTCAAAACCGGAAGCCGCATCCCTTCCGTTTTTCCTTTCCTGTCCCGGGTAATCCTAGTAAAAGATTGAATTTGATTATATTTATCGAACATGATATATTGTAGGTGCAAAGATGGCAAACAAGAATTTTTCTGTAACTATTCAGGACGGTGCGAGAACTGGCAGAAAATTCATGTCAAGCTTGCTTGTAAGCGGATTTTCCAGCCAGTTCTCACATCGGAGGAATCTCCGACGCTTCTTGTTCGGCTTTGCCGGACAAAAAGATGGCCGTCCTGAACAGTTACAAAATTTTTTAAAGGAGACAAAACTATGGCATCTATCAGTGTTTTTGATGTGCTTGGCCCAAATATGATTGGCCCCTCCAGCTCTCACACAGCCGGGGCAGATTCCCTCGCATTTCTGGCACAGAAAATGATTAACGGACCTTTAAGAAAGGTTGTATTTACCCTTTACGGGTCTTTTGCAAAAACCTACCGCGGACACGGCACTGACCGGGCACTTTTAGGCGGTATTCTGGGTTTTAATACCGATGACCGCCGGATCCCGGATTCCTTTCGCATTGCCGGTGAGCGTGGACTGGAATACCAGTTTATTCCCAATGAAGCTGCCGAAGTCAGTCATCCCAATACTGTGGATATTTCTATGACCAACGCAGCTGGCCAGACCATGACTGTACGCGGAGAATCTCTGGGCGGAGGCAAAATCCGTATTTCCAGAATCAATCAGGTAGATGTGGATTTTACCGGAGAATACAGCACGGTAATTGCCATTCACAAGGATACCCCTGGCGTTGTGGCTCACATTACTTCCTGCCTTGCCAGTGAAAACATCAATATCGCATTTATGAAGCTGTTCCGGGAAGAAAAAGGACAGACTGCTTATTCTATTGTTGAATCTGATGACGCGCTTCCTGATTCTGTCAGTGAACTGATCCGAAAAAATCCTTCTGTTCAGGATGTAATGCTGGTACACAAGGACCAGCCTGTTCTGACAGCGGACGCTGACAGCTCCTCCCCGGAGGAATCAGACTGCTTAGAACCGGTTGATTTTAAAAATGCCAGAGAACTCTTGGCATTATGCGAAAAAAACAACTGCAGAATTTCAGATATTATGTATCAGAGGGAGGTCTGCCAGTCTGGACTGTCTGGGCAGGAAATCCGTTCCCGCATGAGAAAGGCCTGGAAAATTATGGAGGAATCCGCGACTGTCCCCATTACCTCTCCCCGAAAGTCTATCGGCGGGCTGATTGGCGGTGAATCAAAGCTTTTGAATCTTCAGCTTCAGGCTGGAAAAAACATTTGCGGAAATGTTGTCAGCCGTGGAATTATGCATGCCATGGCCGTGTTGGAGGTGAATACCTCTATGGGCCTTATTGTAGCCGCTCCTACTGCCGGCTCTGCCGGAATTCTTCCTGGAGTTCTTCTGGCCTTAAAAGAAGAATATGGCTTCTCTGAGGAGCAGATTCTGGATGCCATGTTCCATGCAGGAGCAATTGGCTATCTTGCAATGCGCAATGCTACCATCGCCGGCGCTGTCGGAGGCTGTCAGGCTGAAGTCGGCGTTGCCTCTGCTATGGCGGCTTCCGCTGCTGCCGAGCTGATGGGAGGCACACCCTCTCAGTGTCTTTCTGCCGGCAGCACGGTTCTGATGAACATGCTGGGATTAGTCTGCGATCCCGTAGGAGGTCTTGTGGAATATCCCTGTCAGATGAGAAATGCATCCGGTGTTTCTAACGCCTTCATTGCAGCAGAACTGGCCCTTGCCGGAGTTTCTCAGCTCATCCCCTTTGATGAAATGCTGGAGTCCATGTACACGGTAGGAAGAGCTCTTCCCAGAGAACTGAGGGAAACTGCTATGGGAGGCTGCGCCGTGACCCCGACCGGATGCCAGTATGCCGGATGCGCAGGCTGCGGACACCAGTAGACCTGATAAAAGGAGAACTATATATGGACTGGAATGGAAAACCCTACCACTCTCTTGATTATGAAATGAAACGCCGTTTTGGCACCAAGGTATATAAAATCGCTCTGGAAGGCGGCATGACCTGTCCAAATCGGGACGGCACTATCGGAACCGGCGGCTGTATCTTCTGCAGCGCAGGCGGTTCCGGAGATTTCGCCGTACCTCTGCAGGGCGCAGCCGACATGACGGCAGGCGTATGGGCAGAGTTTACTGGAAAACCTGATACAGCACCAGGCGCACGGACGAACCTGGCAAATGAGCCTGACGCAGCACCAGACGCACAGACGAACCTGGCAGACGAAATCAGAGCAACAGCACATTTCCGCCCTACATTCACAGACGGTGCCGCGCTGGAAGAGTCCGTCCACAGACAAATTGATCTTGCCATTTCCCGCATCAGTCGGAAAATGGGTTCCTCCCCCGGCGCCTATATTGCCTATTTCCAGTCCTATACCAATACCTATGCCCCTGTTTCCTATCTGCGCCAGCTTTTTACTGCAGCTATTCTTCATCCGGAAATCCGGGTTCTCTCCATTGCTACCCGCCCTGATTGTCTTCCGGAGGAGGTTCTGGATTTGCTGGAAGAATTAAACCAAATCAAACCAGTCTGGATTGAGCTGGGTCTTCAGACGATTCACCCGGATACCGCCCGTCTGATTCGCCGTGGTTATGAGCTTGACTGCTTTACAGATGCCAAAAACCGGCTTCGCCGCCGGGGTCTGGAAGTCATTGTCCATGTGATTCTTGGACTTCCAGGCGAAGACAGGACACAAATGCTGGAAACCATTTCCTGGCTGAGCTCAAACGATATTCAAGGGATTAAACTGCAGCTTCTCCACATTTTAAAGGGCACGGATCTGGCTCTTCTATATGAGCAGGCTCCCTTTCCGGTGATGTCTATGGAAGAATATCTGGATCTGGTAATTGACTGTGTTTCCCTTCTTCCACCGGAAATCGTCATTCACAGAATCACCGGTGACGGACCAAAAAATCTGCTGATTGCTCCCCTTTGGAGTGCAAATAAGCGCCTGGTACTGAATACACTTACCCGGCGCTTTCAGGAACGAGGCATCACGCAAGGATGCCACATATAAAAATGAAAAAAGAAGCTCGCCCGCGAGCTTCTCCGCCTGCGGCGGGTCGTCTCATCAGACCAATTCTCTTCCAACCCATGGCGATCCTCGCGGAGCGTTTTTATGTCATAGGACGCACTTTCCTATGACGATTCGGGTGTCAAAAGGTCATTTTAAGAAGGAATGACGCATGAGAAAAATATGAATCCCAAAAAACTGTGCTTATTAGAATAGCAAGTGGGAGAAATACAGCAAAAAAATATCTATTTTCACCCTACATGCCCATGCACTTTATTGAGAGAAAGCGTGTTTTTACTAAAATTACCCTTTTGACACCCTAATCCTATGACATAAGTAATATCAAGCATACAAAACCTATGAAAAACAGAGGGAGCAGCTTATATCTCCCGGAAAGGCTGGAATAAATTATGTGGTTAGCAGACGGCTGGAAAGATTATCAGGTCATCGATTGTTCTAAAGGAGAAAAACTGGAACGATGGGGAGAATATCTCCTGGTTCGCCCGGATCCTCAGGTTATCTGGGATACCCCCAAAAACCATGTGGGATGGCGCCATAAAAACGGACATTATCACCGGAGTGCAAAAGGCGGCGGAGAATGGGAATTCTTTGATCTGCCTCAGCAGTGGTCCATCTCTTATAAAAACCTTACCTTCAATCTGAAGCCCTTCAGCTTCAAGCACACCGGACTGTTTCCAGAACAGGCTGTCAACTGGGACTGGTTCGGAAACAAAATCAGACAGGCAGGACGCCCGGTAAAGGTTCTGAACCTGTTTGCCTATACTGGCGGAGCCACGCTGGCTGCAGCTGCTGCAGGCGCCTCTGTAACCCATGTAGATGCCTCCAAAGGCATGGTTGGATGGGCCAAGGAAAATGCAGTTTCCTCCGGTCTCGCCGATGCGCCTATCCGCTGGCTGGTTGATGACTGTGTAAAATTTGTTGAACGGGAAATCCGTCGTGGAAACCACTACGATGGCATTATCATGGATCCTCCTTCCTACGGACGGGGACCCAAAGGAGAAATCTGGAAAATCGAAGACGCCATCCATCCTCTGGTTAAGCTGTGCGTTCAACTTCTTTCCGATGATCCTCTGTTTTTCCTGATTAACTCCTATACAACAGGACTGGCTCCTGCTGTACTTACCTATATGATGTCTACGGAAATTGTTCCGAAGTTTGGAGGTCATGTGGACGCTCAGGAAATCGGACTCCCTGTTAAAGAATCCGGACTTGCGCTGCCCTGCGGCGCATCAGGGCGGTGGGAGAAGTAGCCATTTCATCTATCTCACAAAAATTTCTCGAGAAATCAAAATACCGCTCCATGATGCTTATGCATCACAGAGCGGTATTTTTGAGCACTTCAACGACTCTTCTCTTATACTTCCGGTTTTTCTACCTGCACGATCGAGGTTTTCTGCATAGGAATCCGGCAGTTCTTGTTGCTTCCGAACTCTACAATCACAGTATCATCGGTCATGTCGATAATTACACCGTAAAATCCTGCTGTTGTCAGTACACTGTCGCCGATTGCTACGCTGGCCAGCAGTGCCTGCTGTTTTTTCTTTTCTTTCTGCTGCGGGCGAATTGCCATAAAATACATCAGTGCGCAGAAAAAGATAATGTAGCCGATTAAAAACATAGGTGACATTCCTCCAGTTGCTGTTAACATAAGTGCTTCCTCCTCAGGCTGCTGCCGCCTCGCTTCAGGCAGCCTTATATTCTTTTTTGATTCATCGGAATCCGGCGCCAGACACGTCAGCCCTGTTCTCCACGGGCCATACGCTCCAGCTTTTCTGCTTTATAATCAGCATACCGGTGCTCCTCGATTGCGTCGCGAATCTCTTTCATCATTGTATTATAAAAATACAAATTATGCAAGACACATAATCTCATTCCCAGCATTTCTTTTGCCTTAAACAGGTGCCGGATATAGGCTCTGGAATAAGAGCGGCAGGCCGGACACTGACAGCCCTCTTCAATCGGTCTGTGATCCAGCTCATATTTCTGATTCAGAAGGTTTAATTTTCCATAATTGGTATATACATGGCTGTGGCGTCCGTTTCGTGACGGATATACACAGTCAAAGAAGTCTACGCCCCGGTCTACCGCCTCCAAAATATTGGCCGGCGTTCCTACGCCCATCAGATAAGTGGGCTTATTCTGGGGAAGGTGAGGAACCGTCACATCAAGAATGTGATACATCTCTTCATGGGTTTCTCCCACTGCCAGACCGCCCAAGGCATAGCCGTCCAAATCCATAGCTGCTATGGTTTTTGCATGATTAATTCGAATCTCATCCACCACACCACCCTGGTTGATTCCAAACAGAAGCTGCTCTCTGTTGATGGTATCCGGCAGGCCATTCAGCCTTGCCATCTCCTTTTTACACCGTTCCAGCCATCTCGTTGTCCGATCCACAGAATTCTGGATATAAGAGAAATCTGCGCGGCTGGGCGGGCACTCATCAAAGGCCATGGCAATGGTGGAGCCAAGGTTAGACTGAATCTGCATGCTTTCCTCCGGCCCCATAAAAATCCTGTGGCCGTCAATGTGAGACTGGAAATAAACGCCCTCTTCCTTGATTTTGCGCAGACCTGCCAGGGAAAATACCTGGAATCCGCCGGAATCCGTAAGAATGGGTCTGTCCCAGTTCATAAATTTGTGAAGTCCGCCAAACTCCTTAATCAGCTTATCCCCGGTTCTCACATGCAGGTGGTAGGTGTTGGACAGCTCCACCTGCGTGCCGATCTGGCGCAGATCGTCCGTAGAAACCGCGCCTTTGATTACGCCTACTGTTCCTACGTTCATAAATACCGGTGTCTGAATGGTTCCGTGAACCGTCTGGACCTGAGCTCTTTTTGCCCGTCCGTCTGTTGTAATCAGTTGATATTTCATACAATTCCCATTTCTGTTTTAAACATCAAAGTTACTTGTCTGCTGCTGCCTTTTTCTTACAGGTTGTCATTACATACCACAGGGCTCCTGTCACGCATACAGAAGAGTAGGTTCCGCATACAATGCCGACCATCAGAGGAAGAGCAAATTCACGGATGGCAGACACACCCATTAAGTACAATACAAATACCATAATGAAGGTTGTCAGCGATGTATTAATGCTTCTGGTAACAGTCTGGGTAATGCTCTTATTTACCAGCTCCTCCAGAGTTTCCTTATTTCTGCCTGCTGCCAGGTTTTCACGAATACGGTCAAAGATAACAATGGTCGCATTAATGGAATATCCCACAATAGTCAGCATACATGCAATAAAGGTAGATCCAACGGACCACCTGGCCACTGCATAGAAGGTCAGCACTACCAGCACATCGTGTACCAGAGCCAGAATTGCACTAGCTGCAAACTTAATATTTTTAAACCGGAACCAGATGTAAAGGAGCATCAGAATCGTAGCCACGATCACAGCCCACAGAGCATCCTGCTTCATCTCCGCGCTGACTGCACCGGAAATGCTTTCTGCCGTAATCTTTTCTGCCTCAACGCCAAAGTTTTCTACCATAGCGTCTTCGAGAGCCTGTCTCTGATCCACGTTCAGAGTCTTGGTCTTGATAATTACCTCGTTTGTGCCTGCCACCTTCTGGGTCTGCACATCTGCATCGCCGGTAATCTTGGATACCACCGGAACTACCTTGGAAGAAATATCCTCCAGGCTTAAATCCTCATTAAAGGTAACATTGGTGGAGGTTCCGCCGGTAAAGTCCATTCCATAATTCAAAGCTTTTCCGGTCTGGGTACGATTCAGGCCCATTGCCGCCCATCCGGCCACTACCATAACAATAGAAATCAGGAAGCAAAGCTTCTTCTTTCCCAGGAAATTCAGAACACGTCCGTCCTTCTTAATTCCGTAGAATTTAGCCTGATCAAAGCCCAGATGGTAAAGGGCCATCAGCGCTCCTCTTGTTACAAACAGGGCGGTAAACATGGACAGTACAATACCAATTGCAAGCGTTGTTGCAAATCCCTTTACTGTTCCGGAACCGCGGAAATACAGAACAGCCGCTGCAATCAGGGTAGTGATATTTCCGTCTACGATTGCAGAAAGCGCCTTGTTAAATCCTGTCTTAATCGCAGAATGAACGGTTTTTCCCACACCCAGCTCTTCCTTAATACGGGTAAAGATAATGACGTTCGCATCCACTGCCATACCTACGGAAAGGATAATTCCCGCAATACCCGGAAGGGTCAGAGTCACCTCAAAGGCAGACAGAAGAATCACAATCAGGCCTACATACAGAGCCAGGGCAATAGAAGCTGCCACGCCGGGAATCAGATATGCGGCAATCATAAATACAACCACAATCCCAAAACCCACAGCGCCTGCCTTTAAACTGGTGGAAATAGCTTCCTGTCCCAGCTTTGCACCTACTACATTAGAGCGCAGCTCTTCCAGCTCCAGGGACAGAGAACCGATACGGATGGTTGCAGCCAGGTCATTGGCCTCCTCATAGTCTGCCATACCGTCGATCTGGCACTGTCCTCCGGAAATAGCTTCCCGAACAACCGGATTGGAATAAATCTGTCCATCGTAAATAATGGCAATCCGCTTTCCTACATTGGCTGCCGTTGCATCTGCAAAGGCCTTGCTTCCTTCTTCGGTGAAGGTCAGGCTGACAATGTATCCCTTCGCGCCGCCGCCCTGATCGATCACTCCTGCCTTGGCAGAAGCCACCTGATCACCAGTCAACAGCACCTGACCGTTTTCATCGGCAAAAATCAGAGAACCGGGCTTACCCAGCTCCTCCAGAATCGCATTGGCATCAGATACTCCCGGAATATCAATATTGATCCGGTTATTTCCTTCCTGGTAAACCTCTGCCTCAGTACTGTAATTCTGTACTCTTTGCTGAAGCTTATAAATAGTATCCGACATTTCTTCCTGACCAGGCTCTTCCTCTACTGCCTGATAAGTAATGCTGACACCGCCTGCCAGATCCAGTCCCAGCTTAATGTCATCCATGGTGTCATAACCCAGGAAGCCAAAAAGCCCCACTGCAATCAGCAGAATCAGCAGGCCAATAAGCCCCTTTCCTTTACTGCTTTTCATCTCATTTCTCCTCTCCTTATTCCTCTTCAGCCAGGGCAGCCTTAATCATAATGGCACACTCAATTCTCTTTTTCTGCATTTCACAGCCAATATCATAGGCATCAGTAATGCAGCCGTGGAAATTGTAGGAATTGGCCGCACATCCGCCGCTGCAGTAAAATCTGGCGAAGCACTTCCGGCATTTTTCCTTTGCGTACACATTGCAGAGTTTAAATTCATCCCGAATATCAGTCCGGGTAACTCCCGTATCAACATTTCCCATCAGGAACTCCTCCTGTCCTACAAACTGATGACAGGGGTAAAGATCTCCCCAGGGCGTAACTGCCAGGTACTCTGTTCCTGAACCGCAGCCAGACAGACGCTTGGCTACACAGGGTCCCTGATTCAAATCAATCATAAAGTGGAAGAAATTAAAGCCTCTTCCCTCTTTTTTACGCTTAATATATTCCACAGCCAGCTTATCATACTCTTCCAGAATCTTCGGCAGATCCTCCTCACGAATCGCGTAGGGTTCCTCCGGAGAAGCCACAACCGGCTCAATAGACATCTGCTCAAAGCCCAGATCCGCAAAATGCTTCACATCCTCGGAAAAGTCCAGATTGTTGCGGGTAAAGGTGCCACGCACATAATAATCCTTTCCGGCACGGCTCTCTGCAAACTTCTGGAACTTGGGAACAATAATATCATAGCTGCTGCCATGACCGTTTCTGGTAGGACGCATCAAGTCGTTGACCTCCTTGCGGCCATCCAGACTCATAACCACATTGCTCATTTCCTTATTGCAGAAATCCATAATTTCATCATTTAACAGCACACCGTTGGTGGTAATTGTAAAACGGAAGTGCTTTCCATGGGCTTCTTCCTGAGAGCGGCCATACTCAACCAGCTGCTTTACCACTTCCCAGTTCATCAGCGGCTCGCCGCCGAAAAAGTCTACTTCCAGATTTCTTCTGTTTCCGGAATTGGCAATCAGGAAATCCAGAGCCTTTTTTCCTACTTCAAAGCTCATAAGAGCCCGTCTGCCATGATACTCGCCCTCTTCTGCAAAGCAGTATTTGCAGCCCAGGTTACAGTCATGGGCAATATGCAGACACAACGCCTTTACGACGGTTTTGCGCTGCTTAAAATCTGTTACATACTCCTGATAAACGTCTGCGGTATACAGCTCCTCTGCATCAATCAGAGCCTGAACCTCATCCAGCGCCTCCTCTGCATCAGAGCGGTTGTAGGACTGAGACAGCAGATCCAGAACCCGCGCTTTGGCGTCTGCCGGAATAGCCATCGGTTTGCGCAGCTCGCCCATTACCGGCTCTAACAGCTCTACTGCATCATAAACTACATCGTCCACTACATGGACGGAGCCACTGGAAATATCCATAACAATATTGTATCCGTTGTTTTTGTACTGATGAATCACTATATCTCTCCTTATCTTTCTTTCAGCTGTTCTCTTACAGGATGCGCTTTCCTATGAACGAAAAAGATCCCCTACGATCCGGGACCATAGGGGATCTTTTGGCTTCCTTATCTTGGCTTGAAGCGCTGTCCGATCATTATCTGTTCGGGTTCTCGCAGCTCTGGTTGCCAACGGTGCAGGAAGTCTTGCATGCAGACTGGCAGGAAGTCTGGCACTCGCCGCAGCCGCCCTTTTTCATGGACTCTTTCAGAGTCTTGTTATTTAAAGTCTTTACGTGCTTCATACGTTTCGCCTCCTATGCTATGCTTAGAATTCAACGAAATTATATCATATCTTGTCATAGTGTGCAAGCTAAAGTTCCCTGTTTTCACTGTGGACGGAATCTGCTGTAGGTATGGCCGGGAAGCATCCCTCCACGGTAAGAGGCCAGCTCACTGACCGTTACCAGCTGAAAGCCCCGGTTGACCAGCTCCGGAATCAGAACCTCGCTGGCATCGGCTGTGGTCTCATAAAGGTCATGCATCAGAATAATGTCCCCGTCCTTTGCCTGCTCCAACACAGTCTGAATGGTTGTCTGTGCATCTCTTGTTTTCCAGTCCAGCGTATCAATGGACCAGAGCACTGCCGGCATGGAAATAGCTCCTACAATATTCATTCCCGCCTCGCTTCTTGCGCCTCCGCAGGGCCGCATCAGCACCGGGGAAACTCCACAGGCATCTGATACCACCTGATTGGTCCGCGCCAGCTGACTGGCCAGCTCTTCCGGCGGAACCTTGGTCATAAGCGTATGATCGTAGGTATGATTTGCCACCTCACATCCAAGCTCCTCCATTTTTTTGACTACATCCATCCGCTTTTCCGCCTGTTTTCCTACCATAAAGAATGTGGCTCTGCTGTTGTACTTCTCCAGAGCTGCCAGAATCCTCGGAGTTGCGTGTGCAGAGGGACCGTCATCATAGGTCAAAGCAAGCATCGGCTTTGTCGGATCAATATTTCCTGCATAGGTATTTCCACCTTCATTTTTCTTCACAATGGAAATCCGAATTCCGTCAAGCCGCAGTCCTGCTCCGCTGACTCCTGCCTCGTCCCCATTCTTCATCCAGTCTGTCCACTGCTGATTCTGAAGAACACTGTAAAGAACATCGTAATTTTCGCCCAGTTCTCCTGTCAGCTTCATACTGACTGCCTCTAAAGGCATGGCTCCCTGAGAGGAGCCGCCCTCTCCAGCATCCTCAACCCAATCCAGCCAGCCGCTTCCGCTCAAATTTACCCGATAAGCAATGGTGCCTGTCATATCCTCTGGCTGGTTATGAACAGTTGCACGAAAAGCTGTAATAAACTGATTGACCGGCGCCATGCAATAAGAATTGTCTGCAAAAAAATGACTCCATCCTACCTGATTGACATAAATTCCGTACATCGCTCCAATATCCGGAAGATGATTCGTCCAGCTTTTCGCAGGAATATCTGACGGCGCTGTTCCTCCTTCTCCTGTATCTGACACATTGGCTGCCTCCAGTCCTGTTCCGTCAGCCGATTTTTTATTTTCTGCCAGAATCATGTCGGACTGTCCTGAAGCCTCAGCTGAATTTCTCTTTCCAATTCGGCCTGCAGCCAAAAACAGAACCAGCACACAGACAGCAGCCATTCCTGCATAAATTAGATGGCGGCTTCTGCGGGCACTGTGGCGGCGTTTTGCCTGACTGGTTTTCCTGTTCTGTGTATGACGATTCTGCATCCGCCGCAGCTCATCCTCTCCCGGATGGCCGCTCGAAACACGACGCTGGCCTCCTGCAGCCGTGCTGTGACTCTGAGCTCGATTCCGGCCTCCTGCAGCTGCGCTGTGACTCTGAGCTCGATTCCGGTCTCCTGCAGCCGCGCTGTATCCCTGAGCCCGGTTCCGGCCTCCTGCAGCCGTGCTGTGTCCCTGGGCCCGGTTCTGACCTCCTGTTGCTCTGCTGTATCCCTGATTTCGACCTTCCTGCACTGAATTTGTGTATGCGGTTCCTCTCATTCCCGATCGAATTGTCATAACCTCCGGCTGGCTTTGCGCCTTTTTCAGCTGCCGGCTTCCTTCTCCCGCAGCTTTTTTCTGTCCGCTTCTCTCTCCTGCCGCTTTTCTCTGGCCGCTTCCGCTTCTCTCTCCCGCAGCTTTTTTCTGGCCGCTTCCGCTTCTCTCTCCCACAGCTTTTTTCTGGCCGCTTCCACCGCCTTCTCCTGCCTTCTTTTTGGTTCCGCTTGCAGACCGGCCATTTTTCTGCCCGGACTTACCTCCAGCCGCCCGGTCTGGCTGTTCTGTCGGAGACAATGTCGGCCAGTTTCTTTCTGCCGAATTCCTCCTGGCTGTACTTCTTTCCCTTTCCATGCAACTCCTCTGCCTTCTATTTTTTATACGAAAGATCCTCTTTCCGTTTTCAGATCTTTCCTAAAAACTCTGATATTTTAAGAAAGAAGCTCGCTTGCGAGCTTCTCCGCCTGCGGCGGGGCGCTTCTGCGGCAAAATTCTCTTCCAACCCATGGCGATCCCCACAGAGCGTTTTATGTCATAGGGCTTACCCTATGACATAAAAAACACTAATTCTAGTATGTCTTCTCACCAGATATAGTATAACAGCCCTGTTTTTACTGTCAATAGAAATCAGAGGAAACTGCTCTTTCTTGCGAATTCTCTGTCTCAGACAGACACCGCAATGCAATTTCCCCCCTTCCGTTCATCTGCAAAAGAAGAATCTCACCTGCGAATTTTTCCTACTGAACGCAAGAAACCCCGGCGCTGTCACCAGCGCCGGGGCCTCCACACATTCTTATTCGTCTATTTCTGTATCATCAATCTCAAATACTTCCGCAGCCTCATCCAGACTATCGCCATCATCCTCTGGCAGGATCAGGTTCTCATCATCCTCATCCTCAGACAGAAGAATCTCGTCATCCTTCAGAACCTCGTCAGTATCCAGCTTAACGGAACGATAACGCTTCATTCCAGTACCAGCCGGAATCAGCTTACCAATCAGAACGTTTTCCTTCAGACCGATCAGGTGATCCACTTTACCGTTGATTGCAGCCTCAGTCAGAACCTTGGTAGTCTCCTGGAAGGATGCAGCTGACAGGAAGGAATCTGTTGCAAGAGATGCCTTGGTAATACCCAGCATAACCTGCTTGCCCTCTGCCGGCTTCTTGCCTTCTGCAATCAGAGCCTCGTTCATCTCGTTAAAGTCAAGAACATCCATGGATACGCCCGGAAGCACATCACTGTCTCCGCTTTCCTCGATCTTGATCTTCTTTAACATCTGGTGCACAATCATCTCAACGTGCTTATCGTTGATTTCTACACCCTGCAGACGGTAAACTCGCTGTACCTCGCGAAGCATATAGTCCTGAACTGCGCGAACGCCCTTAATCTTCAGGATATCGTGCGGATTGACACTACCCTCGGTCAGCTCATCGCCGGCCTCAATCACCTGCTCATCCTGAACCTTAATTCTGGAACCGTAAGGAATCAGATAGGTCTTGGAGTTGCCGGTTTCTGTCTCGGTAACAACAATCTCACGCTTTTTCTTTGTATCTTTAATATTCACCACGCCGCCGAACTCGGAAATAATAGCAAGTCCCTTCGGCTTACGGGCCTCAAAAAGCTCCTCGACACGAGGAAGACCCTGTGTAATATCGCCGCCGGCAACACCGCCCGTATGGAAGGTACGCATGGTCAGCTGAGTACCAGGCTCACCGATGGACTGTGCAGCAATAATACCAACTGCCTCACCAACCTGAACCGGCTGTCCTGTAGCCATGTTTGCGCCGTAGCACTTTGCACAGATTCCCACATGAGACTTACAGGTAAGAACAGTACGAATCTTTACGGAATCACGTCCCAGCTTCTCTAATACCTTCATCACCGCTGCTGCACGCTTCGGTGTACACATGTGGTTTGCCTTTACAACAACCTCACCGGTATCCGGGTCGGTAATGGTTTCTGCAATATAACGTCCGGTAATACGCTCCTGCAGGCTCTCGATGGTTTCCTTACCGTCAGAGAATGCCTTGATCTCCATGTAGGGGATCTCCTTGCCTTCGCAGCAGTCTACCTCACGGACAATCAGATCCTGAGATACGTCAACCAGACGACGGGTCAGGTAACCAGAGTCCGCTGTACGCAGCGCCGTATCGGACAGACCTTTACGAGCACCATGAGCAGAGATGAAGTACTCCAGTACGTCCAGACCCTCACGGAAGTTGGACTTAATCGGCAGCTCGATGGTGTGACCGGTTGTATCGGCCATCAGTCCTCGCATACCTGCCAGCTGTTTAATCTGCTTATCAGAACCTCGAGCTCCGGAGTCAGCCATCATGTAGATGTTGTTGTACTTATCCAGGCCGGTCAGCAGATCGTGGGTCAGCTGATCATCCGTTGTCTTCCAGGTTTCAATGACCTCTTTATAACGCTCCTCCTCGGTGATCAGACCGCGGCGGTAGTTCTTTGCAATCCGGTCTACGGTAGCCTGTGCCTCGGCAATCAGTCTCGGCTTGGACTCCGGCACCGTCATATCAGAAATAGATACCGTCATGGCTGCTCTGGTAGAATATTTGTAACCAATGGCCTTAATATCATCCAGAGTTACAGCAGTCTGAGTAGCGCCATGTACATTAATAACCTTCTCCAGAATCTTCTTCAGCTGTTTCTTTCCTACATGGAAGTCTACCTCAAGAAGCAGTTCATTTCCTTCCACACTTCTGTCTACAAATCCCAGATCCTGCGGAATAATCTCATTGAAGATGAAACGTCCTACTGTAGATTCTACCACGCCGCTGTGAACCGTGCCGTCAGGCATAGTTTTTGTCACACGGGCCTTGATCTTGGAATGCAGAGTAACAACTCCGTTTTCATAAGCAAGAATTGCTTCATTTACGCTCTTGAAGATCTTGCCCTCACCCTTTGCACCTGGGCGCTCCTGGGTCAGGTAGTAAATACCAAGAACCATATCCTGAGACGGAACCGCTACAGGACCACCATCAGACGGCTTCAGCAAGTTGTTGGGAGAAAGAAGCAGGAAGCGGCACTCTGCCTGGGCCTCTACAGACAGAGGCAGATGTACAGCCATCTGGTCACCGTCGAAGTCCGCATTGAACGCGGTACATACCAACGGATGCAGCTTGATTGCCTTACCTTCTACCAGAATCGGTTCGAATGCCTGAATACCCAGTCTGTGCAGAGTAGGTGCACGGTTCAGCATAACAGGATGCTCTTTAATAACATCCTCCAGCACATCCCATACCTCTGTCTGCAGGCGCTCTACCATCTTCTTTGCGCTCTTGATATTGTGTGCAGTTCCGTTCTGAACCAGCTCCTTCATAACGAAGGGCTTAAACAGCTCAATCGCCATCTCCTTAGGAAGACCGCACTGATAAATCTTTAACTCCGGTCCCACAACGATAACGGAACGTCCGGAATAGTCAACTCGCTTACCAAGCAGGTTCTGACGGAAACGTCCCTGCTTACCTTTCAGCATATCGGAAAGAGACTTTAACGCACGGTTTCCCGGGCCGGTAACCGGTCTGCCCCGGCGGCCGTTGTCGATCAGAGCGTCCACAGCCTCCTGAAGCATACGTTTCTCGTTACGAACAATAATATCCGGTGCGCCCAGCTCCAGCAGACGGGCCAGACGGTTGTTTCTGTTGATAATTCTTCTGTATAAGTCATTTAAGTCAGAGGTAGCAAAACGGCCGCCGTCCAGCTGTACCATAGGACGGATATCCGGCGGAATTACCGGAATTACAGTCATGATCATCCATTCCGGCTTGTTTCCGGAATTACGGAAGGCCTCAACAACCTCCAGACGCTTAATAATGCGGGCTCTCTTCTGGCCGCTGGCGTCCTTTAACTCTTTCTTTAACTGCTCAGACTCCTTCTCCAGGTCAATCGCCTGCAGCAGTTCCAGGATGGACTCTGCGCCCATTCCCACGCGGAAGGAGCCGTAGCCCCATTTCTCCACTTCCTCCCGGTACTCCTTCTCAGACAGAACCTGCTTATACTGCAGGCTGGTCTGTCCCTGGTCCAGGACAATATAAGATGCGAAATACAGCACCTTCTCCAGAATACGGGGAGAAATATCCAGGATCAGTCCCATCCGGCTGGGGATTCCCTTAAAATACCAGATGTGGGACACAGGAGCGGCCAGCTGGATGTGGCCGATACGCTCTCTGCGGACGCTGGCCTTGGTTACTTCTACGCCGCATCGGTCACAGATTACGCCTTTATAACGGATCTTTTTATATTTGCCGCAATGACATTCCCAGTCCTTGCTGGGTCCGAAAATACGCTCACAGAACAGGCCGTCCCGCTCGGGCTTTAAGGTTCGGTAGTTAATAGTCTCAGGCTTTTTTACCTCGCCGTGGGACCACTCCAGAATCTTTTCCGGGGAAGCCAGGCCAATCTTAATGGCGTCAAATGTCAATGGCTGATAAGTTTCATTTGTCTCAGGCATGAGCGATACTCCCTTCTATTATTCTTCGTCAGAGTCATCGAAATCCAAATCAATGGAATCCATATCCTCGTCAAAATCATCACTGCTGTCCTCGTCTACATCAACCAGCTCTCCGCCTTCGAACTCCTGCTTCTGATAGCCGTAGTCACCGAAGGATTCCTCCCGGTTGTAGTGACGGTCGCCTTCAATAATGGACCGCAGATCGGTCTCATCGTAATCTACGTTTTCACCAATCTCTACTTCAGTATTGTCGTCACGCAGTACACGGACATCCAGGCCCAGAGACTGAAGCTCTTTTAACAGAACCTTAAAGGACTCCGGAACTCCCGGCTCAGGGATATTCTCACCCTTGATAATCGCCTCGTAGGTCTTCACACGTCCGACAACATCATCAGACTTCACAGTCAGGATCTCCTGCAGGGTATAGGATGCACCATACGCCTCCAGAGCCCAAACCTCCATCTCTCCGAAACGCTGTCCGCCGAACTGAGCTTTACCGCCCAGAGGCTGCTGAGTAACCAGAGAGTATGGGCCGGTGGAACGGGCATGAATCTTATCGTCAACCAGGTGATGCAGCTTCAGATAATGCATGTGTCCGATGGTTACCGGGCTGTCAAAATATTCGCCGGTACGTCCGTCGCGAAGTCTTACCTTACCATCACGGCTTAAAGGAACGCCCTTCCAAAGCTCTCTGTGCTCCAGATGAGCTCCCAGGTAATCGATAACGTCCGGTTTCAGGATGTCTTTATATTTTTCTACAAATTCCTCCCAGGAAGTGTTGACATAATCGTTGGCAACCTCCAGGGTATCCATAATATCAATCTCGTTTGCACCGTCAAATACCGGTGTCGCAATGTTAAAGCCAAGAGCCTTTGCAGCCAGGCTCAAGTGAATCTCCAGCACCTGTCCGATATTCATACGGGACGGTACGCCCAGAGGATTCAGAACGATATCCAGGGGACGTCCATTCGGCAGGAACGGCATATCCTCAACAGGAAGCACACGGGAAACAACACCCTTGTTTCCGTGACGTCCAGCCATCTTATCACCTACAGAAATCTTACGCTTCTGAGCAATGTAGATGCGGACAGTCTGATTTACGCCAGGAGCCAGCTCATCGCCGTTCTCTCTGGTAAATACCTTTGCATCCACGATAATTCCGTATGCGCCGTGCGGCACCTTCAGAGAAGTATCGCGAACCTCTCTTGCCTTCTCACCAAAGATCGCTCTTAACAGACGCTCCTCAGCAGTCAGCTCTGTCTCTCCCTTAGGAGTAACCTTACCAACCAGAATATCTCCGGCACGAACCTCTGCACCGATACGGATAATTCCTCTCTCGTCCAGATCCTTTAACGCATCATCACCAACACCGGGAACATCGCGGGTAATCTCTTCCGGTCCCAGCTTGGTGTCACGGGCTTCTGCCTCGTATTCCTCAATATGAACTGAAGTATATACATCTTCCTGAACCAGACGCTCAGACAGCAGAACCGCATCCTCGTAGTTATAACCCTCCCAGGTCATAAAGCCAATCAGAGGGTTCTTACCCAGAGCAATCTCACCGTTCTGAGTAGAAGGACCATCAGCGATTACCTCGCCGGCCTCTACATGATCATTCTTATATACAATCGGCTTCTGGTTATAGCAGTTAGACTGGTTGCTTCTCTTAAACTTGGTCAGATGATAAACATCACGACCGCCGTTGTCATCCCGCTTGATAATAATCTCGTTAGATGCGGAGCGCTCAACCACACCTGCGTGCTTTGCCACTACGCACACGCCAGAGTCAACAGCTGCCTTTGCCTCAATACCGGTTCCTACAACAGGAGCCTCTGTGCTGAGCAGCGGTACGGCCTGACGCTGCATGTTAGATCCCATCAGCGCACGGTTTGCGTCATCGTTCTCCAGGAAAGGAATCATGGAGGTTGCCACGGAGAATACCATCTTCGGGGAAACGTCCATCAAATCAATCGCCTTCTTCTGGAATTCAGAAGTCTCCTCACGGAAACGTCCGGAAACGTTATTGTGAATGAAATGACCTTCCTCATCCAGCGGTTCGTTTGCCTGTGCAACAATGAAGTTATCCTCTTCATCTGCAGTCAGATAAACCACATCATCTGTAACAATAGGATTCATCGGGTCTGTCTTATCGACAATCCGGTACGGAGCCTCAATAAAGCCGTACTGATTGACTCTTGCATAGGTTGCCAGAGAGTTGATCAGACCGATGTTGGGTCCCTCAGGAGTCTCGATAGGACACATACGTCCGTAATGGGTGTAGTGTACGTCTCGCACCTCGAATCCGGCACGATCTCTGGACAGACCGCCAGGTCCCAGAGCGGACAGACGTCTCTTGTGGGTCAGCTCAGCCAGCGGGTTGTTCTGATCCATAAACTGAGACAGCTGGGAACTTCCAAAGAACTCCTTCACTGCTGCAGTGACCGGTTTAATATTAATCAGGGACTGGGGCGTAATGCCGTCCATGTCCTGAGTTGTCATACGCTCTCTTACCACACGCTCCATACGGGACAGACCGATACGATACTGGTTCTGAAGCAGCTCGCCAACGGCACGGATACGACGGTTGCCCAGATGGTCAATATCATCTGCATTGCCGATCTCGCCTTCCAGATGCATATTATAGTTGATGGAAGCAATGATATCTTCCTTTGTAATATGCTTGGGAATCAGCTCGCTGATATTGCGGTGAATCAGATCCTTTAATGTCTCCTGATCTCCGCCAGCTTCTTCCAGAATGTTTTTCAGTACCGGGTAATATACTAATTCTGCAATCCCGATTTCCTTCGGATCAAAGTCCACATAAGCAGCCAGATCAACCATCCGGTTAGACAGCACCTTGTAGTTGCGGTCCGGTCCCTGAATCATAACATAGGGAACAACTGCGTTCTGCAGAGTCTCTGCCAGCTCCTTATCTACCAGCGCTCCAGCCTCTGCCAGAACCTCTCCGGTGGTTTCATCCACTACAGTCTCTGCCAGAACATGACCCTTGATGCGGTTTTTGAAATGAAGCTTTTTGTTGAATTTATATCTGCCGACTTTGGCCAGGTCGTAACGACGCGGGTCAAAGAACATGCTGTTTAACAGGCTCTCTGCACTATCAACGGATAAAGGCTCACCCGGACGAATCTTGCGGTACAGTTCCAGAAGACCATCCTGGTAGTTCTCAGATGTATCCTTGCTGAAGCTGGCCAGAAGCTTGGGCTCCTCACCAAACAGCTCTGTAATCTCCGCATTCGTTCCATAGCCCAGGGCACGAATCAGCACCGTTACCGGCACCTTACGGGTCCTGTCCACGCGCACGTAGAAAATGTCATTGGAGTCTGTCTCATACTCCAGCCATGCGCCCCGGTTGGGAATCACGGTGCAGGTATAAAGCTCTTTACCGATCTTATCATGGCCAATTCCATAATAAATACCGGGAGAACGAACCAGCTGGCTTACAATAACACGCTCTGCTCCGTTAATAACAAAAGATCCGGTATCCGTCATCAGCGGAAGATCGCCCATAAAAATCTCATGCTCGTTGATCTCTTCTTTATCCTTATTGTAGAGTCTTACGCGAACCTTCAGCGGAGCTGCATAAGTAGCATCCCGCTCCTTACATTCTTCGATCGTATACTTAACTTCATCCTTACATAATGTGAAATCTACAAATTCCAGGCTAAGATGACCTGCAAAGTCAGAGATTGGGGAGATATCTTCAAACACTTCCTTCAATCCTTCATCGAGGAACCACTGATAGGAGTCTTTTTGAATCTCAATCAGGTTTGGCATCTCAAGAACTTCCTTCTGTCTTGAGTAGCTCATTCTAACGCTTTTCCCGGAAGTCACCGGACGCATTCTGCTTTTCTCCATTGACATTTTCACCCCTGTTTTCTAATCATTTTTACGGCATTTTTGGGCGTAAAATGCCCATGATGCCACAATAGTGCACACTCCATAATATCATAAGCCTGTCAAGGTGTCAAGTATTTTTTCCTTGCAATTTCCCCTAAAAAATGCTATACTATTGAAACAGGTATGTCCTGTTACATATTGAACACGATGGAGGTATACCCCGTGAGTACTTTTCTCAATGTTGTGCTGGTAATTCTTGTAATTGCCGCCATTGTACTGGCTGTACTGTATTTTCTCGGCCGAAAGCTGGAGAAGCGTCAGGTGGAGCAGGAGCAGCTTCTGGAAGCATCCAAGCAGGTCGTATCCATGCTCGTCATCGACAAAAAGAAGATGAAGATCAAAGACGCCGGACTTCCCAAGATGGTCTACGAGCAGACACCCAAGTACATGCGCTGGGCAAAGGTTCCCGTAGTAAAAGCCAAGGTCGGACCTAAGGTGATGACTCTGATGGCTGATGAACGTGCTTTCCAGATGCTTCCGGTAAAGACCGAGGCCAAGGTAGTGGTAAGCGGCATCTACATCACTGAAGTGAAGAGCGTCCGCGGCGGAATTCCTACTCTGCCGCCGAAAAAGAAAGGCTTCTTTGCAAGATTCAAAAAAGAAAAGAAAGCAGACAAATAATTACCGGCTTTCAGGACACAACACAAAACGGATATCAGAATTCCCACAAACGGGGACTCTGATATCCGTTTTTTGATTCCGCAAAAGGTCTTCCCCTTACAGCTCCTGAAGCTCCAGGCTTGCACCTTCTCTGGAACATACATCCAGCACAATACTGCAGTCAGAAATATGATCATAATTAATATCCAGGGAATAATCCACAGATACCTTCAGGCTGTTCTCATGCTCCTCCAGCTGAATCCGGTTCGTTGAAAATCCTACTACCATCTCGCCCATTGGCGTCACATATCTGGTCAGCGCCTTCTGATCCTGCTCAAATACCATGTGAGCCGTGGCTACGCCGCTTTTTAAAACGTCCATTTTCCTGGGCGTCACCTTGATTACATTGCGGATAGTCCCTTCAAATCCCTCCATGGCCTCTTCATATATAATATAATGCTTGCCGTTTTTCTGAAAATAATCGCCGGCCGTAATGATTTCCACATCATCGCTTTCTCCATCCATGGCCTGAAGCCCGCTGATTTTAATAAGAACGTCCTTCGTCATCTGTATCCCCCGGTTTCCTTAATAATTTTCAATATCAATTTTTCGTGTTTCCTTTACCTCGTTAGGCAGAATGGAAGTGGCAAAGCTGGTAAACTTTTCTGCCAGGTCGCTGACAAAAAACTGGTACTTTTCTCCCTGAAGCGGTTCTGCCCCATCCCGTTCAAGTCCCCGCTCTTCCAAAAGCTGCTTCAGCTCAATCGCTGTCTCATAGGCTGGATTTACCAGAACCACATCCTCTCCCATCAGTCTGCGCAGAGTAGAACGCAGCAGCGGATAATGGGTACAGCCCAGTACCAGCGTATCGATATATTTTCCTTTCAGTACACTAAGATACCGGGAGGCAATCTCATCTGTCACAGAATCATGGAGAAGTCCCTCCTCCACCAGAGGAACAAACAGCGGGCAGGGCTTTCCCGTCACCTGAATATCCGGCTTCAGCTGCTTCATCACTCTGGTATAAATCCCGCTGCCAATAGTTCCCTCTGTGCCAATCACGCCGATCTTTCCGTTTCTGGTGGCCTGCACTGCCGTTCTGGCGCCTGCATTAATCACACCAATAATAGGGATATCCGACTCTGCAGCTACCGTATCCAGAGCATAGGCGCTGGCCGTATTGCAGGCGATCACAATCGCCTTTACTTCCCTGGTCCGCAAAAAACGGATAATCTGACGGGAGTAACGGAGTATGGTATCTTTGGATTTGTTTCCATAAGGCACCCGGGCTGTATCTCCAAAATATACGATTCTCTCCTCCGGAATCTGACGCATAATCTCTCTCGCTACCGTCAGTCCTCCCACTCCGGAATCAAATACGCCTACCGGCGCATTTCTGTCTGTCTGAATCATGGTCACCTCTTCCTGAGCCCCTTCCTTTTACCGTTCAAAGGCCAGCTCAATCAGACGGTCAATCAGCTGCTTTTTCGGAATTCCCGCAGCCTCCCACAGCATCGGATACATGCTGATCGCCGTAAATCCAGGCATGGTATTGATCTCATTAAAGATCACCTCTCCGCTGTCTGTCACGAAAAAGTCTACCCGGGCAAGACCATAGCCGTCTACTGCATTGAAAATCTTCTCAGCCGCCTTTTTCACCTTCTCAGCTGCATTTCCCGGCAACTCTGGATTGATCACAGTACGGGATTCCTCGTTGTAATATTTGGCGTCAAAATCATAAAAATCTGCTGCCGCCAGAATCTCTCCCACACCGGAGGACTGTACCGGTTTTTCTCCGCCGCCTAATACCGCACACTCTACCTCATGGCCGATAATCGTCTCCTCCACCAGAATCTTCCGATCATGGCGGGCTGCCTCCTCCAGTCCGGCAATCAGCTGTTCCCTGTTTTCCGCCTTGGAAACCCCCCGGGATGAGCCTGCATTGGAAGGCTTAATAAATACCGGATAAGCAAACCGATCCTCTACCTGACGGATCACCCGATCCATATCCTGTCTCATTTTCCAGACCATAACCGGCACATAGGCCGCCTGACGAATTCCCAGATCATCTACAATGATCTTTGTATATAACTTATCCATAGACACTGCAGAAGAAAGCACGCCGCACCCTACATAGGGCAGCTTTGCCAGAGAAAACAGTCCCTGCACAGTTCCATCCTCTCCGTAAAGACCGTGAAGCACGGGGAATACCACATCCACCTTTTCCTCCCAGCGGCAATCGCCTTCTGTATACATAATGCACTGCTTTGTAGCATCCGGTGAAATCACCGCTTCCACTCTGCTGTCTCTCCAGGCGCCGGAACGGATGTCTTCTACAGACCCGGTTTTCAGCCAGTGGCCCTCCTCCGTAATTCCAATCAGCACCATATCGTATTTTAAGGTATCTATCTGTTCAATCACATTGGCAGCAGACATACAGGACACTACATGCTCAGAAGACTGTCCGCCAAACAGCACTGCGATTTTTTTCTTATCCATTCTTTTTTCCTCCCGCTTGGTTATAACCTCGGATTATCCGCATCCATTCAGGAGCAGACCTCTTCCTGTCCGGCTTTTTCCGCCTGATTTTCCACTGTCCTGAATCGTTACGTTTAATTATATCATATTTGTCAATACTTAAAAAGCAACCACAAAACAAGGAGGTTTTTCATGAAAACATATCAATTCTGCCGGCGTCAGCTGGCTTTGGGACTTGGATTTTTATTTATGGCGCTTCTTCTTTCCATGAATCAGGTGCAGCAGCAGCGGGAAGCGCTGGCACAGAGAATCGCTCCCTCTCTGCTTCGCTTTCATATTCTGGCAAACAGTGACAGTTCTGCGGACCAACAGGTCAAGCTGGAAGTCCGCAGTCTGATTCTGGACTATATTCAGGAACTTCTTCCCCCAGAACAGGGCAAGAAGGAAACCATTCGCTGCCTGAGAGAACAGAAGGCTGCGATTGAAAAAACTGCCAGCCAGTATCTGGCACAGCGCGGCTATCCTTACGGAGCAGAGCTGGAAATTACCCGGTGCTATTTTCCCACAAGAGTATACGACAATATGGTGATTCCCTGTGGAGAGTACGATGCCGCCCGGATTACGCTGGGAAAAGGGAAGGGGCATAACTGGTGGTGCGTCCTGTATCCCCGGTTCTGCTTTGTGGATGCCGCCTGCAAGGAAATCCCTAAGGAGAGCAGAAGCCAGCTTCGGAATCAAATAAATCAGGACGACTATCTCGCCCTGGAGAATCATCGTCCTGATTTTGAATTCCGTTTTCGTTTATTTCCGTCCTTTTCCTTTTCCAAATCCCCGGCTCCGGACTACTCTACTGCTGCCAGTCCGGTTATGCCCCAATCATAATTTTCCATAGCCTGCCACAGACTTAAATTGGCTGACTCAAAGGCAGCCTTCTTCTGATAATAAGCAAGCTGAAGGCCAATATACTGAATCTCAGAAATCAGCCCGTTCTGATACTGGCGCTGCGCCGCCCCCCAGGAAGCTTCTGCTGCCTGATAGCCGGTCGCTGCTGCATCATAAGCAGCTTTTTTATCCATCACATCCTGATAAAGCCGCTGCATTTCGATTGTCAGCTTCTGATCGCCTTCATCCAGAATTTTATTTCTGTTTTCCCTCTTGGCATTGGTCTTTCCTGCCGCTGAGGTTCTCTGGCTGATGAGTGTATAGTTATTGCCAATCGCTTTTTTTGTATCTTCTTCCAGATTCATGCCCTCCAGCCTTGTCATATCAAAGGCCGGAAGAGAACGGATTTCCGGATTGGTCTCCGGATCATATCCCAGCAGCTGGCAGAGACTTCTTCTTACACTGTCTGCCTGATTATTAAGAGATGCCAGCTGAGACTGAGCTGACAGAAAGCTGGTATAGGAAGAAAGAACATCCTTATCAGTTGCCAGTCCCAGTTCTTTCTGACGGGTGTACATCTGATACTGTCTGTCATAAAGCTGTACCATGGTCTCCAGCGTTGCTATATTCTGGCGAATCGTATCATAGCCAATCATAGCCTGCTGGGCTCCTGCTGTCATCTGACGTTCATAGCTGCGAATGGATCCGGTTGAAGACTGATCATTCCACTGGCTTACTGTGTCCTGTATGGACTTCACGGTTGACTGATATCCTTTCTTCAGCTGCTTTGCCGTAGAAATCAGAACCTGATTGCCCATCATTTCTCCGGCGCTCTCATAGCTGTCTGCCAGATCCTTTACCACCTGAGACTGACTTTCCAGCTCAGTTGCCATATTGGCATAATCCTGTCTTGTGTCCTCATAGGTTTTCCACACCTGGGAAATCGTCGGGTTGTATTCTCTCACCCGGTTTTGAATTTCACTGTATTCCAGAACATTATCCTGGAGTCTTGCCAGCTCCTCTTCACTGTATCTGCCAGCCTCAGGCGAAGCGCCCGGACCTGTAGGAGAATAGGCAAATGCCGGTACGGATGTCACTGCCAGCATACATACTGTCACTGCCGCAATGGCACGTTTTCTGTGCTTCATACTGCCACCTCCCTATCAGGCTGCGCTGGCCAGACCCTTTACTGCCCAGTCATAGGTTTCCATGGTCTGGAACAGATTCAGATCTGCTGTTTTCATTGCTAGCTCCTTATTCTGAAGATCATACTGCTGAGTGGTAAGCTGGTTCTGGCTGGCCCTTCCCTGCTGGAACTGAAGCTCCATGCTCTGCAGATCCCGGCGCGCCAGCTCCAGCTCTGCGGCTGCCTGATCATAGGCCAGCTTGGCTGCCAGTACGTTCTGATAATTAGTTACCAGAGCAGAACCGATTTTCTGCTCATTGTCTGCAATCGTCTTCTGCAGGGATTCCTTTGTTGTTCCGCTTTCTGCATTTTTCAGCTTTTTCTTATTTACCAAAAGCGTATAGTTGTTTTCCAGTGCCTTTTCCCGATCTGCCGCCGGATCCATTTCCTGAATCCGGGACACGTCAGCTGCAGGCACCTGGCAAATTTCCGGCTGAGCGTCATAGGTCCACCCAGTCATCACCAGAAGCTTCTGCCGTACATTCTCAATATTTGATTTGGCAGATTCCACATTCCGCTCTGCAGTCTGAAGAGCTTCCCTGGCATTCAGCACATCAACCTGTGTCGCTGTTCCGATAGCCGCTCTCGTTTCTGCACTGGTCAGAGACATTTGCGCCTGATCCCTTGCAATCTCAGCCTGCTTGAGACTTAACTGATTCTTCTCCAGGGTCACCATGTTGCTCTGAGCCACAGTTACCAGGGTTTTTTCTGCCTGCTTGTAGTTCCAGCCGATGATTTCACTGTCCTCCAGGTTATCATCTGCCTGCTTTTCCATATTTTTTGCCTGGATTTCAGCAGAAAGCATGGAAGCAACCACATAGCCATAAGTAGGATCGTCGGAATCCGGATAGGAAATATTGGCATAAATCTCGTTTGCCATATCCCGGTATTTGTCAGAAACATCATCCTTGGTATCCCCGTAATCTCTGCGGAACTCATTCAAATCCAGCTGATTGGTCTGAACCGTGGTATTGTACTCCGCAATCAGATCCTCCAGCTCATCATACTCCATTTTATTGTCTCTTAATCTCGCCCACTCCTCTGAAGTTCTGGCGAATTCCGGGCTGGCTGCCAGAGCGGTCATGGGCGCCGCCGCGAGCATCACTCCTGTGATACTTACGGACAGTGCTCGTTTCCAGTTTTTCATTCAAATTCCTCCAAAGCTTCCTTTAGTCATAATGAGGTTCCGGTTTTCTCTTACGGCTCATAACAGAATAATAAACCGGAAGCATTAACAGTGCCAAAATGGTGGAGGCAATCAGACCTCCTACGTCTACCAGAGCCAGACCCTGCATACTCTCTCCGCTGTCGCCATAAGCCATGGCCATAGGAATCATAGACACTACTGTCGTCAGTGTTGTCATCAGAATCGGACGCAGACGGGTTGCACCTGCTTCAATCAGCGCCGTCTCCTTATCCATTGTCTGCCGGTACTGGTTTACCGTATCTACATACAGAATACCGTTGTTTACTACCGTACCAACCAGCATCAGGAATCCCAGAAGAGATGCCATACTGATGGGCACGTCACACAGATACAAAAGTCCAAAGGATCCAATCAGAGAGAATGGAATCGTGGTCATAACCATGGTTGAGAACTTCGGTGACTCAAACTGTGCCGCCATAACAACGAATACCAGGAAAATTGCTGTGGCAATAGCCCTGCCCAGGTTTCCGAACTCTTCCAGCATTGCCTCATCCATAGCATTTGTTGCACGGGTAATATTCGGTCCCATGTGTCTCTCTACCACATCCTGATACAGCCTTGTCTCGATGGCATTCACCTGTCTGGGATCGTCTGTTGTCAGTTCTCCGGTAATGGTTACCTGATACTGTCTGTTCTTTCTTACAATAGCAGCCGGGCTGTCCTTAAATACAATATCTGCTACATCCGTTAACGCAACGGAAGTGCCGTTATTCGTTGTCAGAACAATACCCTGCAGCTCATCAATGGTATCATACTGTTCCGGCGGGAACTCTACATTAACACTGACCTCCTCGCCGTCAATCTTCAGAGTTGTTGCCTCTTTGCCCCCCAGAATGCTGCTTACGGTTCCGGCAATCTGAAGAGGTGTAATATTTTCTGCGTTTGCCTTTACTGCATCAATGTTCAGCTTAACAACCGGCGCTGCATTTTCCAGAGTCGTATGCACCTTACTTACATCCGGCTGTGCCATCAGAGCATTGGCAATCTCATCAGAAGCCTCCTTCAGCTCGTCATACTGAGAGCTCTGAAGAATATACTCAACCTTTCCCGCAGAAGAAGACATCATGGACATGGATGAGGATGCGTCTACAGAAATATTGGCGCCTGTCACCTGGTTCAGCAGCTTCTTCCACTCTTTTACTACCTGATCGGTTTCTCTTTCGCGGTCATCCTTTAAGTAAGCCGTCAAAGTTGCACCACCTGTGCTTAAGCTCATTCCGCTTCCGCCGGAGGTCAGCATATAGGAATCCAGATCCGGATCATCCTTAATCAGAGCCTCTACATTCCGATAAATCTTATCATTCTCTTCCACAGTCAAACCGGGACGCGTTTCAATTCCAACGCTGATAGTTCCTGTATCATCGGAAACCATCAGCTCCATACGCAGCTTTGTTGCCATAAAGAGGGAAAGCACAAGCAGCGCCACAGAGGTTAAAATAACCGTCTTCTTCTTCGGCAGCAGAACCTTCATAATATTGCGGTAGCCGTTCTGCATGGCTCTTAAGAGTCCTCCTACCGGAGAATCCTCTTTTTCCTGAGGCTTAAACATACAGTAGCACAGAGGAACAATGGTCATTGCACTGATCAGAGAAGCTACCAGACAGAATACAATGGTAAAGCCCAGAGGCTTGAACATCTGTCCTGTCATTCCTTCCAGCAGAGCCAGAGGAATAAATACAACGCAGGTGGTTGCCGTACCGCCGATAATAGACTGAAGTACAACGCCGCTTCCCTTTAAGGCTGCCTCCCGGTATCCCACAAGTCCCTTGCCCTCTGTAGAACGGAAACAGCTTTCCAGAACTACAATGGAGTTATCTACCATCATTCCGACACCAAGAACCAGGGACGAAAGGGTTACTACATTTAAGGTAAAGCCCATGGCCTTCATCAGAATCAATGTTGCCAAAATAGAGATAGGAATAGAAGTACCAACAATCAGAGATGCCTTAATTTCTCCAAAGAACAGGAAAATAATGATCATGGAAATAATAACTGCCATCACCATGGTTTCCATTACACTCTTTAAGGATGCCTTAATATCATCACTGCTGTCGAATACTACAACCATGTCCAGATCCTCATCCTGAGCCTCCAGACTGTTTATCGTTGCATTGACTGCCTTGGATACATCCATAGCCGCAGCGCTCTGCAGCTTCTTAATACCAATAGAAATTGTATCCTGTCCGTTGTAGCGGGCTACGCCTGTGGTATCCTCCAGAGCCATGCCTACATTTGCCACATCCTCCAGGTAAATGGTGTTGCCGTTTCCCAGGGTAATGGGAATCTGTTTCAGCAGATCCACGGTATTGTATTCCGTTCCTGCACTGACAGACAGCTTCTGTCCGCCTACAATGGTATCGCCTGCCGGATAAGTAAAATCTGCACTGCCAATGGATTGGGCAATCGAGCTCATATCCAGATGGTACTGCTTCAGTTTTTCCGGAATCAGCTGAATCTGAATGTACTCTTCCTGACCGCCGCTGACGCTGACATCGGAAACATCAGTGATTTTCTCAATTTCCGGAACAATTACATTATCTACATAGTTATAAAGGTTCGGCTCCGTTTTATGATTTACAGCAAGCATCATGGCCGGCATATCGTCAATGTTCATCTCCGCAATAACCGGAGATTCACAATCGTCAGGAAGTGTCGCCTCTACGATATCCATTTTCTTTTTCAGATCATCGTAAGCCTCATCAATGTCCTTACCGTAATCATACTGAATCATAACAAAGGACATATTTTCCATAGATTGAGACTGAATCGTATCGACACCGCTTAGGGAACCGATTTCATCCTCGATTTCTGTTGTTACCAGGTCATTGACATCCTCCGGGCTGGCGCCAGGATATACAGTTGCAATAATCAGCATCGGCATATCCATGGACGGCATCAGCTCCAGTTTTGAAGAAAATACGGACTGAAGACCGAATACAATCAGGCACAGCACTGCCAGCACTGTTGTAACCGGGCGTTTCAGGACCGATTTTGTTAATCCCATAGCTGTTTCCTCCTATCCTTATTCCGCCTTGGCAGCTCCTGCTGCATCGGTATTTTCTGCATCTGTCTGGTCTGCTGCGCTTCCGGCCTCGGATTTCTGAACCTTAGAGCCCTCATACAGCTCTGAACTCCATGTGGTAATAACCTCAGCTGTCATATCAATACCGGACAGAATCTGTACCCGCTCAGAATCGTAAATACCAACCTCTACTGGAACCTGATGAACCGTTCCATCCTCATAGAGGTACAGATAGGCATCTCCGCCGGAATAGTAAACCGTATCTACCGGAAGAGTCATCACATTTTCCTGTTTATCAGAAGTAACCTTCAGCTGTACTGCAGAACCGGTCGCCAGAGCATCTCCGTCTTCAACAGAGGCCTTCACCTGGAACAGTCCTGTAGCTGCATCAATCATGCTGCTGATTTCATTGATGGTTCCTGTATATTCAGATCCGTTTTTCTCAATAAAGATAGTATCTCCTGTCTTAAGCTGACTGGCAATTTTCTCCGGTACTGCAAAAGAAACGGATTTGCTTCCCTCACCGGCAATTACAGTAATCAGATTCTGCTGAGAAACATTATCATGTACCTCAATGTCACAGATCTCCACTTTGCCGCTGATGGTTGCCGTAATATTGGCATATTCCATCTGATGATCATAATTCAGCTTTGCTGAATCATACTGAATCTGAGCATTCTTTGCAGCTGTCTGGGCCTGCTCCAGCATAGCGCTGGCAATATCGCCAGCCTGGAAGAGAGCCTGCTGACGGGCCAGATTCGTCTGGGCATCCTGCAGCGCCTGAGTGGCACTTTCCAGACTCAGTCTTGCCGCATCTACCTGCTTGGTATCAATGGTACAGATCGGCTGTCCCGCTTCTACCACATCTCCTGCTTTTACAAATACCTCCGTCACTTCACCGGCCATTTTCGGATAAATATAAACCACATCTGACGGTTCCACGCTGCCTACCAGCTCACGGAACAGCTCAATGGTTCCTGTTTCTGGTGTCTGCACATCCACAACCGGAAGTGCTGCCGCTTCAACAGGGGCATTCTTTTTCAGCGCCCTTGGCACTGTTATGGCAGCCACTGCAGCGATTGCTACTACAATTCCTCCGACTACAATTTTCTTTTTCATGATTGTCTCCTCATTTTTCAGTTTTTATTTCGATACGCACCGTACTTCAAAAGCTCCAGATCATCCCGGAAGTTCTTTTTTGCTTCTTCCGCCTTATCCATATTCTGGACATACCATTTAACAGAAAATGTCATGGTCATCATTCCCATTCGTAAAAGCGAATCAAATTCCTCCGGCTTTTCATAAGGATATCTGCTTCTATCAAGACGTTCAAATATCCACTGGTTCATCTTCATATCTTCGTCCTTCCCCGAATGCCGGGTCCGGAACATCCCCCCATCCATGCCAAAAAGCATTTCACCCTCCTGGCTGGTAAACACATTGCGAAGAACCTCCATCATGGTCCTTGTTTCCTGAAGCTCATCTATCAGCCGCTGGAACATCCATTCCAGCAATCCAAAATAGTCGCCTCCGTTCGCCTCCAATTCCTCTTCACACAGCTGAAGCATATTCTCAAATCCATCAGAAAGAATATATTCCAGCAAATCTTTTTTATCCACAAAATATGTATAAAAACTGCCTCTTGATATATCCGCATTGTGGATAATCTGGTTGATTGACACCTTCTCGTATGGTACTCTTGCAAACTCCAAAACAGCCGCCGCTCGAATGGCCTGCCGTTTTTCCTCCGGCAAACGGTGAAACCGTTCTGTAGGCATTGTTCCCCCTCCCTTCATCCTCTTTGATTTTCATGGCTGATTCTGCCGATGCTTCTAAGCTCCATTCCTGGTTCTTTCCATCAGCTTTTTCAGCCCTGTCTCAAAAGGTGACAAGTTGTCATCTATATTCCGAAAAACAGTTTTCATTATAATGACACCTTGTCACTATGTCAATAGAGGTCATAGTTTTTTCACAGAATTTATATTTTTTTAGTTTCTCGCTAAGAATTATTTTCGAATTGCACTGTGAGGGATTTTAATTGAAGTCCAATGATATATTTTGCGTGTTCACTTTATAGGGTAGATTTTATATTATGATATGGGGATTTTGCATTTTTGAAAGAAAATCGCGATTCCTGCACAATCCCAGGCTCTCTTTTTGCATTTTTGAAAGAAAATCGCGATTCCTGCACAATTTCAGGCTCTCTTTTTGCATTTTTGAAAGAAAATCGCAATTCCTGCACAATTTCAGGCTCTCTTTTTGCATTTTTAAAAGAAAATCGCGATTCCTGCACAATTTCAGGCTCTCTTTTTGCATTTTTGAAAAAAAATCGCGATTCCTGCACAATTTCAAGCTCTCTTTTTGCATTTTTAAAGGAAAATCGCGATTCCTGCACAATCCTGGGTTCTTTCCCACATAACTACAAGATGCGCCGGGCGTCTGCCTTATAAAAATTCAGACAGGAAAACGCTTATGAAAACAAGCTTTCAACGCATTTTCCTGTCTGAAACTTTAGCTGTTACTATTAAATACGACTTTCGTTATCTCTCATAAATCGGTACTCCGCCACAGAGCGGTCAAAACCGCGGATGTGGTTATAAAGCCAGTTGGTCACGTTCTCATTCACAGACTCTACAAAAGCAGCGGTAGGACCTTCCTGCTCCTCCAGCATCGCATACAGATCCTTTACCACCTGGCGCAGCTCCTCGTGTTTCTTTTTATGCTCTGCAATACCCGGATAACCAATCTCCTCCTGAAGCTTTTCCTCCTCGCCAAAGTGGAATTCTGTATAATCCGCCAGATAATCCAGAGTCTCAACTGCTTCCCGCTTTGCCGGCTTTTCATTCTCACAAAGAATCAGAAGCTTGTTAATCCGGTCAATCAGCTCTTTGTGCTGTGTGTCAATCATCTTATTGCCTGTAATTAAGGAATCATCAAATACTGCCTGCATATCATTCCTGCCGCCCAAACTGTTTTGAGCAGACTCTCCTTTCTTCATTTTCGTATTTCCTCTGCTTTCAACTATATTCTCACAAATCTGAAAAAGCAAATAAGAAGTGTGTATCTGGAAAGTTTTTTCTTCCACATGCTGTAATTCTCTGTGAAAGTCAGAAAGCATCGGAAATCTCTCCGATGCTTTCATTTTACTTCATATAATTAGGAAAGACAAGCGATAATTAAATAACAATTTCCGGTAACAGTTCAGCCTTGCGGGGATTCAGTCAGAAAAACTCGTTGAAAGCTTGCTTTCATAAGAATTTTTCTGACTGAATTCACATAAGACAGACGCCCTCTTATCTGCGGCAGAAATCATCCTCAATGACTCTCCAGGCCGCATCCATGCTGAAATGCTCCCTGATATACCGCTGCGTTCTTTCACACAATTCCCGGCAGGCTTCTTCATTCTGATAAAGCTCTGCAACTGCCTGAGCAAACTGTTCCGGCTCATCCTCCACCACAAGCACATCCTCTACCTGAGGAATTCCCTCTGCACCGATGGATGTCGTTACAATCGGAGCGCCGTTGTAGATCGCTTCCACAACCTTTCCCTTTACGCCTGCGCCGTAGCGGAGAGGCACAACCACAATTCTGCACTCTGCATACAGCTGCTCTAACTCCTCCTCTGATACGAAGCCCTTAATAATAATTCCGTTGCCCGGCTGCTCCAAAGCCCGGATTTCATCCGTTACCTTTGAACCTACTACATAGAAGTCCGGTGCCGCAGCTCCTGCCTCTTCCATCTTCTGGCGAATCAGCGGGTAAATATCCCGGGCGAACCACAGAACCGCATCTGCATTCGGCGGATGGGCAAAGCCGCCGACAAACAGCAGACCTTCCCGCTTTGCAAAGTCTTCCTGAATGGTTTCCTTAAACTGATCAAATACATAAGCTGTAATATCCTTCACGGAAATCGTCGGATCAATTTCCCGGATCGCATCCCGCTCAATATAGGACGGATAATAGGAAACCGCCGCCTTGCTCATCAAAGTCAGCTCAATAGATTTCCAGTACTCGGCATCCTCCCGAATCTTCGGATCCCCGGTAATCTGATACTCTCTGCTTTCTCTGAGGAAATGCAGATCATGACCGTAATAAATAACCTTAATATCTGTATTGTCCAGAATATAATCAATATACTTGGAGGCAATATGAGGACGGTTTAAGTAAGCCACATCAATATCATCTCCGTGCTCTCTCAGCCAGTCCCAAATCTTAACCTGGTATTCCGGTCCGTATAACACCTCAATTCCCATCTGCTCCAGCTCTGTCGTGTATGGCTCCTCGTGCATAAAATTATCACCCAGGAACTTCACCACAAAGCCCTTCTTAAGAAACATTTTCAGATACTGGTATGTGGTTTTAGAACCGGCATCTTTATCATAAGTAGGAACATAGTGATCCACCACCAGCACAATAGGCTTGCCCATGCTGCGCTCTCTGGCACGGAAGGGATCCGGATTGCCGTCATTTTCACACTGCTTCGCAAACTCCTCCGCCCATTTTTCCTTCAGTTTCCGGGAATTGGCCACCTGATAACGCTTCAGGCCGGTTCCCTCCACATCCGTTCCGTTGGACACTCCTTCGAAATGAATCACCTTGGAAAGGGGCTGATATACAACGCGGTATCCGGCTTTTCTCACCTCAAAGGCCAGATCCGAATCCTCGCAGTAAGCAGGAGCAAATCGGGTATCAAAGCCGCCAATCTGCTTCCACAGCTCATTGGAAAGCAAAATCGCCGCTCCGGAAATATAATCCACATCCTTCACATAGTTGTATTCCGGCTTATCCGGATCATCCAGACGACCGTAATTCCATCCGGAGCCATCACTCCAGATAATACCGCCGGCCTCCTGAAGGCGGCCGTCCGGGTACACCAGCTTGGAACCAACCATACCAATCGAAGGATCCCGCTCAATCAAATCAACCAGAGAACTCAGCCAGTTTTCCGTCACCTGCGTATCGTTATTCAGGAACATAATATACTTGCCCCGGGCATGGCGGGCTGCATTGTTGCAGTTGCGCAGAAAGCCCTGGTTAGTGGTGTTGCGGCAGATAACAAGTCCTTCTGCATACTGAGATAAATGCTCTGTAGCATCCGTAGACACATCATCTGCAATAATCACCTCATAAGGCACATCCTTTGTATGCTCCAGAATAGAAACCAGGCAGGCATAGGTATAATGAATCTGATTATAAACAGGGATCACGATAGAAACTACCGGATTCTCCACCTGCTCAAATTTCAGACGTCCGTGCTGCTTGTAAATTTCTCCAATGTGGAAATCTCCGTCCCGCAGGTTCTTTCCCTCCGGAGTAGAATACAGCTTCATGGAACGAATAGGATGAAGCACATATTCTTTTTTATAGGCCAGACGCTTTCTCTGAGGCGTTCCCTTAGGATACTTTTTATTAAAGGCATCTCCCAGCTTCCTGCGAAGCCGGAACAGCAGCGCCTCGTGCTTGTCTAAATAAGCCAGGGTCTTGCCCATTTCATCAATTTCATGGCGCAGATCCCGGATAATCGCCTCCAGATTGGTCACATGATTGTTGGTAAGCCGCTGCACCTCTGTAATCTTCCGAATCGTCACATCCTTTTCCCGGCTGTGGATCTTCATCTGCTCAATCCGCTCTCTTGCCCGGGCCAGATCACTCTCTGTCTGGCGGATTTCCTTAACGCCTCTGGAATATACCATATAATTGCCCAGATACAGCTGCTGATTTTCCCCATGGACATAATTCTGGAAATTTTCTTCCATCTTCCGGTAGACCTCTGCCATCTCCGGCGTAATGCCGAAGGCAGACAAGATCTGATCCAGAGAAAGCTGCTTCATAACACTGCTGTACTGCTCATAAAAATAATACAGAATCCGATATTTTACAAAATGCTCCGGAACCGGGAATAAAAATACCCATTCATAGTCCAGACAGTAAATACCATCCTCTGTCAAAAGCATATTTTCAAAAAGAGCATCGATATTGGATACACGACAGGCAGTGTCCTGCCCCAAAAGCGCCAGCTCCTCCTCACAAAGACCCTGACCGAATACCTCGTCAAACTCCTCTGTTCTCACAAAGCTGCTTCGGAATTCCGGTCTGATATCATAAACCTGATCCAGAGCCTGACTCAGAGCCTCAAGAGGAAGCTGTCCGCCGGAAATCTGCTGCCCCAGCTTTTCTGCCCAGGTCTGTCCCTCCAGATAGGGGAAAAATGCCGAATTCCTGTCCGGGCGATATTCCGGACTGGCCACCTTCAGTACCCGGTGCTGCTGCATCAGCTCCTCCTCTTTTTTTCGGAAGGAATCAATATGAGCAGATCCTGCCAGACTGAGAGCGGCCTTCTCCACATACCGTCTGCGGCCTCCCTCTTTCTTAGCCTCGCAGATACAGGTTTTAATCTGGAAAACTTCCTTTCGGGTTTTGTTGTATTTTACATAAACCGGATCCTCTCCATTTTCCAGGCGCTCCGGGCTGCTGCTCCAGAATACCAGATAAGAGTTGGCATAGAGATCAAATAGGCCTGCCTCACAGGCTGTATCAAATTTCTGTCCCATATCCATCATATGATATCTTGGGTAATCATAGGCCGGAGTCACTCTGGTCATATCTCCCTTCTTGGGAAGATACTGATCCGAATAAATGCTGACCGGTGTGCGGTAATCAGGCATGGGATAATAGAACCGTCCCCCTGGCAGCAGCTGGGCCAGCTGCACCTTTGTCATAGCATTGGCTTCGTCTGCTGTTCCTGAAAAATATTTCATCCCAAGCGCATTGGGAACTGCCACAATCAAAACCCCGTCTGGCTTTAACAATGCCTTAGCCGCCTGCAGCTGTTCTTCATAGGGCGCCTGCAGAGTACCTGCAAACACCACATAGTCAAATCCCTCTGCGCGCTCTTCCTTCAAATCAAAAAGTGAACCATTTTCATACCGGATGTTAGCTGCGCCGGGATAACGCAGTTCCACAGTGCGAAGGGCATTGGCATCCTCGTCCAATACCGTTACCTGAGCCACACTGGTGCGGAAAAGCCCGGTCATGGCTCCATAATCCGCGCCTATCTGAAGAAGCCCTCCCTCAGGGTTAAAATCATACCACTCCAGCAAAAGCTCTCTCTGTTCAGAAAGAGCATACAGATAATCCAGACGGCTGTTCTCTTCCAGAATCTCCCGGATATTTCCATTGTGCTCTTTTAAAAGGAGCTGTATCTCATCGTCAATTTTTTTCATGTTCCTGTCCTTTTCTTAAAACCGTTTCCACCTCAGACTCCATATCATAGACGCCTACTGTGTTCTTATTGGAAATCACCGTAATACTGGCAATGTCGTAAAGCCTGTGATATACGGTGTGCTCTCCCTGTTCAAAACCAGTGCAGCTCATACTCAGCAAATACTCCCCGCCCTGAAGCGTCATTTTCTGACGGAAGGTTACTTCATATTCATCTCCCTGCCCTACCGGCTTTACGTCTGCGCCTTCAAACATGGTATTGGTTCCGGTCAAATCCGCGCCTTTTTTATCCTTAATCGTATAAGTAAAGATCGGCGCCTGAATGGTATCAAAAAAACGAATCCGTTCCTTGATCTCAAAATACTCGCCCTTCAGAAGCAGGTTGGTCAGATTGCCCCGTTCATCAAACAGACCCAGATCGTAAATCTCCGCTTTTCCATTTCCATACTCTGTACGGTTGGGATTTATGGAAATTTTATCCTTCATCAGTCCCGGCTTTTTGTCTCCTGAAAGAACTTCCTGTCCAGACAGGCATTTTGAGCTGCCGTCTGCGTCCCTTTCCTTCGAGCTTCCTTCGCCCTCGTCCGTCTCTCCGGCAGTCTTGCTTCCCTGTCCGTCCATTCCGCCGGAGAAATCATTCATCTCCGCCAGCTCCTCCTCCAGCGCATCCATCTGGTTTGCCAGAATCTTCTTATATAAATCTACCATTTTTCCGGCCGGGCCTTCTGCCACATAGTGTCCCTTATTGAGAAGCACTACCCGGTCACAGTACTTAATAACACTGCCCATATCGTGGGTAACCATAAGGATTGTGGTTCCCTGCTTTCGGATTTCTTCCATTCGCCGGTAACACTTGGACTGGAAAAATACATCGCCCACAGACAGAGCCTCATCTACGATCAGGATTTCCGGTTCTACATTAATTGCCAGCGCAAAAGCCAGCCGCACAAACATACCGCTGGAATAGGTTTTTACCGGCTGATATACAAAATCACCGATATCGGCAAATTCCAGAATCTCCGGCAGCTTTTCATCCATCTGGCTGCGGGTAAATCCCATCATCGTACCGTTCATATATACATTTTCAATTCCGGTATAGTCCATATTGAATCCGGCACCCAGCTCCAGAAGTGCGGAAATCACTCCGCTTACCCGAACATTTCCCGTTGTAG
>OLRK01000194.1_pt1 | contig 76484 bp, 47 predicted proteins | sample 1672911 | NCBI WGS metagenome assembly OLRK01 (sample SAMEA3136736, study PRJEB25190) | human gut metagenome | biome: human gut; feature: human-associated habitat; material: faeces | place: Austria | collected 2013
GTCATCGGGCATTATCTGAACATAAAACACTATCAGTAAGTTGGAGTCACTACCGAGTAGAGGGGTTAAAAAAAGAGAAATCAACGACATTGAAACCGTTGATGACCTTGCCATAGCTTGTGATTCACAGCGCCCTTCAGTGGTGTTTATTAATGAGGACTGTTTCATCCACGATGCTTCTAACAGTCAGCGTATCAAGCTCATCATTAATCAACATCCCAATACGTTATTTATCGTTTTTATGGCAATTGCCAATGTTCATTTTGATGAATATCTATTGGTCAGAAAAAATTTATTGATCAGTTCTAAATCGATTAAACCGGAATCTCTCGACGATATCCTTGGCGATATTCTGAAAAAAGAGACAACGATAACCTCGTTTTTAAATATGCCGACGTTATCATTGAGCCGAACCGAATCGAGTATGTTGCGAATGTGGATGGCAGGTCAGGGAACCATTCAAATCTCTGACCAAATGAATATCAAAGCAAAGACCGTTTCATCGCATAAAGGTAATATTAAACGTAAGATCAAAACGCATAATAAACAGGTTATCTACCATGTCGTCCGACTGACGGATAATGTGACTAATGGTATTTTTGTCAACATGCGCTAACACATTCTGACTGGTGGTTTCCCACCAGTCAGGCTGAATTAGATTACTCTGCTTTCTCCACAAAGATACCGTCCTGATGCCCTGCTTCATTAAAGAACCAGATGCCGAGCGGGTAGTCTTCCAGCGAAACCAGGTACATTGTGCCTTCACTAAACTCCTCAACTGCCAGTACCACGCCAGGACGACGCGGACCGCCATCCGTTTTGACTGTTACCCGATCATTCACCTTCATCGTTTTCCTCCTGTGGCTTTGTGCCAGTGTAGAACAATTTCGTTTTTCTGGCAGCGCCAGGCGCGCGTGAGTGCTGATTTTCTCGACGGTCTATACTTAAGAGATGCCAGGCGGACTTAACGACTGGCGGCAACAACAGAGTAACGGTTGCGAGGAAAGATGATGAAAACCGCAAAAGAGTACAGCGATACCGCAAAACGTGAGGTCAGCGTCGATGTCGATGCCCTGCTGGCGGCGATCAATGAAATTAGCGAAAGCGAAGTTCATCGCAGCCAGAACGATTCTGAACACGTTAGCGTCGATGGACGTGAATATCATACATGGCGTGAATTGGCGGATGCCTTCGAACTGGATATTCATGACTTCAGCGTCTCTGAAGTGAATCGTTGAATGCACAATAAAAAAATCCCGACCCTGAGGGGGTCGGGATGAAACTTGCTTAAGCAAGAAGCACTTAAAAAATTCGTTACACCAGGAAATCTGATGTGTTCATCACCTTATCCGCAATTTTTTTCGCTGACAAGAAAATATTCGTGATATGAATGATTAACGCTACTTATGAATAGAAATGTGACGCGCGTCACCCCTTGGTGGCTCTGGCGTCAACGGGATCGCTCCCGAAAAAAACATCTTTGATAATTTGTGCTGTTTTGAGAATCATCCTGGTAAGGGGAGTACTGCGCAACCATGCTTTCAATTCAACAACCACTACTGGTTTTTAGCGATCTTGATGGCACCCTGCTGGACAGTCATAGTTATGACTGGCAACCAGCTGCCCCCTGGCTCAGCCGTTTACGCGAAGCGAATGTTCCCGTCATTCTCTGTAGCAGTAAGACATCAGCGGAAATGCTGTACTTGCAAAAAACGTTGGGGCTACAAGGTTTACCGCTGATTGCCGAAAATGGCGCAGTGATCCAGCTTGCTGAGCAATGGCAGGATATAGACGGTTTTCCACGCATCATCTCAGGTATTAGCCATGGCGAAATCAGCCAGGTTTTAAATACGCTACGCGAGAAAGAACATTTTAAATTCACAACTTTTGATGATGTCGACGATGCAACCATCGCCGAATGGACGGGATTAAGCCGTAGCCAGGCGGCGCTGACGCAGCTACATGAGGCGTCGGTAACGCTAATCTGGCGCGACAGTGACGAGCGTATGGCACAATTTACCGCGCGTCTGAACGAACTGGGCTTGCAGTTTATGCAGGGTGCGCGCTTCTGGCACGTCCTGGATGCCTCTGCCGGAAAAGATCAGGCTGCCAACTGGATTATCGCGACCTATCAACAATTGTCAGGCAAACGCCCAACCACACTTGGCCTGGGCGATGGGCCAAACGATGCGCCCTTACTGGAGGTAATGGATTACGCGGTGATTGTGAAAGGGTTAAACCGTGAAGGGGTGCATCTGCATGATGAGGATCCGGCCCGCGTCTGGCGAACGCAGCGTGAAGGACCGGAAGGCTGGCGTGAAGGGCTGGACCATTTTTTCTCCGCCAATTAAGCGTTATCGCTCGCGAATACCTGATTGCGCCCGGCCTGTTTAGCGAGATAAAGTCGACGGTCGGCCAGTGACTGGAGTTGTTCAAAATCATAATCACCGGTTTCCTCGCTGCTGCTTACCCCCAGCGAGGCACTGATGCGTATCGTCGTACTCTTGGCGATCAACATCTCTTTTTCATTTAGCTTCAGGCGAATACGTTCTGCAACCTCCGCAGCCTGCGTCAGGCTCGCGCCAGGCAGAATCACACAAAACTCCTCACCACCGACCCGCCCGGCAACGTCCTGCGCACGCAAGGAACTGCTAATTAATCCGGCAGCATGAGAAAGAACACGGTCGCCCGCCTGATGACCAAAGCGGTCATTAATCGCTTTAAAATGGTCAAGGTCGACCTGAATGACAGAAAAAGGATGTTGGTGTGTCTGACACAATTTGGCGAGCGGACGGGCTTTTTCAAACAGTGCGCCACGATTATATAAGCGAGTTAAGGTGTCGTGCCACGCCTGCCACTGCAACGAACTTTGCAGAACATACATGTTGCTGACCATCCGGCGAATCACATACCAGGAGATGAGTAACATGGTGGTAAAGAGCGCCCACAGCAGGGTTAATGCAATGCTGATACTGCCGAAATCGCCCCGCACGCCTTCGCTTAGCGTATGGACGCGCACCAGCACACCGTCGAAATGGTCCAGACGTTCCCAGCTAACATAGCGACTGTTCATACGAATGCCGCCCCGCGTGTCATGTTCCATTGCCTGCGCCAGCAAGGCCAGTTCACGAGGATCAAAAATATTCCCTGTTGGATGGTCAGGATTGGAAGAGGTCAAAAATCTCAGCTTACTGCCATAGAGCTGATACTCACCATCGAGGTTTTTATCGATGGCGTTTCTTAAAAATTGCTGCATGGTACGCACGGGAATACTCATCCCCAGCACGCCATACCAGTAGTTATTACTGTCTACCGGAACACTGACGGTAACCTGCGGTTCAGTATTGCTGGCGTGTTCCGGTTGCGAAGTGAACCAGCGTACCGCGCGGTGACGATTTTCTCGTTGTGAATGGCCGATAAACCAGGGTTGGGTGACATAGCCGTAATAACGCGTTGGTACATTGCGCGTAAATAAGGTCGGCTGCGTCGAAACGTAAAATCCGGCACGCGAGACATACATCGCCTGTTCAACCATCGACGAGGAGTTGTGCGCCAGTCGCAGCAAGTAACCAACTTCCAGTGCAGCGGTAATTTCATTGTCGAGGCTTTCATTTTCGCGAGACAGGAGATTCCCCTCGCTGACTAATGCATCCGACACGCCATTGACTGGCAGGGTGCGTCGTCGGTTGAGTTCGATTTGCCAGGCGTGCTCGTCGCGATGCTGTTCGAACTCGGTTACGGCATTACGCAGAGAGGTGAAATCCAGTGGCGCTACGAGAGCTTCGCGCATGCCATTACGCAAAAAGATCAGTTTGTCGACGTTATACTGCAAATGCTTATCGAGCGCGTTGGCTACGTTTTCCAGATGATTACGCTGGCTGGAGATATAGGCATCTTCCAGCACTACCACTTCGCGCCAGGTCAGCAAGGTGGAAAAAAGCAATACCACGATAAAGCAGAGATTAACCACATGACCAGGCCCCAGGCGGCGTGCGAGTTTTTTCAACCAGCTCTGGTTTTCCATTTTTGTCTCGTGCTGCACCCTGACGACTCCCAACCTGCTTTTTTATGATTCTGGCATAACCCGGCGATAACGTACCGCAAAACAGCGATAATTTTATAATGGTGGCATGATAAGACGCGACTATCATTCATTGCAGGCATTGGCACACCAGGCCGGATGTGATCCGGCCTGGTGTTAATGATACCCTTTCAAACTTCTTCCGCAGAACGACTCCCCTCCCCCGGAACAAGCTCGGTTTCATGAAAAGCTTCCCGCTTGACCCCGTAACCGTCATACCAACGACACTCAACCATACCGCTGGAGTATCCAGTGACAATCATCCGCGGGCCGCCCTCTTTAACCGTAACTTCCTCACTAACCATAAAGCTCATACTCGCCTCCTTTTTTCGAGTGAAACTTGTTCACCTTAGTTGAAGATGGCGAATTTTGCATAATAGCCTGTGCGAGTATTAATGTGCCTGACCGCGCATTTTCGCTACGGCTTTCACTCCCAGCACCACGATGCCGCCGATGATAAATCCAAGAATCAGATTTAAAACAGTCGGTAATATCATCGCCACCACTGCACTTTGCTGCCCGGCGAAATGTTCAATGGCGTGATGCAACGGCGCAATACCATGTACCACAATCCCGCCGCCGACGAGGAACATCGCCAGCGTGCCGACAATCGATAATGCTTTCATCAGCCAGGGCGCGATAATCAATAACCCTTTACCTAATGCCTGCATCAGCGCGCTGGATTTTTCCGCCAGCCAATACCCCAGGTCATCAATCTTAACGATAACCCCTACCAGACCGTAGACGCCCACGGTCACTACCAGCGCGATGCCTGAAAGCACCAGCACCTGATTAAGCAACGGTGCCTCTGCCACAATCCCCAGCGTGATGGCGACGATTTCCGCAGACAATATAAAATCGGTACGAATCGCCCCTTTTATTTTGTCTTTTTCAAACTTCAGCGGATCCTGCGCCGCCAGCTTCTCCAGACGCTGCTGACTCTGCGCCGGATCTTCTTTATGTTTACGCGCCTCCAGCATATGCAGCACTTTCTCTACCCCTTCAAAGCAGAGAAACGCGCCACCAATCATCAACAGTGGCGTAATCGCCCACGGGATAAACGCACTGATGATCAGCGCCAGCGGCACCAGAATCACTTTATTGATCAGCGATCCTTTCGCCACGCCCCAGACCACGGGAAGTTCCCGGTTGGCCCGCACGCCTGAAACTTGTTGCGCATTGAGCGATAAGTCATCCCCTAATACACCGGCGGTTTTCTTCGCCGCCAGTTTGCCCATCACGGAGATATCGTCCAGCAGTGTGGCGATATCATCGAGCAACGTCAGTAAACTACTCCCGGCCAAAAGCATTCCCTCTCATTTTTATTGTTGAAGGGTGTAAGTATGAAGCAAAAACGGCAGCTCTGATACTTGCTTCACAGGTCAACATTTATTTAACAATCAAGTGCAATTATATCTCTCGCCAGCAGAATGATTTTCACGTTTACTATGAACCACCTTTTTATTTCCACCGTGAGGGATTATGCGTTTCCGCCAGTTGTTACCGCTTTTTGGCGCGCTGTTTGCGTTGTATATCATTTGGGGCTCAACCTATTTTGTCATTCGGATTGGCGTGGAAAGCTGGCCTCCATTAATGATGGCGGGCGTTCGATTCCTGGCAGCCGGTATTTTATTGCTGGCATTTTTGCTACTGCGCGGACACAAGCTCCCCCCGCTACGTCCGCTGCTCAATGCCGCGCTGATTGGCCTGTTATTGCTGGCTGTCGGTAATGGCATGGTGACGGTTGCCGAACATCAAAATGTTCCTTCCGGCATCGCCGCCGTTGTGGTTGCAACCGTGCCCCTCTTTACCCTGTGCTTCAGCCGCCTGTTTGGCATTAAAACGCGCAAACTGGAATGGGTGGGTATCGCCATTGGGCTTGCCGGAATCATCATGCTCAATAGCGGTGGAAATTTAAGCGGCAATCCGTGGGGCGCGATTCTGATTTTAATCGGTTCGATTAGCTGGGCGTTTGGCTCGGTTTATGGCTCGCGCATTACCTTACCTGTAGGGATGATGGCGGGTGCGATTGAGATGCTGGCAGCAGGCGTGGTGTTAATGATTGCGTCGATGATTGCGGGTGAAAAACTGACGGCGCTCCCTTCCCTTTCAGGCTTCTTTGCGGTCGGCTATCTGGCGCTGTTTGGTTCGATTATCGCTATTAACGCTTATATGTATTTAATCCGCAACGTCAGTCCGGCTCTCGCCACCAGCTACGCCTACGTTAACCCAGTGGTCGCGGTCTTGCTGGGTACGGGACTGGGCGGCGAAACGCTGTCGAAGATTGAATGGCTGGCGCTCGGCGTAATTGTTTTCGCGGTGGTACTGGTCACGTTGGGAAAATATCTCTTCCCGGCCAAACCCGTTGTCGCGCCAGTTATTCAGGATGCATCAAGCGAGTAAATGAATCCCCTGCGTGTCGATCTGCGCGCTGGCACCTTCGCCGCAGATCCACTCTTCCAGACGCTCGGTAAGCGCCGCATCCGTCAGCTTCTCGCGCCCACGTAACGCACACTCCCAGACAATCAGTACGCGCCAGCCGAGTTCCTGCAAGCGACTGATATCGCGGCGATCGCGTTCAACATTTTTACCTATCTTCTCCAGCCAGAACTCGGTTCGAGTCGCAGGCACTTTAAACAGATAGCAGTGATGATGATGCCAGAAGCAGCCGTGGGTAAATATCACGCAGCGATATTCATCAACGACAAAATCCGGGCGTCCGGGGAGATCCGCGTCCTGAACGCGAAACGCCAGGCCCTGCCCGGTTAACAAACTGGCGAGGCGCTTCTCAATCGCCGTATCACGCGTAGCAATCGCGCGCATATTTTTGCTGCGAGTGGCCTTATCGTGAACGTCGACCATGTTGTGCCTCTTGCTGACGCAACGCCACCGCCTGTTTGATTTTTGGCTCAAGCAGTTTTGCCACCGCGGCAAAGACCGGCACGACCACCGAGTTACCAAACTGGCGATAAGCCTGAGTGTCCGAAACCGGAATGCGGAATTTCGCTTCTCCCGGCGCTTCAAAACCCATTAAGCGCGCGCATTCACGAGGCGTTAACCGACGTGGACGATGTTGCTGATTCAGCGGATCGTCAAAGTCTTTTTCACCCGTGGCCATATCCCAGCCGCGATCGATTAAAATTTCCGCGCCATCTTTGTAATAACGCGCAGACAACGTACGCGTGACGCTTTGCGGATTGTTCGGATAAACCATTCCATAACCGAAGCCATTACCACGCGCCTGATGTTTTTTCGCATAACGATAGAGGTACTTCCACAGCACCGGCGTCAGGATATATTTCGCCTCGACCATCGGGTCCAGCAGCTGGGCCAGCGTCACTCGCTGCGCAGGGAAACATTTGCTGATATCACGCAGGGTAAAATCGGCTTTCAGATTCAGATCGCGACGAAAACCCACCAGCACGATGCGTTCACGGTGCTGCGGCAGGAAATGTTTGCCATCGATGATTTTCGGATCGTCCGGCCCGTTATCTTCTGCATCAGCCACGTCATAGCCCAGTTCGTCCAGCGTCTGCATGATGATGCGGAACGTTTTACCCTGGTCGTGACTTTTCAGGTTTTTGACGTTTTCGAGCACAAACATCGCCGGACGACGCGCGTCGATAATGCGCACCACATCAAAGAACAGCGTGCCCTGGGTATCGCAGGCAAAACCGTGCGCCCGCCCGAGCGAGTTCTTTTTCGATACGCCAGCCAGCGAAAATGGCTGACAAGGAAAACCCGCCAGTAATACATCGTGTTCAGGAATGTGTTGACGAATATGTTCCGCCGCCGCCTCATCACTCACGCCTTCTTTATGGCTGAGGGTGATGTCGCGGATATCTTCATTAAAATGATGCGTCGCCGGGTCGCAATAATGATTGGCTTTATAAGTGCGTACCGCATGTTTGTTCCATTCGCTGGTAAACACGCACTGTCCGCCAATCGATTCAAAACCGCGACGGATGCCGCCAATTCCGGCAAATAGATCGATAAAGCGAAACGCATAATGCGGATGATGTGCCGGTGGTTTGGGTAACAACGTTTGCAGATGGGCGAACTCTTTCTCACTTAAACGGTGCCATACCGAGTCATTCGCCAGCGCACGTTTTAAAATTGCCGCGCTCCAGTGATTCTCACCCACACCATTAAGCTGCGCCACCAGCGTTTTAACATCATAAATTTGCAGCAGTTTCTCCAGCATTGCCTGTGCGGCATTCCCGGTGCTGTATGAATCGGTTACTGATATATTTTCCTGCATAGATTTAACCGGCCATCTGAGATGGCCGACAGGTTAACATAATTACAGCCATTTAGGGCCACGCGCTCAGCCCGCGGGTGAAAACGCATCTATCACCTTGTGATCGACACCTTCATTCTCCCCCGCCAGTTCGGCACTGAGCTTCGCCATAAACTCGACTAAAAATTGCGCGTTGTGCTGCGCCAGCTGCTTGCCTCTTGCGGTTTGCATGGTTTGCGGTAGCTTCAGCAACTTAGTCTGGAAATGATCCAGCGCGTAGCGTTTATCATCAAGCGGACGATGCTGTGCGAACGGATCTTCACCATCAAACAGCGCCACGCCCAATGCCCCTGAAACGGCAAACACGCGCGCCAGGCCAATCGCCCCCAGGGCTTCCAGCCGATCCGCATCCTGGACGATTTTAGCTTCCGTTGTTAAGGGGGCGATTTGCGCGCTGAAACTGTGAGCGGCAATGGCATGACAAACGGCCTCGATTTTCTCCGCCGGAAATTGCACGAACTCTTCACGGAGCAGGCGACGCGTCTCTTCTGCCGCCAGGATTGAAGAACGCTGCCGTTGTGGATGATCTTTCGCCAGGCTCACAATATCGTGAAAATAACAGGCGGTTAAAATCACCAGCATATCGACATCGTCATCTGCCGCCAGCTTCTGTGCCGTAGCCCAGACGCGGCGAAAATGACATACGTCATGGGCCGCGTCCTGGTGCTGATGATGGTTTTTCAACCAGTTTTCGAACTGTGCCTGCCAGTGTTGTAAGTCCATACGCGCTCCGTTGCCAAAGAGTCGCAACCTTAGCAGTTTTTATTCATAGCGTCTGCTACGTGCGGGACGAGGTCGGGTGTACCAGGCAATGCTGCCTAACAATGCCCCAACCAGAGCCATAAATAAAAAGCCGACCAATGCTCCTAACCACTTCCCCGCAGTAGATCCTAAATCACTTTCAAATCCCGACACGGGGGCATCGGGGATCCGGCTCATCACCCAGATGTAACGCGCCATTGCCCAGACGAAATAGCCACACCATGTATAGAAAGCCCACAAAGCCAGTTTGCCACCAGGACTGCGAGAGAGTCTCTCTTCCATCTTTGTCGAACCGTATTCCATTTTGAGATAACCCGGAAAATTCAGACTTAGTACTATTATGTGATAAAAGTCACATTTTTCCACATTGGATGAGCCAGTCAAGACTCAATCATTTTTTGAACAAATAGATAATTTTTGCGCAACGGCAGTGAATACAGGAAAAATCGTTTTGAGCGATTTTATTTATCTTTGATATCGGCTTTATTAATTCATTTAATCAATATATTAGCACTGATTACAATTATACCTTTTTATTATTCTGTGTCATGATGCTTCCGTTATTAGCCTTTTATCGTCTTGTTTATATTTTTTGGGCCGGCATGATGCCGGCTTTTTTTATGCCTTCATTAATGTGCGCGAGATCACGCCAGCCGTTTAGCGCAACAATCATTGACACTCCCTATCTTTTCAATCAACTCATAACATATTGATATACATCCATAATATTCATGAATATTTATATTCGGAATTCATAACTATGAATTATATTAAATAGATTAGAAACATTTTGAAATCTTTTAAATACATTTGTTACATGTAATCTTTAAAATAAAATGAACTTCATAGAATAGTATCCAAATGTGCTTTTTTTTGGATAACGGCACTTATTGATATATTCATGAAGATTATAATCACAAGGGAATACATAATGAAAAGAAAAGTTCTGGCAATGCTGGTCCCGGCGTTATTAGTTGCTGGCGCAGCAAATGCGGCTGAAATTTATAATAAAGATGGCAATAAAGTTGATTTCTACGGCAAGATGGTTGGCGAACGCATCTGGTCAAATACTGATGATAATAACAGCGAAAACGAAGATACCTCCTATGCTCGTTTCGGTGTTAAAGGTGAAACCCAAATCACCAGCGAACTGACTGGTTTCGGTCAGTTTGAATACAACCTCGACGCCAGCAAACCTGAAGGTGAAAACCAGGAAAAAACCCGTTTAACCTTCGCCGGTTTGAAATATAACGAGTTAGGATCATTTGACTATGGCCGTAACTACGGTGTTGCTTATGATGCCGCAGCTTATACCGATATGTTAGTTGAATGGGGTGGCGATTCCTGGGCTTCCGCTGACAACTTCATGAATGGTCGTACCAACGGTGTTGCAACCTACCGTAACTATGATTTCTTTGGCCTGGTTGATGGTCTTGATTTTGCGATTCAGTACCAAGGCAAAAACAGCAACCGTAGCACTAAGAAACAAAATGGTGACGGCTATGCGTTGTCTGTAGACTATAACATCAATGGTTTTGGTATCGTTGGTGCATATAGCAAATCTGATCGCACCAACGATCAAGTTGCCGATGGAAACGGTTCAAATGCTGAACTGTGGTCATTGGCTGCAAAGTATGACGCGAACAATGTCTACGCAGCTGTAATGTACGGTGAAACTCGTAATATGACTCCGGGTTCTATTGATACAGGTGTTGCCGATCGAGAAGGCAATACAATAATGCGTGATCAACTTATCAATGAAACCCAGAACTTTGAAGCGGTTGTTCAGTATCAATTCGACTTTGGTCTGCGTCCGTCCTTAGGTTATGTGTATTCTAAAGGTAAAGATATCAAAGGTGTACCTGGACATAGATATGTTGACGCTGACCGTGTGAACTACATTGAAGTTGGTACCTGGTACTACTTCAATAAGAACATGAACGTTTATACTGCATACAAATTCAACATGCTGGATAAAGATGACGCCGCCATTACTGGCGCAGCAGCTGATGACCAGTTTGCAGTTGGTATCGTCTACCAGTTCTAATCAGCCAACGCGCCGCGGCGTGTTACTGTAAAACTTAACACTAGCCTGAGTTCGTCCCTCATCGAACTCAGGCTTTTTTATTGGCATTTCATCTCGATCTGCGGCACACGCAATTGCCAAAGCATATCGATACAGCACCTTACCCCGCCCCCCCCCTGGCTCAATAAAATCTACCAGCGTCTCTTCCAGCCAACACCCAAATGCATTTCTTTATAAATTTAATCTGTAACAAAACCGCTTCCCATATAGAAATATTTGCAAAAATAGTGCATTAAAAAAGCTTTTTCCCTACCAATCCGGGATATAAATATTCATCAGCACCATAATATTCCACATAACTAAATCTCTCCCTGCCGCCCCGTACCTCTGATAATGGTCTAAAATCATTGAGGCCACTTGCGACGGCGTTGCTCAATAAGGAAAATTTGGCGTGAATAATATTCAACACCAGTGCAGCATCATCATTACATACTTACGCCCGCCGACTACCGCTTTCGATATATTGACTCAATTTTCCAGCCTGGTTAAAAATAGCGGCCAGCTCAGTCGCAAATATAGTGACTACCCTAACTAAGCAACAATAAGGAATACACTATGACTGTTCAAAAAAGTAAAAATCCACAGGTCGATATTGCTGAAGATAATGCATTCTTCCCTTCAGAATATTCGCTTAGCCAATATACGAGTCCCGTCTCTGATCTTGATGGCGTGGACTATCCAAAACCGTATCGCGGTAAACATAAAATTCTGGTGATCGCCGCTGATGAACGCTATTTGCCGACTGATAACGGCAAACTCTTCTCAACGGGCAATCATCCGATTGAAACGTTGCTGCCGTTGTATCATCTCCATGCTGCAGGTTTCGAATTCGAAGTGGCGACCATTTCCGGTCTGATGACCAAGTTTGAATACTGGGCTATGCCGCACAAAGATGAAAAAGTAATGCCATTCTTTGAGCAGCATAAATCGTTGTTCCGCAATCCGAAGAAATTAGCGGATGTTATCGCCAGCCTGAACGCAGACAGCGAATATGCAGCGATCTTTGTTCCCGGTGGTCATGGTGCACTCATCGGTTTGCCAGAAAGTGAAGACGTAGCCGCCGCTCTGCAGTGGGCTATTGAAAATGACCGTTTTGTTATCTCCCTATGCCATGGTCCGGCTGCTTTTCTGGCGCTTCGCCACGGCGATAACCCACTGAACGGTTATTCCATTTGTGCATTCCCGGACGCCGCAGACAAACAAACGCCAGAGATAGGCTATATGCCGGGTCATCTCACCTGGTACTTCGGCGAAGAGCTGAAGAAAATGGGCATGAACATCATTAATGACGACATCACCGGGCGAGTACATAAGGACCGTAAAGTTCTCACCGGCGACAGTCCTTTCGCAGCGAATGCGTTGGGTAAACTGGCGGCACAGGAAATGCTGGCAGCTTACGCGGGTTAATCCCTGTTACGTTTGAATGTAAGCGCATAATCAATCGCAGCCGCGTTAGTACTCACGACGTGGCTGCGTTTTTCACGGTTAATTTATGGCGTACTGAAGCCCTATGTTAATTTCTTTGCGGTAACGTAATCCGGAACACATTATGCTTACTGAGATAGTGATACGTAGCACTTCCCCCATGTAATTCGGCAATCGCTTTGACTAAAGAAAGACCAAGTCCCTGACCTACGGAATGACGCGAATTATCTCCCCGCCAAAATCTACGGAAGAGTTTTTCAGGCTCATGAATTTTCGTTCCAGGACTGGCGATATCAATATTAAGAGAACCGTTGGTATCAAGAAAACTGGTTATCTGAATACGCGATTTTTCTGGCGAATATCGAATAGCGTTAACAATAAGATTCGATAACATTCGTTGTAGTAAAATTTTATCCGCAAAGATGTGCTGATTGCACTCGACCTTAAAGCAAATCTCTTTCTCGTCTGAAAGGTATTCAAGATAGTCCAACAAATTTTCGACTTCATTATTGAGAGAAAGCGAGTCCAGTTTCACCAAAACATTATTTTTATCTGCCCTGGCAAGAAACAGTATGTTCTCTGTTAACCGCGAAATATTTTCCAGCTCTTCAATGTTACCGGCAATTGTTTTTTGATATTCAGCGATACTTCTGGTTTGACTGAGCGTAACCTGATTCTGACCCAGTAATGCATTAATTGGCGTTCTAAGTTCATGAGCGAGATCGTCAGCAAACTGACTTAGACGTTCAAAATCTTTGACTAAAGCTTGGTGCATTTTATTCAACGCCTGCCCAAGAGGTTTTAGTTCTCTCGGTAATGCGCTAACCTCAACAGGCTCTCGGCTATCGTTATAATTCAGCGCTTCCGTTACACCACTCAACTTTTTGATCTCTCGTAACCCCGTTCTGATTAACAACGGACTTAATACTGAGCACAGTATAATGGCGACAATGCAAATTATAATGCTATTAATTTTATACTGTTCAAGCATGTTATGTCTGGCTGAAGCCAATTTAGCCACAGTAACCGTTAATGATGGCGAAACTTCATCAATATTAATTCGTAAAGCATATATCTCTGTGTCATTAATAATGCTTCTGTAAATGCCAGCTGCGCTGATTGTCTCACTAGCAGGTATGTTATTTAACATGCCATTACTGACATTTGTCCGGTTAACAATTTTATTGATGCCATCACCATGAATGATCAAGATATCCTGACTAACATCCATCATCCGGTTAAAGTACACAGGTAACGTATCTGGATTTACCCCATCAATTAACAACTGCTTGATCTGCGCTGTCCGGTTAATGAGTGTTGTATCATCGCGCCATTTCAACTCACTTGCCAGGCCATTATAGAGAGTCCAGACAATTCCAGCGCCAGCAACAAACAGCAGCAATATAAAAAGCAAGGTTAAACGGACGGTTATAGATAATCTTTTCATTATTTTTTTACCGCTACGAATGAATAGCCCATCCCCCGGATTGTGGAGATTAGCTTTTCAGGAAAAGGATCATCAACTTTTGCGCGGAGCCTGCGAATGGCGACGTCCACCGTATTGGTATCACTATCAAAGTTGATTCCCCAAATTTCACTCGCAATAACCGTTCTGGGGATAATCTCGCCAGCTCTGGAGGCCAGTAACCAAAGTAACTGAAACTCCTTGCGCGTCAGTGTAATACTGATATTGTCCCTGCTCACACTTTGGCTGACAGAGTCCATTCTTAAGCCGCTGATTTCTAATGATGAATTCAGAGCGTGATGTTGCCTTAATTGTGCCCGAACCCTTGCCAGCAACTCAGAAAATGAAAAAGGTTTTACCAGATAATCATTTGCCCCACTGTCCAGCCCTCTGACTCTGTCATCGACAGAATCCCTTGCAGTAAGGCAAATAACAGGGGTTTGCTTTGCTGTTCTTAACGTTTGTAAGATCTGCCAGCCATCCATACCCGGAAGCATAATATCCAGAATGATCAATGCATAATCATCCTTCAGCGCAAGATAAAGCCCATCTCTGCCATCTGAAACGGCATCAATGACATAACCCGCTTCGGAAAGCCCCTGCGTTACCCATTCCTGGGTCCTTTGATTATCTTCAATAAGTAGAATCTTCATGAAAATAATATGCCATAAATCATATGTTATAGAAACAGCCTGGTTCATTACAAAATTGTAATGCTGCTGTAAGGTTACCCTGGACGTTTTTTCGCTATCCTCAAAACTCATTCACATGACAAGGATATAAACATGTTAAAGCGTTATTTAGTACTCTCCGTAGTAACGGCTGCATTTTCATTACCTTCTTTGGTCTATGCTGCACAACAAAACATTCTTAGCGTGCACATTTTGAACCAGCAAACAGGAAAACCCGCTGCCGACGTGACAGTCACTCTTGAAAAGAAAGCGGATAACGGCTGGTTACAACTTAATACCGCCAAAACAGATAAGGATGGACGAATTAAGGCACTGTGGCCCGAGCAAACTGCGACTACTGGCGATTACCGTGTCGTATTTAAAACCGGGGACTATTTCAAGAAACAAAATCTTGAAAGTTTCTTCCCTGAGATCCCCGTTGAATTTCATATTAATAAAGTGAACGAGCATTATCATGTGCCTTTGTTACTCAGCCAATATGGGTATTCAACCTATCGTGGCAGTTAATGCGTAAATATGTAAAAGCTGATCTCTGCTACTGTTAGGGAGGTGACTCCCTGACAGATTAACAGTAAACGGCTCTTGTTGGCTAACGACAAAAAAGTGTGATGGCTTATGAAAAAGAATCAATTTTTAAAAGAATCAGATGTTACGGCAGAGTCGGTATTCTTTATGAAGCGTCGGCAGGTGTTAAAAGCACTGGGCATCAGCGCGGCTGCACTTTCTTTGCCTCACGCTGCGCATGCCGATCTGCTTAGCTGGTTTAAAGGGAACGATCGCCCACCCGCCCCCGCCGGAAAAGCGCTGGAGTTCAGCAAGCCTGCCGCCTGGCAAAATAACCTGCCACTGACGCCAGCAGATAAAGTTTCCGGTTATAACAACTTCTATGAATTCGGGCTGGATAAAGCCGATCCCGCCGCTAATGCTGGTAGCCTGAAAACCGATCCATGGACACTGAAAATCAGCGGCGAAGTGGCAAAACCATTGACCCTCGATCACGATGATTTAACCCGTCGCTTCCCGCTGGAAGAGCGTATTTATCGTATGCGCTGCGTGGAAGCGTGGTCGATGGTGGTGCCGTGGATTGGTTCTCCGCTACACAAATTGCTGGCGCTTGCCGAACCCACCAGCAATGCGAAGTATGTCGCTTTCGAAACGATTTATGCGCCGGAACAGATGCCAGGCCAGCAGGACCGCTTTATCGGCGGCGGGCTGAAATATCCTTATGTCGAAGGATTGCGTCTCGACGAAGCAATGCATCCGCTCACACTGATGACCGTAGGTGTTTATGGCAAGGCGTTACCACCGCAAAATGGCGCGCCGGTGCGACTGATTGTGCCGTGGAAATATGGCTTTAAAGGGATTAAATCGATCGTCAGTATTAAGCTGACCCGCGAGCGTCCGCCAACCACCTGGAATCTGGCAGCGCCTGACGAATACGGTTTTTACGCCAACGTTAATCCGCATGTTGATCACCCGCGCTGGTCACAGGCTACCGAACGATTTATTGGTTCAGGCGGCATTCTCGATGTTCAGCGCCAGCCAACACTACTGTTTAATGGTTACGCCAACCAGGTGGCATCGCTGTATCGTGGCCTGGATTTGCGGGAGAATTTCTGAATGCGTCTGACAGCAAAACAGGTGACATGGCTGAAAGTTTGCCTGCATCTTGCCGGATTGTTGCCGTTTCTCTGGCTGGTCTGGGTGATTAATCACGGTGGACTGGGTGCCGATCCGGTGAAAGATATTCAGCATTTTACCGGTCGCACTGCACTGAAATTTTTGCTGGCGACCTTGTTAATCACACCTCTGGCACGCTACGCAAAACAGCCGTTATTGATACGCACTCGCCGCCTGTTAGGATTATGGTGCTTTGCCTGGGCGACACTGCATTTAACCAGTTACGCATTGCTGGAGCTGGGCGTGAATAATCTGGCGTTATTAGGTAAGGAGTTAATTACCCGGCCTTATTTAACGTTAGGAATTATCAGCTGGGTTATTTTGCTTGCTTTAGCGTTCACTTCAACCCAGTCGATGCAGCGAAAACTCGGCAAACACTGGCAACAGTTGCATAACTTCGTCTATCTTGTCGCGATCCTGGCCCCAATACATTATCTGTGGTCAGTGAAGATTATTTCACCGCAGCCACTCATCTATGCTGGGCTGGCTGTACTGCTTTTAGCCTTACGGTATAAGAAGTTGCTTTCCCTTTTCAACCGGTTACGCAAGCAGGCCCACAACAAATTATCTCTATAACTTCATATTGCCGACAAACTTCGCGTTATCCCGGCCGGATGCGGCGCGAGCGCCCTATCCGGCCCACACAGATCGCATCAAGTTATGTTTCGTTTGTCATCAACCTTTCATCACCAGAATAATTTATTTTATTTCAATAAGATAGTTCAATACACCTGAGAATACCATGCTCTCATTTCCTAATGAGTTGTTGCATTTTTTCATATGTTACAATATAACATTACACATCATGTACATTAACTCTGGAGGAAATTGTTTTGGCGATTCGTCTTCATAAACTGGCTGTTGCTTTAGGTGTCTTTATTGTTAGCGCTCCTGCCTTTTCGCATGGTCATCATTCTCATGGCAAACCCTTAACAGAGGTCGAACAAAAAGCTGCTAATGGTGTTTTTGATGATACCAATGTACAAAACCGAACGCTCAGTGACTGGGATGGAGTCTGGCAATCCGTTTACTCTTTACTGCAAAGTGGCAAACTTGATCCCGTCTTTCAGAAGAAAGCGGATGCAGATAAAACCAAAACATTTGCTGAAATTAAAGATTATTATCGCAAAGGTTATGCGACAGATATCGAAATGATTGGCATTGAGGACGGCATTGTCGAATTCCATAGAAATAATGAAACAACATCCTGTAAATATGATTACGATGGATACAAAATACTCACCTATAAATCAGGCAAGAAAGGCGTTCGTTACTTATTCGAATGTAAAGATCCTGAAAGCAAAGCCCCTAAATATATACAATTTAGCGATCATATAATTGCACCACGAAAATCATCTCATTTTCACATTTTTATGGGTAATGATACCCAACAGTCTTTATTGAATGAAATGGAAAACTGGCCAACGTATTATCCCTATCAGTTGAGTAGCGAAGAAGTGGTCGAGGAGATGATGTCTCATTGATTTTTTTGCGCTGACTTCAGTTATTTAACAGAACAGTGCCTGGTAGTAACAACAATAATTTACCAAGACAAATAAGTAAGACAAACTCAGACACGCTCATACTTGAGTCGTGTCTTTTTTATTATGTCTGTAGAAAAAAACTGCGAAAAAGGCGAACAATAAATACACAACTCAGCCATACAGACTAGCAGCGCAAATGTTTCCAGGAGCAAGTCATCTGTCATGGTAAAGCTAACCATAAATATAGGTTAATTTTGATGTTTAAACCTTTTTTACTTGTTAGTATGATACAAAGGCTTTCAAAAAAGCTGGGAAATTCAACAACTCTTGGAAATTATGGACTTTGTCCCGCGGCTTTAATCTGACGGCCGCGTTCCTTTTTTGGCTCAATTATTGACCCCTTCTCTACGCAACTTCAGTTCCCGCCAGCAACTTTGCGGCAGTTTCATAGGATCAATGTCTAAAAGAATAATGGTGACCGATAAGAAAACGACTGAATAACTGTAGATTTTCGCTCGAAACCTTCCTGTCAGACCCATAGCGAATCAAGTGCTGAATGTCACAGTATCGAACAGAAAACAGTGACGATCTAACCCTTCAAGAATATTCTACGATTGTTCTGTTTAGGAAAAGCAAGGCGGGAAGTCGGGAGATAAGTCATTGATAAAGTGGCGGAGAGAGGGGGATTTGAACCCCCGGTAGAGTTGCCCCTACTCCGGTTTTCGAGACCGGTCCGTTCAGCCGCTCCGGCATCTCTCCGTTCAGATGGTTGCCATGATGCCAGGAAATTTGGCATTTTAACAGTCCCTGTCCGTGCAATTTTGTTCAAGTGACGAGTTTGCGAGCAAAACGATGATTAAGTGGCCCTGGAAAGTACAAGAATCAGCACATCAAACTGCCCTTCCCTGGCAGGAAGCACTATCGATCCCCCTTTTAACGTGTCTGACAGAACAGGAACAAAGCAAATTGGTCGCTCTTGCCGAACGTTTTTTACAGCAAAAACGGCTTGTTCCTTTACAGGGCTTTGAGCTGAATTCATTAAGAAGCTGCCGGATAGCACTTCTATTTTGCCTGCCCGTTCTGGAGTTAGGACTGGAATGGCTGGATGGTTTTCATGAAGTCTTAATTTATCCTGCGCCATTTGTGGTCGATGATGAATGGGAAGACGATATCGGTCTGGTGCATAACCAACGTATTGTTCAGTCAGGTCAGAGCTGGCAGCAAGGGCCTATCGTTTTGAACTGGTTGGATATACAAGATTCTTTTGATGCTTCTGGTTTTAACCTGATTATTCATGAAGTCGCTCATAAGCTGGACACCCGTAACGGCGATCGCGCCAGCGGAGTTCCCTTTATTTCGTTGCGTGAGGTTGCTGGCTGGGAACACGATCTTCATGCTGCAATGAACAACATTCAGGAAGAAATCGAATTAGTTGGTGAGAATGCGGCGAGCATTGATGCTTATGCTGCCAGTGATCCTGCTGAATGTTTTGCCGTACTTTCTGAATATTTCTTTAGCGCCCCAGAACTTTTTGCTCCTCGTTTCCCTTCATTGTGGCAACGTTTCTGTCAATTTTATCAACAAGATCCTTTGCAGAGACTGCATCACGCTAATGATACAGACTCGTTTTCGGCGACGAATGTTCATTAATTAACAACTTTGCAGATTAATTAACCAATTGAAATGGCTTATGAAATTTAGTGTTGACAGACAAGGTACCGCTAAGTAATATGCGCCCCGTTCTCACGATTCCTCTGTAGTTCAGTCGGTAGAACGGCGGACTGTTAATCCGTATGTCACTGGTTCGAGTCCAGTCAGAGGAGCCAATTTTCTGTTTTCTTGCATCCTTGCGAATCTTTATCTGATGTTGATTCAACAGGTTAGTGTGAAAACTCTTCTCGGTGCATTTTGATTTTACCCTACGCATCGGGAAAAATTGGTGGTCAAATCTGGGGTCAGGTTAGTTCGATAATGGAGTGACCTCCATATATCCCTTACCGACGCAAAAATCCGCACCCTCAAGCCTTCTGATAAACCCTTTAAAGTCTCCGATTCTCACGGTCTGTATCTGCGGGTCAAGCCGGGTGGCTCCCGCCACTGGTATCTCAAATACCGTATTAGCGGTAAAGAATCCCGCATTGCGCTGGGTGCCTATCCAGCCATCTCCCTGTCTGATGCGCGACAGCAACGTGAAGGTATCCGTAAAATGCTGGCGCTGAATATCAACCCGGTACAGCAGCGGGCTGCTGTACGTGGCTCACGAACACCGGAGAAAGTTTTTAAAAACGTGGCGCTGGCATGGCATAAAAGTAACAGGAAATGGTCGCAGAACACCGCCGACCGTCTGCTTGCCAGCCTGAACAATCACATCTTTCCGGTCATCGGGAACCTACCTGTATCAGAACTTAAACCCCGTCATTTCATTGACCTGCAGAAAGGGATCGAGGAAAAAGGTCTGCTGGAGGTTGCGTCCCGCACACGGCAGCACCTGAGTAACATAATACGCCATGCGGTCCATCAGGAGTTAATCGATACGAACCCTGCAGCAAACCTTGGCGGCGTGACCACACCTCCTGTCAGACGGCACTATCCTGCCCTGCCGCTGGAGCGGCTGCCTGAACTGCTTGAACGTATTGGGGCATATCATCAGGGCCGTGAACTGACCCGGCATGCCGTTCTGCTGATGCTGCATGTGTTCATTCGCTCCAGTGAACTGCGTTTCGCCCGCTGGTCAGAGATTGATTTCACAAACCGAGTCTGGACGATACCCGCGACGCGAGAACCCATTATTGGCGTGCATTATTCCGGCCGCGGGGCAAAAATGCGAATGCCGCATATCGTCCCCCTCTCAGAACAGTCCATCGCCATTCTGAAACAGATTAAGGATATCACCGGTAATAATGAACTGATCTTCCCCGGCGACCATAACCCGTATAAGCCAATGTGTGAAAACACGGTCAATAAGGCACTGCGGGTGATGGGTTACGACACGAAAAAGGATATCTGCGGTCACGGCTTCCGGGCAATGGCATGCAGTGCGCTGATGGAATCGGGTTTATGGGCAAAGGACGCAGTAGAACGCCAGATGAGTCATCAGGAGCGCAATACCGTGCGCATGGCTTATATTCATAAGGCAGAGCACCTGGAAGCCCGCAAAGCGATGATGCAGTGGTGGTCGGATTATCTGGAAGCATGCCGAGAATCTTATGCACCGCCTTATACAATTGGTAAAAATAAGTTTATCCCATAGTATACTAACGAATCCCACACTCTGGCAAATTACCACCACCTCCACAGGAGGTGGTTCTATATAGACTTTTATCAACTTCATGACGAAAAACACCTATTTTATCCCAAAAGAAGACAATAGAGTCACAGAGGAATCAAAGAGCGACTCAATTGTCTTTGGACAGTCTGGTTGTGAGGTTAGAAAACAGTTACTCCTACACCATTAAATAGGGCGCAATGCTCGCTAATTTCTCCCGGGTTTCTGTCAGTTCGCGTTCCGGCGTAGATTGCGCGATGATTCCCGCCCCCGCCTGTATCCAGCAGCGCTGGCTATCCTGAAATACGGAACGCAGAACTAGCGCCGCATCAAAGCGCGTATCGTCCAGCAGCAGGATTGCGCCGGAATAAAGCTCTCGCGGCGTCTTCTCAATTTGCATAATCGCGTTCAGAGCAGCATTTTTAGGGATACCTGAGGCGGTAATCGACGGAAACAGCACGGTAAACGCATCCCAGGCATCCTTGTTTTCCGCAAGCTGACCGCTCACGCCAGACCCCAGATGCTGAACGCTGCCGCGCTGGCGAACCGACATTAAATCTTCAACCACCACGCTGCCCGGCTGGCAAACAGCCTCCAGTTCAGCAATAGCTTCTTTGACAGAAAGGATATGCTCAAGCACCTCTTTACTGTCGTGCAGCAGTTCTGCCTCTTTCGCCTTATTATGCTCCGGGTTTCCCATGCGATCGCGGGTGCCCGCAAGCGGTTCAGTGACCACTTTATTGCCCGTCACTGACATCACCAGTTCCGGGCTAAAGCCCAGCGCTTCGCGTCCTTCCTGACGGAACATAAACGAGCGCACAGGCGTGTTTGCCTGCCGCCCGTATAACAGCGTGGCGGGCATATCAATCCGCGATGGCAGGGGAATGGCGCGCGAGACAATCACTTTGACATACTCGCCACGGCGGATCTCCGCAACGGCGCGCGCAACCTGTTGTTTATATGCCTCACCATTGAGGGCGGTATCCACCGCCAGTGGTGCGTTCTGCGTCGTTGTACCGGCCTCTTTTACCCACTCGCACAAACGTCGGCACCCGTCGGCGGAGTCCGCATAAACGGTGACATTTCCCTTTTCAAAAATAAGTTCTTCACGGGGAACGGTTAACGTCAGCAGCGGCCACTCCCCGGCGTTAAAGGCAATCCCCCGCGCATGCGCCGCAAAGTTGAACCCAACCTGTCCATATACCCGACGTCCTTTCACCTGAGGATGCGCCATAAAACGACGCGCGCAGTCGGCAATGGAATCCACCGCCCATTTTTGCTCCCCAGCATCATCAATAAATGTCGCCTGCGTTCCGTCGGCATTAATGTGCAGCCGTGCCTGGCACCCTTTGCCTAAATACCAACAGGGTTGACGCTCATAGACATAACACTCTTCTTCTGCGAACTGGCGTAAAACGCCAGAAATCGTCGGTAGCCATTGTTCCTCTGGTAACGCCAGATGTAGAAATTCACTGATTTTCATCCCTTACCTCTCTGTGTTATTCCCGGATCAATCAATTGCGCTTGTCATCAGTTCTCTTGCCGAATGCAGCCGGATATAAGCAACCCACGCCGCCAGCAACGTGAATGCCCCGGCAAACAGGAAGCAGGCCGCATAGCCAAAATGTTGAGCAACAACGCCACCGATAACGCCAGCCAGAATGGCGATTGCCGCGTCAGTACATTGAAAGAGGGTGAAGTCGACACCGGCCTGCAAAGGCGATGAAAGCGACATCAGCGTGGCGTAAAGACAGACCAGCGCGCAGGCCAGCGAAATGGACTGGACAATGACCAGACACTGGAGAATCTGCAGCAGCAGATGACCCGGCGCCATCATGAGCGTCATCACCACCGCCAGCAGCGCGATCCCCTGGACGCCATAAGCCGTCAACAGCGCTCTGCCGGGTGAGGTGTATTTCATCAGCAATCCGCCGGCCAGCGTTCCTGCTATGCCCGCTGCAATATTGCCGCCGCTGAACAGCGCGCCCAATGCGGACATGCTCAACCCATGATCCAACAACAGCGGTGCCAGAAGAGGCAGCACAAACCGCATGCCTGAATTCAGCATCAATACCAGCAGTAAGCCCAGGCGCGCCTGCTTCCTCCTTAGCGCATAACCTAACGCCGGAACATGCGGGATAGTCGCTGTTCGCGTCGGCTCCGTAATGCGCCACAGCGGGAGTGACAGCGCCATAATCAGCACCGCCATCATCAGCATGGCGACAGGCCAGCCGGATGCCGCCGACAGCATCAGGAACACCCCGCCGCCGCACATCATTCCCAGATAGCTGCCGCCGACCTGCACGCTGTTTCCCCAGCCGTAACCCGTGCGGGTCAGTTGATCGACACAAAAGCCGTCGCTGGCGATATCAATGGTGGAGGCGACCGTGCCTGCCACCATAAACAGAACAAATAACGCGACGATTTGCGTATCGGGGAATCCCCCTTCTCGCCCAAACCAGCCAATCGCTGCGGCAATAGTCAGGATCGCCGCTAGCGCGACCTGACCACGCAGGATTAACATGCGGGAACGGCGTTCCTGGCTACCGGGCGGAAGCCGCCAGCGCTCGATCCACGGCGCCCAAATAAACTTCAGCGCCCAGGGCAGCATAAACAGGGTTGTCACACCGGCAAGCGCCAGCGAACCGCCAGCAGCGCGCACCAGCGCGGGTAAGGACTGCATAGACAGCGCCGATACCAGACTCTGCGTCACATAGACGCCGGCAATAGCAAAAATCACCCGCCCGGTCGTCAACGTCAGAGGTTTCACATTCGACTGAACATCACTCATGCACCCACTCTCCAGACGCGGAACCCCCGTCGTCGCGCCACACGCGCGCGGCCATTTGCGCCTGCCACAGCGCCTGATAACGTCCATGATGTGAGAGCAATTGCGCATGAGTACCCTGCTCAACCACCTGTCCCTCTTCCATCACCAGAATGTTTCCGGCCCCGGCGATGGTGGATAAACGGTGAGCGATGATAATCACCGTCCGGTTGTGAACCAGGTTATCGATCGCTTTTTGCACCGCCAGCTCGCTTTCAATATCCAGCGCGGCAGTCGGTTCATCGAGAATGACGACCGGCGCGTTTTTCAATAACGCTCTGGCAATGGAAATCCGCTGGCGCTCGCCGCCCGATAGCTGGCCGCCCATCTCTCCCATTGGCGTCAGCCAGCCTTGCGGAAGACGGGAAATAAACTCAAGGCACTGCGCCGCGCGGGCGGCCTCTTCTACCTCCTGCCGCGTCGCCTGTGGGCGCGCGATACGGATATTCGCCAGCAGCGTGTCATCAAACAGCCAGACATCCTGGAAAACAACAGAAATCAGGCTATTGAGCTGTTCCGGCGTCAGGCGGCGAATATCGACGCCGCCAATAGAAATCTGCCCTTGCTGCGGATCGGCATAGCGCATTAACAGTTTGGTGACCGTAGTTTTGCCTGCGCCGGAGGCACCCACCAGCGCGCTCATACTGGCTGCCGGGAACGTCAAAGAAACATGATTAAGCGCGTGGCCGTCACCTTCTTCGTAGCGATAGCTGACGTTGTCAAAGCGGATATCGTAACGTTCCGGCATCTCGCTTTGCTCTGCGACGGGAAGCGGTGCTATCGCCATAAACTGCTCAATCCGTTGCAGGGCGCTGGCGATCAGTTCCACAACCGAGGTGTAGCTGATAAACATCGCCATCGGTTCTGCGAAGCGCATAATCATCGCGACGGCGGCAATCAAAAAGGCGAGGTTCAGAGTGCCCGTCACTACCCAGACGATCCCGGATAACACCACCACCTGTAGGCCCAACTCCACGACGCTGGCGATCAGCATCGTTGCGCCAGCGCCCTGACGGTGAGTGCGGGTCTGTAAGTTTTCCAGCGCATTGAAATGCGCCAGCAGCGCCCGGCTTTTATCGGCATCGCTGCCGCAGGTGCGCAATACCATCATCCCCTGAGCAAATTCAACGATATCGCCGCTCAGACGCTGGTGCGCTTCCCCCAGCGTCTGCATTTGTCGCCGCATCGCCGGGCGGCGCCAGTAATAAAACGGCACCAGCAGAGGGAAGATCAGCAACATCACCAGCCCCAGCCGCCAGTCTATCCACAATGTCGCCAGCGACGCCGTCAGCGGCGTGACAATGGTGAGCAGCAAAATATTGGCTATCGCAATAACATAATTGAGGTTTTCATCCACGCTGCCCAGCAGCAAGGCGTTCATTTCACCCGCCCTGCCGCGCTGGAGCTTCTCCAGCGGCACGCGGCGTAACTGCTCGCCAAGTCGCAGGCGCAACTCATGGGTAGCCTGCGCCAGATGACCACGGTATTCAAAGCCCAGGCCATACCAGCGTAGCACCAGCGTCACAATTGCGGCGACGCTGAAGGCCATAGCCCAGTTAAGAAGTTGCGGCGCGTCTCCCCGTAACAGCGCATCAATGATCGGATAAAGACAGGCAAAGGCGATCCCCTGCATGAATGCCGCCAGCAACAGCGCCAGCATACTGCGTCGCAGCATCCTGGCCTGACTGCCAACGCTGGAGATAAGCTGGCGCCAGATGACGCGCCAGGCCAGGTTATCCGCAGGATTATTGTCTTTCATTTTCCACCACCTCTTCCTGTGTTCCACCCGGCACCCAATGCTGCGCCTGCTGATAGTGTTGCCAGAGCCGTTGATACAGGCCGCCCTGCGCCAACAGTTGCGTATGGTTCCCCATTTCCCTGAGTTGTCCGTCGGAAAACAGCAATATCACATCGGCCTGAGTCACCATTGAGAGACGATGCGCGACCATGATGACCGTCCGGCCACGCATGGCCGCCGCGAGCGCCTTGATAAGCGCCGCTTCGTTTTCCGGGTCAGCAAACGCCGTCGCCTCATCGAGCACCAGGATGGGGCGATCCTGCAAAAGCGCCCGGGCGATAGTAATGCGCTGCCGCTGGCCGCCGGAGAGAAATACCCCACGTTCCCCGACTCGAGTGTTGTAACCTTCTGGCAGAGCGCTAATAAAATCATGGGCCTGCGCCACTCTGGCCGCCGCTATAACCGCCTCCAGCGGCGTATCCGGCGCGCCCAGACGAATGTTATTGGCTATCGTGTCGGCAAAAAGGAAGTTGTCCTGAAACACAAACGAGAGTTGCTTCATCAGGGTGTCCGTCTGCATATCACGCAGATCCACGCCGCCAATACGGATATGGCCTTTGTCCGGGTCGGCGTAACGCAGCAGCAAGCGCGCCACGGTGCTTTTTCCGGCGCCGCTTGGCCCGACCAGCGCCACAATTTGCCCGGCAGGCACATGAAAGCTCACCTCCTGCAACGCGACGCCAGTACGCGCTTGCGGATAATGAAAGCTCACCTGCTCAAAGGTAATGCTCGCCTCTTGCGGCTGCTGGTCAGACTGCGGCAGCGATAACTCCGGCATCGCGAGAACCTGATAAATACGCTGAATGCTTAAACGCGTTTGCGCGACCAGGTTATTGAGCATCATCATTGGCATTACGGCTTCGGCCATTCCGCTGCCCAGCAGTAAAACGGCCACCCACGCGATAAAATCGAAACTGCCATAGTGCAACAGGCCGTATCCCGACCAGATCAGGACAAACAGGGTCGGGAGAGGATTCAGAATCGAGAAGGAAAAACGCGCTGAAAAACCGGCTTTGCGATACCAGGTTTTGAGCACATCGACCCACTCTTCAAGGGCGCGTTGATAGCGCAAAAAACTGGTGCTGCCGCTATCAAACGTTCTCACCACGGGCATGGCCTGCACGAACTCAATAACCGCCGCGCTAACCTGCTCGCGCGCCTTATGATAACGCTGAGCCATATTTTCCGAACGCTGGCGGGCGAGCACGAGAACAACCGATCCAAACGCCAGTACCCCCAGCGTCGCGATTGCCAGCCGCCAGTCCAGCCAGAACAAGATAACGATTGTCGCCAGCGGCATGATGATCGCGCGGGCATAGAGCGGCGTGCTGTCGGCCACAAAAATATGTAACGACTTCACGTCATCCAGCATCACTTTCGCCACTGACCCGCTGCCCATTTGCTGTAACACGCCAGGCGGAAGCTGCAATGCTTTACGGGCTAACCTGCTGCGCAGAATGTTCTCCAGATGAAAAGCCGCGTAATGAGAGGTGTTGAACGCCTGTAAGCGCAGAACAAAAGTTAAGACCACGCAGCCGATCACGCCGCCCAGCGGCCAGGCCGGAATAGCGTCAGGCGTCGCGCGAATGTCACGCAGGCTCCACGCCAGAAAAAGGAGCGCCCCCAGGCTGGTTAATGCCGCCAGCCCCGCCAGCGCCATAGCTAAAATAACCTTCCTGCGAACCGGTGTAATCACCTGCCAGAGAGGAAATCGGGACAGCGATTCAGTATTGGATGATTGAGATGACATGGGAGTAACTGAATTTCCTGATGAATTTTTACGGACGCCAAAAACGACAATTCAGGGTGGCGTTCTGAGAATTAATGTGAATAATAACCATTATCAATAACTCATCTACCCCATTCGGTTCTATTTATACCCGCATTGGTCTAAGCCACAGGGAGATAACCAGGTCATGACGGAGTCACCGCAAACGCAATCTGAAATCTCTATTCACCAGTTGGTGGTCGGGAAACCTGCAAACGATGGCAATATTCCTGCTCAGTGTGAACTGCTGCGCTGTTCGTTGCAGGAAGGTATGGATATTTTGCTCTGGAGGGGCCATTTTGCGCGGCCAGAGACGTTGCAGCTACACGACGATCTGGGCAGGATTAACTTCTCGTGCATCCTGGAAGGCACATCGCGCTTTGCGATTCAGGGACTCCGGCGCCACACCGACTGGGAGCTTGCGCGCAATCGCCATTACATTACCCATACGCCAGACTGTCGCGGCAGCGCCTCCTATTGTGGCCGATTCGAGAGCATTACCCTCTCCTTCAGCCCTGAAACCCTCGCGCTGTGGGTGCCGGATATTAGCGCGGTCATTAAGAATAAGATCGACTCCCACTGCTGTTGCCAGCAGCAGCGTTGTAATGCTGAAACCCACTTAACGGCTCAGGCCTTGCGTCACGCGCTGATGCGCATGCACGGCGGCTTCAGTCATGAACAAAAGCCGTCGACGCTATGGTTGCAGGGGCAAAGTCTGGTCATGCTCAGCCTGGTGCTGGATGAACATCGCGAAGACGCCAGTTGCCTCTCCTGCCACTTCAACCCGATGGAACGCCAGAAACTGCTGCGGGCGAAGGATCTGCTGCTGGCTGATCTGACGCAAGCGCCGGGCGTCGCGGAGCTGGCCAGAGAGTCCGGTCTGAGCGTTCTCAAAATTAAGCGAGGCTTCCGCGTTCTGTTCAACAACAGCGTCTATGGCCTGTTTCAGGCTGAACGAATGCAGGAAGCCAGAAGACGCCTGGCCAACGGCAATACCTCCGTCATGACGGTGGCGGCCGATCTGGGCTATGCCAACGCCAGCCATTTCTCTGCCGCCTTCCAGAAACAGTTTGGCGTAACTCCTTCGACCTTTAAACGCGGGATGTAACCGGGGTCGCGCCCCCCTAAACTCCTCCCTGACAGAGGCCCGGATACCTCATCCGGGCCTCTGTTCTTTCCGCCTGTTACCAACCCGAAACGGGCATAAATAAACCCGTTTCGGGTAGCATCCAATTGTTAATAATTATTATTCTCATATGAGTAATGCTTTTCGGTAAGACGTGCCATCAGGAGGAAGAATGATTTCTGGCGCACCATCTCAGGATTCGCTGTTACCGGACAACCGCCACGCGGCTGATTACCAACAATTACGCGAGCGGCTCATACAGGAACTGAATTTAACGCCGCAGCAGTTACATGAAGAGAGCAACCTGATCCAGGCCGGCCTGGATTCCATAAGATTGATGAGATGGTTACACTGGTTTCGTAAAAATGGCTACCGCCTTACCCTTCGCGAGCTGTATGCCGCCCCCACGCTGGCGGCATGGAACCAGTTAATGCTCAGCCGGTCGCCGGAGAACGCGGAAGAAGAAACGCCGCCCGACGAATCATCCTGGCCGAACATGACCGAAAGTACCCCCTTCCCATTGACGCCAGTACAGCACGCCTACCTGACGGGCCGCATGCCGGGGCAGACGCTTGGCGGCGTGGGTTGCCACCTGTATCAGGAGTTTGAAGGCCATTGTCTGACGGCGTCGCAGCTGGAGCAGGCCATCACGACCTTGCTGCAACGCCACCCAATGCTGCATATCGCCTTTCGCCCCGACGGGCAGCAGGTCTGGCTACCGCAACCTTACTGGAACGGCGTCACCGTTCATGATTTACGCCATAACGACGCTGAAAGCCGCCAGGCCTATCTGGACGCACTGCGCCAGCGCCTGAGCCACCGTCTTTTACGCGTGGAAATCGGCGAAACGTTTGATTTTCAGCTGACGCTCTTGCCGGACAATCGCCACCGCCTCCATGTCAATATTGACCTGCTGATTATGGATGCCTCCAGCTTTACGCTTTTCTTCGATGAGCTTAACGCCCTGCTGGCCGGAGAATCGCTGCCGGCTATCGACACCCGCTATGATTTCCGCTCGTATTTGCTGCACCAGCAGAAGATCAATCAACCACTGAGAGACGACGCGCGCGCTTACTGGCTGGCGAAAGCATCGACGCTTCCCCCCGCGCCCGTCTTGCCGCTGGCCTGCGAACCCGCCACGCTACGTGAAGTCCGTAATACCCGACGCCGCATGATTGTCCCGGCAACACGCTGGCACGCCTTTAGCAACCGGGCCGGCGAGTATGGCGTGACGCCGACAATGGCACTGGCGACCTGTTTTTCTGCCGTGCTGGCTCGCTGGGGCGGCCTGACGCGTCTGCTGCTTAACATCACCTTATTCGACCGCCAGCCGCTGCACCCGGCGGTTGGCGCGATGCTTGCCGACTTCACCAATATTCTTCTGCTGGATACCGCCTGCGATGGCGATACCGTCAGCAACCTGGCGCGTAAAAACCAGCTCACGTTTACGGAGGACTGGGAGCATCGCCACTGGTCCGGCGTCGAATTACTCCGTGAACTCAAACGCCAGCAGCGCTACCCCCACGGCGCCCCGGTGGTATTTACCAGCAATCTGGGGCGTTCCCTCTACAGCAGCCGCGCAGAATCGCCGTTGGGCGAGCCGGAATGGGGCATCTCGCAAACGCCGCAGGTCTGGATAGATCATCTGGCGTTCGAGCATCACGGCGAGGTCTGGCTACAATGGGACAGCAACGACGCGCTGTTCCCTCCGGCGTTAGTCGAAACATTGTTCGACGCCTACTGCCAGTTGATTAACCAACTCTGCGATGACGAAAGCGCCTGGCAAAAGCCGTTCGCAGATATGATGCCCGCCAGCCAGCGCGCGATACGCGAACGGGTCAACGCCACCGGCGCCCCCATTCCCGAAGGCTTGCTGCATGAAGGCATTTTCCGTATCGCTCTGCAACAGCCGCAGGCGCTGGCGGTAACGGACATGCGTTATCAGTGGAATTATCATGAGCTGACAGACTATGCCCGCCGTTGCGCGGGCAGGTTAATCGAGTGCGGGGTTCAGCCCGGCGATAATGTGGCTATCACGATGTCGAAAGGCGCAGGACAACTTGTTGCGGTTCTGGCCGTCCTGCTGGCCGGGGCGGTTTACGTTCCGGTTTCGCTGGATCAGCCTGCCGCACGGCGCGAGAAAATCTACGCTGACGCCAGCGTCCGGCTGGTGCTCATTTGTCAGCACGACGCCAGCGCCGGGTCAGACGATATTCCCGTCCTTGCCTGGCAGCAGGCCATTGAGGCGGAGCCGATCGCCAACCCGGTAGTACGCGCCCCCACGCAACCGGCCTACATTATCTACACCTCCGGCTCTACCGGTACGCCGAAAGGGGTAGTCATTTCTCACCGGGGAGCGCTTAACACCTGTTGCGATATCAATACCCGCTATCAGGTTGGCCCGCATGACAGGGTGCTGGCCCTCTCCGCCCTACATTTTGATTTATCGGTTTACGACATTTTTGGCGTACTGCGCGCGGGCGGCGCGCTGGTGATGGTGATGGAAAATCAACGGCGCGATCCTCACGCATGGTGTGAGCTGATCCAGCGCCATCAGGTCACGCTCTGGAACAGCGTCCCGGCGCTGTTCGATATGCTGCTGACCTGGTGTGAAGGTTTCGCCGACGCCACGCCGGAAAACCTGCGCGCAGTGATGCTTTCCGGCGACTGGATCGGGCTTGACCTCCCCGCCCGTTATCGGGCCTTCCGGCCACAAGGACAATTTATCGCGATGGGCGGCGCCACCGAGGCGTCTATCTGGTCTAACGCCTGCGAAATTCACGACGTCCCCGCCCACTGGCGCTCCATCCCTTACGGTTTTCCGCTAACCAACCAACGCTACCGGGTGGTGGATGAACAGGGCCGGGACTGCCCTGACTGGGTGCCGGGTGAATTATGGATTGGCGGCATTGGGGTCGCGGAAGGCTATTTCAACGATCCCCTGCGTAGCGAGCAGCAATTTTTGACGCTCCCGGACGAGCGCTGGTATCGCACCGGCGATCTCGGCTGCTACTGGCCAGATGGCACAATCGAGTTCCTCGGTCGTCGCGACAAGCAGGTCAAAGTCGGAGGATATCGCATCGAGCTGGGCGAAATCGAAAGCGCGCTCAGCCAGCTGGCGGGGGTGAAACAAGCAACCGTTCTGGCGATCGGCGAAAAAGAAAAAACGCTGGCGGCATACGTTGTTCCTCAGGGCGAGGCTTTTTGCGTTACCGATCATCGGAACCCGGCACTGCCGCAGGCGTGGCACACGCTTGCGGGAACGTTGCCCTGTTGCGCCATCTCGCCAGAGATCTCCGCAGAACAGGTAGCCGATTTCCTTCAGCATCGCCTGCTAAAACTGAAGCCGGGTCACACCGCTGGCGCCGATCCTCTCCCCCTGATGAACTCACTCGCTATCCAGCCGCGCTGGCAGGCCGTGGTGGAACGCTGGTTAGCATTTCTGGTGACACAACGGCGACTGAAGCCCGCTGCTGAAGGTTATCAGGTCTGCGCTGGTGAAGAACGCGAGGATGAGCACCCGCACTTCAGCGGACATGATTTAACGTTATCGCAAATTCTTCGCGGTGCCCGTAACGAACTGTCGTTACTGAACGACGCGCAGTGGTCGCCGGAAAGCCTGGCCTTTAACCATCCGGCCAGCGCCCCGTATATTCAGGAACTGGCGACAATTTGCCAACAGCTTGCACAGCGCTTACAGCGCCCGGTACGCCTGCTTGAGGTGGGAACCCGCACTGGCCGCGCCGCAGAATCGCTGTTAGCACAGCTCAACGCCGGACAGATTGAGTATGTCGGGCTTGAGCAGAGCCAGGAGATGCTGCTGAGCGCCCGGCAGAGGCTCGCCCCCTGGCCTGGCGCCCGTCTGTCCCTCTGGAATGCAGACACGCTGGCGACGCACGCTCACTCGGCGGACATTATCTGGCTTAATAACGCCCTGCATCGTCTGCTGCCGGAAGATCCCGGGCTCCTTGCGACATTACAACAGCTTGCCGTTCCCGGCGCGCTGCTCTACGTGATGGAGTTTCGCCAGTTAACGCCGTCCGCCCTACTCAGCACGCTCCTGTTAACCAATGGGCAGCCGGAGGCCTTGCTGCATAACAGCGCCGACTGGGCGGCATTATTTAGCGCGGCCGGCTTCAACTGTCAGCATGGCGATGAGGTCGCGGGGTTACAACGCTTCCTCGTACAATGTCCTGACAGGCAGGTGCGCCGCGATCCCCGTCAACTTCAGGCCGCCCTCGCCGGGCGTCTGCCGGGGTGGATGGTGCCGCAACGGATCGTATTCCTCGACGCCTTACCGCTGATGGCTAACGGGAAAATTGACTACCAGGCGCTGAAGCGTCGTCATACCCCTGAAGCGGAAAACCCGGCCGAAGCGGATTTACCCCAGGGCGACATTGAAAAACAGGTTGCCGCCCTCTGGCAGCAACTCTTATCAACTGGCAATGTCACCAGAGAAACCGACTTCTTCCAGCAAGGCGGCGATAGCCTGCTGGCGACCCGTCTGACCGGGCAACTTCATCAGGCAGGTTATGAAGCGCAATTAAGCGACCTGTTTAATCATCCCCGGCTGGCGGATTTTGCCGCCACGCTGCGGAAAACCGACGTCCCGGTCGAACAACCATTCGTCCACTCCCCTGAAGATCGCTACCAGCCCTTTGCGCTTACCGACGTGCAGCAGGCTTACCTGGTGGGGCGTCAGCCGGGCTTTGCCCTGGGCGGCGTCGGCTCACATTTCTTTGTTGAATTTGAAATTGCCGATCTGGACCTCACCCGGCTGGAGACGGTCTGGAACCGATTAATCGCCCGCCACGATATGCTGCGCGCCATCGTGCGTGATGGACAGCAACAGGTGCTCGAACAGACGCCCCCTTGGGTGATACCCGCACACACCCTCCATACGCCTGAAGAGGCGTTGCGGGTGCGCGAAAAACTGGCGCATCAGGTACTCAACCCCGAAGTGTGGCCGGTATTCGATCTCCAGGTCGGATACGTGGACGGGATGCCTGCCCGCCTGTGGCTGTGTCTGGATAACCTGTTGCTTGACGGTCTGAGCATGCAGATCCTGCTGGCGGAGCTGGAGCACGGCTACCGCTACCCGCAACAGCTGCTTCCGCCGCTGCCCGTCACCTTCAGGGATTATCTGCAACAACCCTCGCTACAGTCGCCCAATCCAGATTCTCTGGCATGGTGGCAGGCGCAGCTTGATGATATTCCTCCGGCGCCTGCGTTGCCGCTGCGCTGCTTGCCTCAGGAGGTTGAAACACCGCGCTTCGCCCGCCTGAACGGCGCACTGGACAGCACGCGCTGGCATCGGCTGAAAAAACGGGCGGCTGACGCCCATCTCACCCCGTCGGCCGTACTGTTGTCGGTGTGGTCAACGGTTCTCTCTGCATGGAGTGCACAGCCTGAGTTCACGCTTAACCTTACGCTTTTCGACAGGCGACCGCTGCACCCGCAAATCAACCAGATTCTGGGCGATTTCACCTCGCTGATGCTGCTGAGCTGGCATCCCGGCGAAAGCTGGCTGCACAGCGCGCAGTCACTACAGCAGCGGCTGAGCCAGAACCTCAACCACCGCGATGTGTCAGCCATCCGCGTGATGCGTCAACTGGCGCAACGGCAAAACGTGCCTGCCGTTCCGATGCCCGTCGTCTTTACCAGCGCACTGGGCTTTGAGCAGGATAACTTCCTCGCCCGGCGTAATCTGCTCAAACCGGTCTGGGGCATCTCCCAGACGCCGCAGGTCTGGCTCGATCACCAGATTTATGAATCCGAAGGCGAACTGCGCTTTAACTGGGATTTTGTCGCCGCGCTGTTTCCTGCCGGGCAGGTGGAGCGCCAGTTTGAACAGTATTGCGCATTGCTAAACCGAATGGCCGAGGATGAAAGCGGCTGGCAACTGCCGCTCGCCGCGCTGGTGCCTCCCGTTAAACACGCAGGGCAATGCGCAGAGCGCTCACCGCGCGTATGCCCTGAGCACTCTCAGCCACACATTGCGGCGGACGAGAGCACCGTCAGCCTGATTTGCGACGCCTTCCGCGAGGTGGTTGGCGAGTCTGTCACGCCCGCAGAAAACTTCTTTGAGGCGGGCGCAACGTCGCTGAATCTGGTGCAACTGCACGTTTTGTTACAACGTCACGAATTTTCCACCCTGACGTTGCTTGACCTCTTCACCCACCCTTCTCCTGCTGCCCTGGCCGATTATCTGGCCGGCGTCGCCACGGTGGAGAAAACAAAACGACCTCGCCCTGTTCGCCGTCGTCAGCGGCGGATATAGCGCGAAGCAAACTGATTTTCCCCGGAACGCCATCGCGAACGCATGGCGTTCCATTGACTTTGTGAATCTTAGGAAACGGGACCGATTATGGATAACTTGCGCTTCTCTTCTGCGCCGACAGCAGATTCCATTGATGCATCGATCGCTCAACACTACCCGGACTGCGAACCTGTCGCGGTTATCGGCTACGCCTGCCATTTTCCTGAATCGCCGGATGGCGAAACGTTCTGGCAAAATCTGCTGGAAGGTCGTGAATGCAGCCGACGCTTTACGCGCGAAGAGCTTCTGGCCGTCGGTCTGGATGCCGCCATCATTGACGATCCTCATTATGTCAATATCGGTACGGTGTTAGACAACGCCGACTGCTTCGACGCCACCCTGTTTGGCTATTCGCGACAGGAAGCGGAGTCGATGGACCCGCAGCAGCGCCTGTTTTTGCAGGCGGTCTGGCATGCGCTGGAACATGCCGGTTATGCCCCCGGCGCCGTCCCCCATAAGACCGGCGTTTTCGCCTCTTCCCGGATGAGTACCTACCCCGGTCGCGAAGCATTGAACGTGACAGAAGTCGCGCAGGTAAAAGGTCTGCAATCTCTGATGGGCAATGATAAAGACTATATTGCCACCCGCGCCGCGTACAAACTCAACCTGCACGGCCCGGCGTTATCGGTACAGACCGCCTGCTCCAGCTCGCTGGTTGCCGTGCATCTGGCCTGTGAAAGCCTGCGCGCAGGCGAATCCGATATGGCGGTGGCCGGCGGCGTGGCGCTCTCTTTCCCCCAGCAGGCAGGCTACCGCTACCAGCCCGGAATGATTTTCTCTCCTGATGGTCACTGTCGTCCCTTTGACGCCTCGGCTGAGGGCACCTGGGCCGGTAACGGTCTCGGCTGCGTGGTGCTGCGTCGCCTGAGAGACGCGCTGCTGTCAGGCGATCCGATTATCTCGGTGATCCTCTCCAGCGCGGTCAACAACGACGGCAACAGAAAGGTCGGCTATACCGCCCCTTCCGTCGCAGGGCAACAGGCAGTCATCGAAGAGGCGTTAATGCTGGCGGCCATCGACGACAGGCAGGTAGGTTACATTGAAACCCACGGCACCGGCACACCGCTGGGCGACGCGATTGAAATTGAAGCGTTACGCAACGTCTATGCGCCTCGCCCGCAGGATCAGCGCTGTGCGCTCGGTTCCGTGAAAAGTAACATGGGCCATCTGGATACCGCGGCGGGCATTGCCGGACTGCTGAAAACCGTTCTGGCAGTCAGTCGCGGGCAAATTCCTCCCTTACTGAATTTTCACACCCCCAACCCGGCGCTGAAACTTGAAGAGAGCCCCTTTACCATACCGGTGTCGGCACAGGCATGGCAGGACGAAATGCGCTATGCGGGCGTCTCCTCCTTTGGTATTGGCGGCACCAACTGCCATATGATCGTCGCCTCGCTGCCCGACGCGCTCAACGCGCGCCTCCCCAATACGGATAGCGGCAGAAAAAGTACCGCGCTGCTGCTCAGCGCCGCCAGCGACAGCGCGTTGCGGCGGCTGGCGACGGATTATGCCGGGGCGCTGAGAGAGAATGCGGATGCCAGCTCTCTGGCCTTCACAGCCCTGCACGCGCGCCGTCTCGATCTCCCCTTCCGCCTGGCGGCGCCATTAAACCGTGAAACCGCCGAGGCGCTCAGCGCCTGGGCCGGTGAGAAATCGGGGGCGCTGGTTTACAGCGGCCACGGCGCCAGCGGCAAGCAGGTGTGGCTGTTTACCGGCCAGGGCTCGCACTGGCGCACTATGGGTCAAACGATGTACCATCACTCAACGGCGTTTGCCGACACGCTGGATCGCTGTTTTTCCGCCTGTAGCGAAATGCTCACGCCGTCACTGCGCGAAGCGATGTTTAACCCCGATTCGGCGCAGCTGGACAATATGGCCTGGGCGCAGCCGGCGATTGTCGCGTTTGAAATCGCGATGGCGGCGCACTGGCGTGCTGAAGGACTGAAGCCAGACTTCGCCATTGGGCATTCCGTCGGTGAATTTGCCGCTGCCGTTGTCTGCGGACACTATACGATTGAACAGGTCATGCCACTGGTTTGTCGGCGCGGCGCGCTAATGCAGCAGTGCGCAAGCGGCGCGATGGTGGCGGTATTTGCAGACGAAGACACGCTGATGCCGCTGGCTCGCCAGTTTGAGCTGGATCTCGCCGCCAACAACGGTACGCAACATACGGTATTTTCCGGGCCGGAAGCCCGTCTCGCGGTATTTTGCGCCACGCTCTCGCAGCATGACATTAACTATCGTCGCCTGAGCGTAACCGGTGCGGCGCACTCCGCTTTACTGGAGCCGATACTCGATCGGTTCCAGGACGCCTGCGCGGGACTGCACGCGGAGCCGGGGCAAATACCGATTATTTCCACGCTCACCGCCGACGTCATTGATGAGTCAACGCTCAACCAGGCGGATTACTGGCGCCGACACATGCGCCAGCCGGTGCGTTTTATCCAGAGTATTCAGGTGGCGCATCAGCTCGGCGCCCGCGTTTTTCTGGAGATGGGGCCCGATGCCCAGTTGGTTGCTTGCGGGCAGCGCGAATACCGCGATAACGCATACTGGATAGCCAGCGCCCGGCGTAACAAAGAGGCGAGCGATGTCCTCAATCAGGCCCTGCTCCAGCTTTACGCTGCCGGCGTCGCCCTACCGTGGGCCGACCTGCTGGCGGGCGATGGACAACGTATCGCTGCGCCATGTTATCCGTTTGATACTGAACGTTACTGGAAAGAGCGCGTCTCCCCGGCCTGCGAGCCTGCCGACGCAGCGCTGTCTGCCGGGCTGGAGGTGGCGAGTCGCGCCGCGACAGCGCTCGATCTCCCTCGCCTGGAAGCGCTTAAACAGTGCGCCACGCGACTGCACGCCATCTACGTCGATCAACTGGTACAACGCTGTACCGGCGATGCCATTGAGAACGGCGTGGACGCCATGACCATCATGCGCCGTGGACGTCTGCTGCCCCGCTACCAGCAGCTACTCCAGCGCCTGCTGAATAACTGCGTGGTCGACGGCGATTACCGCTGCACCGACGGGCGATACGTCCGCGCCCGCCCCATTGAACATCAACAGCGGGAATCACTGCTGACGGAACTTGCCGGTTATTGTGAAGGTTTTCAGGCTATTCCCGACACCATCGCCCGTGCCGGCGATCGGTTATATGAAATGATGAGCGGCGCGGAAGAACCGGTGGCGATTATCTTCCCGCAAAGCGCCTCCGACGGCGTGGAAGTGCTGTATCAGGAATTCAGCTTTGGCCGCTATTTCAACCAAATCGCCGCCGGGGTATTACGCGGCATTGTCCAGACGCGTCAGCCCCGCCAGCCGTTGCGTATTCTTGAAGTTGGCGGCGGAACCGGCGGCACCACCGCGTGGCTGCTGCCGGAACTCAACGGCGTTCCGGCACTGGAGTACCATTTCACCGATATCTCGGCGCTGTTCACCCGTCGCGCCCAGCAGAAATTCGCCGACTACGATTTTGTGAAGTATAGCGAGCTGGATCTCGAAAAAGAGGCGCAGTCTCAGGGTTTCCAGGCACAGTCTTACGATCTTATCGTGGCAGCGAACGTGATTCACGCCACCCGCCATATTGGCCGCACGCTCGATAATCTGCGCCCCCTGCTCAAGCCAGGCGGGCGCCTGCTGATGCGCGAAATCACCCAGCCAATGCGTCTGTTTGACTTCGTTTTCGGCCCGCTGGTTCTTCCGCTACAGGATCTCGACGCCCGCGAAGGTGAGTTATTCCTCACCACCGCTCAGTGGCAACAACAGTGCCGCCACGCCGGATTCAGCAAAGTGGCGTGGCTACCGCAGGATGGCAGCCCGAACGCCGGGATGAGCGAACATATCATTCTCGCCACGCTGCCCGGTCAGGCGGTTAGCGCCGTAACATTCACCGCGCCATCAGAACCCGTGTTGGGGCAGGCGCTGACGGATAACGGTGATTATCTCGCCGACTGGTCTGATTGCGCAGGTCAGCCCGAACAGTTTAACGCCCGCTGGCAGGAGGCATGGCGTCTGCTTTCACAGCGTCATGGCGACGCTCTGCCTGTGGAACCGCCCCCCGTCGCCGCCCCGGAGTGGCTGGGGGAGGTTCGCTTAAGCTGGCAAAACGAAGCCTTTTCCCGCGGTCAGATGCGCGTTGAAGCCCGTCATCCTGCTGGCGAGTGGCTGCCGCTATCGCCCGCCGCGCCTCTTCCTGCGCCGCAAACGCATTATCAATGGCGCTGGACGCCCCTCAACGTCGCCAGCATTGACCATCCGCTTACCTTTAGCTTCAGCGCCGGTACGCTTGCGCGCAGCGACGAGCTGGCGCAATACGGCATCATTCACGATCCGCACGCCTCTTCACGACTGATGATTGTTGAGGAGAGCGAGGATACGCTGGCCTTAGCGGAGAAAGTGATAGCAGCGCTCACCGCCAGCGCAGCCGGATTGATTGTGGTTACTCGCCGCGCGTGGCGAGTCGAGGAAAATGAAGCACTCTCTGCATCCCATCACGCGCTATGGGCCTTGCTTCGCGTCGCGGCCAACGAACAGCCGGAACGGTTGCTTGCCGCCATCGATCTCGCCGAAAACACCCCGTGGGAAACGCTGCATCAAGGGTTGAGCGCAGTCTCACTACCACAGCGCTGGCTCGCCGCACGGGGTGACACCCTTTGGCTTCCTTCACTGTCGCCCAATACGGGATGCGCCGCTGAATTACCGGCAAACGTGTTTACCGGCGATAGCCGCTGGCATCTGGTGACCGGAGCGTTTGGCGGATTAGGCCGCCTTGCCGTGAACTGGCTCAGAGAAAAAGGGGCGCGACGCATCGCCCTGCTGGCGCCGCGCGTGGATGAGTCATGGCTACGCGACGTGGAGGGCGGGCAGACGCGCGTCTGCCGTTGTGATGTGGGCGATGCCGGGCAACTGGCCACGGTTCTTGACGATCTGGCGGCCAACGGCGGCATTGCCGGAGCGATTCATGCCGCTGGCGTATTGGCTGACGCGCCCTTGCAGGAGCTTGATGACCACCAGCTGGCTGCCGTTTTCGCGGTAAAAGCGCAGGCGGCAAGCCAGCTGTTGCAAACCCTGCGCAACCACGACGGACGCTATCTTATTCTCTACTCTTCCGCTGCCGCCACCCTCGGCGCGCCGGGTCAGAGCGCCCATGCGCTGGCCTGCGGCTACCTGGACGGGCTGGCCCAGCAGTTTTCCACCCTTGATGCGCCGAAAACGCTCTCTGTCGCCTGGGGCGCATGGGGAGAAAGCGGTCGGGCGGCCACGCCGGAAATGCTGGCGACGCTCGCCAGCCGAGGTATGGGCGCGTTAAGCGATGCCGAAGGCTGCTGGCACCTGGAACAGGCGGTGATGCGCGGCGCCCCGTGGCGACTGGCGATGCGCGTTTTTACCGACAAAATGCCCCCGTTACAACAGGCTCTGTTTAACATCAGCGCCACAGAAAAAGCCGCAACGCCGGTCATTCCTCCTGCTGATGACAACGCCTTTAACGGCAGCCTGAGCGATGAAACAGCGGTGATGGCATGGCTGAAAAAGCGGATTGCGGTTCAGCTAAGGCTGAGCGATCCGGCGTCACTGCATCCAAACCAGGATCTGTTGCAACTCGGCATGGACTCGCTGCTCTTCCTTGAACTCAGTAGCGATATTCAGCACTACCTGGGTGTACGCATCAATGCGGAACGGGCGTGGCAGGATCTGTCTCCTCATGGACTCACGCAGCTTATCTGTTCTAAGCCAGAGGCGACGCCTGCCGCTTCGCAGCCGGAAGTGTTGCGGCACGACGCCGACGAGCGTTATGCGCCCTTCCCTTTGACGCCCATTCAGCACGCCTACTGGCTGGGGCGAACCCACCTCATTGGCTATGGCGGCGTCGCCTGTCACGTCCTGTTTGAGTGGGATAAACGCCACGATGAGTTCGATCTCGCCATACTGGAGAAAGCATGGAACCAGCTCATCGCACGCCACGATATGTTGCGTATGGTGGTTGATGCCGACGGGCAGCAGCGAATCCTGGCGACAACGCCGGAGTATCACATCCCGCGTGACGATCTGCGCGCGCTTTCCCCGGAAGAACAGCGCATCGCGCTGGAAAAACGGCGGCATGAACTGAGCTATCGCGTTTTGCCTGCCGACCAGTGGCCTCTTTTTGAGCTGGTGGTCAGCGAAATCGACGATTGCCATTACCGTCTGCATATGAACCTCGACCTTTTGCAGTTTGATGTGCAGAGTTTTAAAGTCATGATGGACGACCTGGCGCAGGTCTGGCGCGGTGAAACGCTGGCACCGCTCGCTATTACCTTCCGTGATTATGTGATGGCTGAACAGGCGCGCCGACAGACATCGGCATGGCACGATGCCTGGGATTACTGGCAGGAAAAACTGCCGCAACTGCCCTTAGCGCCAGAGCTGCCGGTGGTTGAGACGCCCCCGGAAACGCCACACTTCACCACCTTCAAATCGACGATCGGCAAGACAGAATGGCAGGCCGTGAAACAGCGCTGGCAGCAGCAAGGCGTCACACCGTCTGCCGCGCTGCTCACGCTGTTTGCCGCCACCCTTGAGCGCTGGAGCCGTACCACAACATTTACGCTGAACCTGACGTTCTTCAATCGCCAGCCGATCCATCCGCAAATCAACCAGTTGATTGGTGATTTTACCTCCGTCACGCTGGTTGATTTTAACTTCTCAGCGCCGGTGACGTTGCAAGAGCAGATGCAACAGACCCAACAGCGCCTCTGGCAAAACATGGCGCACAGTGAAATGAACGGTGTTGAGGTGATCCGTGAGCTGGGCCGCCTGCGCGGATCACAACGTCAACCGCTGATGCCGGTAGTGTTTACCAGTATGCTGGGGATGACGCTGGAAGGCATGACTATCGATCAGGCGATGAGCCATCTGTTCGGCGAACCCTGCTATGTATTCACGCAAACGCCGCAGGTCTGGCTGGATCATCAGGTCATGGAGAGCGACGGCGAGTTGATGTTTAGCTGGTACTGCATGGACAACGTGCTGGAACCCGGCGCTGCCGAGGCGATGTTTAATGACTATTGCGCCATCCTGCAAGCCGTCATCGCCGCCCCTGAAAGCCTGAAGACTCTCGCCAGCGGCATCGCCAGGCACATTCCCCGCCGACGCTGGCCGCTGAACGCGCAGGCGGACTACGACCTGCGGGATATTGAGCAGGCGACGCTCGAATACCCCGGCATCCGGCAGGCCAGAGCGGAAATAACCGAACAGGGCGCGTTGACGCTGGATATCGTGATGGCCGACGATCCTTCGCCATCAGCGGCGATGCCTGATGAGCACGAACTTACCCAACTGGCGCTGCCGTTGCCTGAGCAGGCGCAGCTTGATGAGCTGGAGGCGACCTGGCGCTGGCTGGAGGCGCGTGCGCTACAGGGGATCGCGGCTACGCTAAATCGTCACGGCCTGTTTACCACGCCGGAGATCGCCCATCGCTTTAGCGCAATAGTACAGGCGCTGTCCGCGCAAGCGTCTCACCAGCGTCTGCTGCGCCAGTGGCTACAGTGTCTGACGGAAAGAGAGTGGTTAATCCGCGAAGGTGAAAGCTGGCGCTGCCGCATTCCGCTCAGCGAGATTCCTGAGCCTCAGGAAGCGTGCCCGCAAAGCCAATGGAGCCGGGCGCTGGCGCAGTATCTGGAAACCTGCATCGCCCGGCACGACGCCCTTTTCTCCGGGCAGTGTTCTCCGCTGGAATTGCTGTTCAACGAGCAGCATCGCGTTACCGACGCGCTGTATCGCGACAACCCCGCCAGCGCCTGTCTGAATCGCTATACCGCGCAGATTGCCGCCTTGTGCAGCGCAGAACGGATTCTGGAGGTTGGCGCCGGAACCGCAGCCACTACCGCGCCGGTGCTGAAGGCCACGCGGAACACGCGACAGTCGTACCACTTCACGGACGTCTCCGCGCAGTTCCTCAATGACGCCAGAGCCCGTTTCCATGATGAATCGCAGGTGTCTTATGCCTTGTTCGACATCAACCAGCCGCTGGATTTCACCGCCCACCCGGAGGCGGGTTACGACCTGATCGTTGCCGTCAATGTGCTCCACGACGCCAGCCATGTCGTCCAGACGTTGCGCAGATTAAAACTGTTGCTGAAAGCCGGCGGACGTTTGCTGATCGTTGAAGCGACGGAGCGAAACAGCGTATTCCAGCTGGCGAGCGTGGGCTTTATTGAGGGATTAAGCGGATACCGCGATTTCCGCCGCCGGGATGAGAAACCGATGCTCACCCGCTCCGCATGGCAGGAGGTTCTCGTTCAGGCCGGGTTTGCAAACGAGCTGGCGTGGCCCGCGCAGGAATCGTCGCCGCTGCGCCAGCATCTGCTGGTAGCGCGTTCGCCTGGCGTAAATCGCCCGGATAAAAAAGCCGTGAGCCGCTATTTACAGCAGCGCTTTGGCACCGGTCTGCCCATTTTACAGATCCGGCAAAGAGAAGCGTTATTTACGCCGCTGCATGCCCCGTCTGATGCGCCGACTGAGCCAGCCAAACCCACGCCAGTTGCCGGGGGGAATCCGGCGCTGGAAAAACAGGTGGCTGAACTCTGGCAATCGCTGCTGTCTCGCCCCGTGGCAAGGCATCACGACTTTTTCGAACTGGGCGGCGACAGCCTGATGGCGACAAGGATGGTCGCGCAGCTAAACCGGAGAGGGATTGCCAGGGCTAACCTTCAGGATCTGTTCAGCCATTCGACGCTGAGCGACTTCTGCGCCCATCTACAGGCGGCTACGTCAGGAGAGGACAACCCGATACCCCTTTGCCAGGGCGACGGTGAGGAAACCCTGTTTGTCTTCCACGCTTCAGACGGCGATATCAGCGCCTGGCTGCCGCTCGCTAGCGCGTTGAACAGGCGCGTTTTCGGCCTGCAAGCAAAATCGCCGCAGCGCTTTGCCACGCTCGACCAGATGATCGATGAGTATGTCGGGTGCATCCGTCGTCAGCAGCCTCACGGCCCTTATGTGCTGGCGGGTTGGTCGTATGGCGCGTTTCTTGCGGCGGGCGCCGCACAGCGCCTGTACGCCAAAGGCAAGCAGGTTCGGATGGTGTTAATCGATCCCGTGTGCCGACAGGATTTCTGTTGCGAAAACCGGGCGGCCCTGCTGCGCCTGTTAGCCGAAGGACAAACGCCTCTGGCACTGCCCGAACATTTCGACCAGCAGACGCCCGACAGCCAGCTTGCCGACTTTATCAGCCTCGCTAAAACGGCCGGTATGGTGTCGCAAAACCTGACGCTGCAAGCGGCAGAAACGTGGCTCGACAACATCGCGCATCTGCTGCGTTTACTGACTGAGCATACGCCGGGCGAAAGCGTTCCGGTCCCCTGTCTCATGGTGTATGCCGCCGGGAGACCCGAGCGCTGGACGCCAGCAGAAACCGAGTGGCAGGGCTGGATAAACAACGCCGACGACGCTGTGATTGAAGCCAGCCACTGGCAAATCATGATGGAAGCCCCCCACGTTCAGGCTTGTGCGCAACACATTACGCGCTGGCTTTGCGCAACCTCAACGCAACCGGAGAACACGTTATGATGCCGTCCGCCTCCCCAAAACAACGTGTACTGATTGTGGGCGCCAAATTTGGCGAAATGTACCTGAATGCCTTTATGCAGCCCCCGGAGGGGCTGGAACTGGTCGGCCTGCTGGCGCAGGGAAGCGCCCGTTCAAGAGAGCTGGCTCATGCGTTTGGCATTCCGCTGTATACCTCGCCGGAACAGATAACCAGGATGCCGGATATCGCCTGTATTGTCGTGCGTTCGACCGTCGCCGGAGGAACCGGTACGCAGCTTGCCAGACACTTTCTGACGCGCGGCGTACACGTCATTCAGGAGCATCCCCTCCACCCGGATGACATCAGTTCCTTACAAACGCTGGCGCAGGAACAGGGCTGCTGCTATTGGGTAAACACGTTTTATCCGCATACGCGCGCGGGACGCACATGGCTTCGCGATGCGCAGCAGCTGCGTCGCTGCCTGGCTAAGACGCCGCCGGTAGTCCACGCCACCACCAGCCGACAGTTGCTCTACTCCACTCTGGATTTGTTGTTGCTGGCTCTGGGCGTTGATGCCGCCGCCGTGGAGTGCGACGTGGTTGGCAGCTTTAGCGATTTTCACTGTCTGAGACTCTTCTGGCCGGAGGGAGAAGCCTGCCTGCTGCTTCAGCGCTATCTCGATCCTGACGATCCAGATATGCATAGCCTTATCATGCACCGCCTGCTGCTGGGCTGGCCGGAAGGTCATCTTTCGCTGGAGGCGAGCTACGGCCCCGTCATCTGGTCATCCAGCCTGTTTGTCGCAGACCATCAGGAGAACGCCCACAGCCTCTGGCGCAGACCGGAGATCCTGCGCGATCTGCCGGGTCTGACGCGCAGCGCGGCGCCCCTGAGCTGGCGCGACTGCTGCGAAACCGTCGGGCCGGAGGGCGTCAGCTGGTTGCTACACCAGTTGCGCAGCCATCTGGCGGGCGAACATCCACCAGCGGCCTGCCAAAGCGTACATCAGATCGCGTTATCACGTTTATGGCAGCAGATTTTACGTAAGACCGGCAATGCGGAGATCAGACGCCTGACGCCGCCGCACCACGACCGGTTAGCCGGTTTCTACAACGATGATGATAAGGAGGCGCTGTGACGCAATCTGCAATGTGCATACCGCTGTGGCCCGCCCGGAACGGCAATACTGCGCATCTGGTCATGTGCCCTTTCGCTGGCGGCAGCAGTAGCGCGTTTCGCCACTGGCAAGCTGAGCAACTGGCTGATTGCGCGCTTTCTCTGGTGACCTGGCCGGGGCGCGATCGCCTTCGCCATCTGGAACCGCTCAGAAGCATTACACAACTGGCGGCACTGCTGGCGAACGAGCTGGAAGCATCCGTATCGCCTGACACGCCGCTTTTACTCGCCGGGCACAGCATGGGGGCGCAGGTGGCGTTTGAAACCTGCCGACTTCTGGAGCAACGGGGGCTTGCGCCACAAGGACTGATTATTTCCGGGTGCCATGCCCCGCATCTGCATTCTGAACGCCAGCTCAGCCATCGCGATGATGCCGACTTTATCGCTGAGCTGATAGACATTGGCGGATGTTCTCCTGAACTGCGGGAAAACCAGGAATTAATGTCGCTGTTTCTTCCTCTTCTGCGCGCTGATTTTTACGCCACCGAGAGCTATCACTACGACTCGCCCGACGTCTGTCCGCCGCTGCGCACGCCTGCGCTGTTATTGTGCGGCAGCCACGATCACGAAGCCTCCTGGCAGCAGGTCGATGCCTGGCGTCAGTGGCTGAGCCACGTTACAGGCCCGGTGGTGATTGACGGCGATCACTTCTATCCCATTCAACAAGCCCGGTCCTTTTTTACGCAGATTGTCCGCCATTTTCCCCACGCATTTTCTGCAATGACCGCGTGGCAAAAACAGCCCAGTACTTCAGAAAGGTGACGCATGAATTCTTCCTTTGAATCTCTGATTGAACAGTATCCCTTACCCATTGCCGAACAGTTGCGCCACTGGGCGGCCCGTTATGCCTCGCGAATTGCCGTCGTTGATGCAAAGGGGTCGTTAACCTACAGCGCGCTTGATGCACAAGTTGACGAACTTGCCGCAGGTCTGTCATCACTGGGTTTGCGTTCGGGGGAGCATGTAATTGTGCAGCTTCCCAACGACAACGCGTTTGTTACCCTGCTGTTCGCCTTGTTAAGACTGGGCGTTATCCCCGTGCTGGCGATGCCCTCGCAACGGGCGCTGGATATCGACGCGCTGATTGAGCTGGCGAAACCCGTCGCTTACGTTATTCACGGGGAAAACCACGCAGAGCTGGCCCGACAGATGGCGCACAAACACGCCTGCTTGCGTCATGTTCTGGTCGCTGGAGAGACCATGAGCGACGATTTTACGCCGCTCTTCTCCCTTCACGGTGAGCGACAGGCATGGCCGCAGCCTGATGTTTCCACCACCGCGTTGTTGTTGCTCTCAGGCGGCACAACCGGCACGCCCAAACTCATCCCGCGCCGACATGCCGACTATAGCTATAACTTCAGCGCTTCTGCTGAACTGTGCGGCATCAGCCAACAGAGCGTGTATCTCGCCGTCCTCCCGGTGGCGCATAACTTTCCGCTGGCCTGCCCCGGTATTCTGGGAACCCTTGCCTGCGGCGGAAAAGTGGTGCTGACCGACAGAGCCAGCTGTGATGAGGTGATGCCTTTAATCGCGCAGGAAAGAGTGACTCACGTCGCCCTGGTTCCGGCGCTGGCGCAATTATGGGTGCAGGCCAGGGAGTGGGAAGACAGCGACCTTTCGTCGCTACGCGTCATTCAGGCAGGCGGCGCCCGGCTCGACCCGACGCTTGCTGAGCAGGTTATCGCCACCTTTGACTGTACCCTGCAACAGGTTTTCGGTATGGCGGAAGGCCTGCTCTGTTTTACCCGGCTGGACGATCCGCATGCCACCATTCTCCACAGCCAGGGGCGCCCGTTGTCCCCTCTGGATGAAATCCGCATCGTTGATCAAGACGAGAACGACGTCGCGCCGGGCGAAACCGGGCAATTGTTAACGCGCGGCCCTTATACCATTTCGGGCTATTACCGCGCCCCTGCCCACAACACGCAGGCCTTTACCGCGCAAGGGTTTTACCGCACAGGCGACAATGTCAGGCTGGATGAGGTGGGGAACCTGCACGTTGAGGGACGCATAAAAGAGCAGATCAACCGCGCCGGAGAAAAAATAGCCGCGGCTGAAGTGGAATCGGCACTGCTGCGTTTAGCGGAAGTGCAAGATTGCGCGGTGGTCGCCGCGCCGGACACGCTGCTTGGCGAGCGGATTTGCGCGTTTATCATCGCGCAGCAGGTGCCAACTGACTATCAGCAGTTGCGTCAACAACTGACCCGTATGGGGCTCAGCGCGTGGAAAATTCCTGACCAAATCGAGTTTCTGGACCACTGGCCGCTCACCGCCGTCGGCAAGATAGACAAAAAACGCCTGACGGCTCTCGCCGTCGACCGTTATCGCCATTCTGCCCAATAAGCGCAAACCGACCCGAAACAGGTTGAAATAAACCCGTTTCGGGTAGCACCACCATTAGAAATAGTTATCATTTTCAATTCACCATTGTCGGTATTTTTTGGCGTTTCGCCGTCTTACAGGGACTCACAACAATGAAAATGACACGGCTTTATCCTCTGGCCTTGGGGGGATTATTGCTCCCCGCCATTGCTAATGCCCAGACTTCACAGCAAGACGAAAGCACGCTGGTGGTTACCGCCAGTAAACAATCTTCCCGCTCGGCATCAGCCAACAACGTCTCGTCTACTGTTGTCAGCGCGCCGGAATTAAGCGACGCCGGCGTCACCGCCAGCGACAAACTCCCCAGAGTCTTGCCCGGGCTCAATATTGAAAATAGCGGCAACATGCTTTTTTCGACGATCTCGCTACGCGGCGTCTCTTCAGCGCAGGACTTCTATAACCCCGCCGTCACCCTGTATGTCGATGGCGTCCCTCAGCTTTCCACCAACACCATCCAGGCGCTTACCGATGTGCAAAGCGTGGAGTTGCTGCGAGGCCCACAGGGAACGTTATATGGCAAAAGCGCTCAGGGCGGGATCATCAACATCGTCACCCAGCAGCCGGACAGCACGCCGCGCGGCTATATTGAAGGCGGCGTCAGTAGCCGCGACAGTTATCGAAGTAAGTTCAACCTGAGCGGCCCCATTCAGGATGGCCTGCTGTACGGCAGCGTCACCCTGTTACGCCAGGTTGATGACGGCGACATGATTAACCCCGCGACGGGAAGCGATGACTTAGGCGGCACCCGCGCCAGCATAGGGAATGTGAAACTGCGTCTGGCGCCGGACGATCAGCCCTGGGAAATGGGCTTTGCCGCCTCACGCGAATGTACCCGCGCCACCCAGGACGCCTATGTGGGATGGAATGATATTAAGGGCCGTAAGCTGTCGATCAGCGATGGTTCACCAGACCCGTACATGCGGCGCTGCACTGACAGCCAGACCCTGAGTGGGAAATACACCACCGATGACTGGGTTTTCAACCTGATCAGCGCCTGGCAGCAGCAGCATTATTCGCGCACCTTCCCTTCCGGTTCGTTAATCGTCAATATGCCTCAGCGCTGGAATCAGGATGTGCAGGAGCTGCGCGCTGCAACCCTGGGCGATGCGCGTACCGTTGATATGGTGTTTGGGCTGTACCGGCAGAACACCCGCGAGAAGTTAAATTCAGCCTACGACATGCCGACAATGCCTTATTTAAGCAGTACCGGCTATACCACCGCTGAAACGCTGGCCGCATACAGTGACCTGACCTGGCATTTAACCGATCGTTTTGATATCGGCGGCGGCGTGCGCTTCTCGCATGATAAATCCAGTACACAATATCACGGCAGCATGCTCGGCAACCCGTTTGGCGACCAGGGTAAGAGCAATGACGATCAGGTGCTCGGGCAGCTATCCGCAGGCTATATGCTGACCGATGACTGGAGAGTGTATACCCGTGTAGCCCAGGGATATAAACCTTCCGGGTACAACATCGTGCCTACTGCGGGTCTTGATGCCAAACCGTTCGTCGCCGAGAAATCCATCAACTATGAACTTGGCACCCGCTACGAAACCGCTGACGTCACGCTGCAAGCCGCGACGTTTTATACCCACACCAAAGACATGCAGCTTTACTCTGGCCCGGTCGGGATGCAGACATTAAGCAATGCGGGTAAAGCCGACGCCACCGGCGTTGAGCTTGAAGCGAAGTGGCGGTTTGCGCCAGGCTGGTCATGGGATATCAATGGCAACGTGATCCGTTCCGAATTCACCAATGACAGTGAGTTGTATCACGGTAACCGGGTGCCGTTCGTACCACGTTATGGCGCGGGAAGCAGCGTGAACGGCGTGATTGATACGCGCTATGGCGCACTGATGCCCCGACTGGCGGTTAATCTGGTCGGGCCGCATTATTTCGATGGCGACAACCAGTTGCGGCAAGGCACCTATGCCACCCTGGACAGCAGCCTGGGCTGGCAGGCGACTGAACGGATGAACATTTCCGTCTATGTCGATAACCTGTTCGACCGTCGTTACCGTACCTATGGCTACATGAACGGCAGCAGCGCCGTCGCGCAGGTCAATATGGGTCGCACCGTCGGTATCAATACGCGAATTGATTTCTTCTGATTATTGTAAAAGGGATACCGAAAAGGTATCCCTTTTACACCACTAGTTAAAACCAGTAACTCAGCAGAGTTCCAAAAAATATTAATCCATAGTGATTATTTAAACAATGAAATTGCGATTAGGATAAATAGATTTAACTTTCTCGTTCCTTTCTCTCCTTATACTAAAGAAATAATCATATCAAAATAAAAATTCACAACAGTGCAACATTAAAAAATACAACCAACAAACAATCCTATATACAAGGCACATCTCCAGAATATAAAAGCACAGACAAACAACCTAAAAAAACAACCCCATACATATAAATTATTTTATAGGTAAAATAGATTATATATTCTCATAGCTACCACAAACTATACTAGCCTGAACTATATTTATTCTGCTGCAATCAATGCATACATAACACAAATATCACTCAGGTACACTACTCAAACCACGCTGGGATTTTTCCTCAAGTTATAATCATCACCCCGAAAATCATTCGGCATTTACTCATTAAATAGTCACCCCATAGGCCTGTACATGTTTACTCAGAAATATACATCCTTTTCTCTGTCATAAACCCTCTGATTAATCATAAATAAATACTTGTGACACCAATCTTTTTCCTTAACGGAACGAATTGTTGTGTAGAAGGAGATAATATTATGTCAAAAAAATATCAGCCATTGCTTATAACTCATTATATGTCAACATGGGTCACTATAACGGAAGCAGTTGAGATCACTACCAAAGCCATAAAACAAAAAATTACTCCTAGCGATATTTATCGTCATGCCTTGAGTGGCAACATCCTACTATCGGTCTATTTCCAGTCTCCTGTGATACTTAAGAAGATACAAACTTTTAATGGAAAAATAAAATTCAGGCAGTTTGTGGGAGACCTACTTGATAAACTATGCATGCTTGACAGGGACGGTTTTATTTATGGTCAAAATTTAAGACTCTGTACAGAAGCCAGATATATTTGTCCTGTGCAACAAATTATAGATACCCCCCTGTTACGCAAACTCAACCAGTTTCGTACGTTTGTTCGTAATGTCCGCCCGGGTGATGAACTGGATGTCCCGGCACAAGTTAGTGAAAAAAATTTAACCCCGCCGCCGGGTAACAGCAGTGGCAACCTTGAGCAACAGATAGCCAGTACTTCACAGCTAATTGGATCTCTGCTCGCCGAAGATATGAACAGCGAGCAAGCGGCAAACATAGCACGTGGATGGGCCTCTTCTCAGGCTTCAGGGGTAATGACAGACTGGTTAAGCCGCTTCGGTACCGCAAGAATCACGCTGGGCGTGGATGAAGATTTCAGCCTGAAGAACTCCCGTGACGGCAACCCTCGAAAATGGCGATTCGATGCAACAAACAGTGAACTATGTGCCGAACGTCACGAATGCTGAAATCACGCTGGCAGCCTCGAAGGATCCGGTGATTGCCGACAATAACGATCTCACGACACTAACAGCACCGTCGCTGATACAGAGGGCAATGCGATAGCCAACACTGAGGTAACATTTACTCTACCGGAAGATGTGAAGGCGAACTTCACGCTGAGCGATGGCGACAAAGCGGTTACTGATGCCGATGGCAAAGCGAAAGTCACGCTGAAAGGTACAAAAGCAGGCGCTCATACCGTGACAGCATCGATGGTTGGCGGTAAGAGTGAGCAGTTGGTGGTGAACTTTACTGCGGATACGCTCACTGCGCAGGTTAATCTTAACGTTACCGAGGACAATTTCATCGCCAATAACATTGGAATGACCAGGCTACAGGCAACAGTGACTGATGGAAACGGCAACCCAGTAGAAGGTATAAAAGTTAATTTCCGCGGAACCTCCGTCACGCTAAGCAGCACCAGCGTTGAAACGGATGATCAGGTTTTCGCTGAAATTCTTGTGACAAGCACCGAGGTCGGACTAAAAACAGTTTCAGCCTCTCTGGCAGATAAACCTACTGAAGTCATCTCGCGATTACTGAATGCCAAGGTAGATGTTAATTCTGCGACGATTACCAGTCAGGAGATACCTGAAGGTCAGGTCATGGTCGCACAAGACATAGCAGTTAAAGCTCACGTTAACGACCAGTTTGGCAACCCGGTGACGCATCAACCCGCGACATTCAGTGCAGCGCCATCCTCGCAAATGATCATCAGCCAGAATACGGTCTCTACTAATACGCAGGGAGTAGCCGAGGTCACCATGACGCCTGAAAGAAACGGCTCGTATACTGTAAAAGCATCCCTAGCGAATGGAGCTTCACTTGAGAAACAACTGGAGGCTATTGATGAAAAACTGACACTCACGTCCAGTCCGCTTATCGGTGTCAATGCTCCTAAAGGCGCTACTCTGACGGCAACGCTAACCTCTGCAAATGGCACTCCAGTGGAGGGTCAGGTCATCAACTTTAGCGTAACGCTAGAAGGTGCGACGTTAAGTGGCGGAAAAGTGAGAACCAACTCTTCAGGTCAGGCTCCAGTCGTTCTGACCAGCAATAAAGTCGGTACATATACGGTGACTGCATCGTTCCATAACGGCGTCACAATACAGACACAGACAACCGTGAAGGTTACTGGCAACCCAAGCACCGCACATGTTGCTAGCTTCATCGCTGATCCGTCGACTATCGCCGCCACCAACAGTGATTTAAGTACCTTAAAGGCAACGGTTGAGGATGGCAGTGGTAACCTGATCGAAGGTCTCACTGTGTACTTCGCCTTAAAAAGCGGCTCCACCACATTAACGTCATTAACAGCGGTGACCGATCAAAACGGAATCGCGACAACAAGCGTGAAAGGTGAGATAACGGGGAGCGTCACTGTAAGCGCAGTCACAAGCGCAGGTGGAATGCAAACAGTAGATATATCGCTAGTGGCAGGCCCAGCAGACGCCTCGCAGTCCATCCTTAAGAACAACCAGTCATCACTGAAAGGGGACTTTACCGATAGTGCTGAGCTACATCTTGTTCTGCACGATATATCAGGCAATCCGATCAAAGTTTCTTAAGGGATAGAATTTGTGCAATCAGGTACAAACGTGCCCTATATGAAAATTAGCGCAATTGATTACAGTCAAAATATCAACGGTGATTACAAAGCTACTGTTACAGGAGGCGGAGAGGGTATCGCAACGCTGATCCCCGTATTGAATGGTGTTCATCAGGCGGGTCTGAGTACCACGATAGAATTCATTAGCGCGGAAACCAGACCAATGACGGGTACAGTGTCAGTGAATAGTGCAAACCTACCGACAGCTTCATTCCCTTCGCAGGGATTTACCGGGGCGTATTATCAGTTGAATAATGACAACTTTGCACCAGGAAAAACGGCGGCTGATTATGAGTTTTCAAGCTCTGCCTCCTGGGTCGATGTTGATGCTACCGGTAAAGTGACATTTAAAAATGTCGGCAGCAATTGGGAAAGGATTACGGCGACGCCAAAATCAGGAGGCCCTAGCTATGTATACGAAATCCGTGTGAAGAGTTGGTGGGTGAACTCCGGCGATGCTTTCATGATATACAGCCTTGCTGAAAATTTTTGCAGTAGCAATGGCTACACACTTCCCCGTGCAGACCATTTAAACCATAGTCGTTCCCGAGGCATCGGGTCACTGTACAGTGAATGGGGAGATATGGGGCATTACACGACTGAAGCTGGTTTTCAATCAAATATGTATTGGTCATCTAGTCCCGCAAACTCAAGCGAACAATACGTAGTTTCCCTGGCAACAGGTGATCAAAGCGTATTTGAAAAGCTTGGGTTTGCTTATGCGACATGTTATAAAAACATCTGATTTTCCTCTATAATTTCTTAAAGAGTGCTCCATTCGGGGCACTCTTTTTTTACATTCCCTCTATAGAGCTTGCTCTTCTCTCACAGAAAATGAATAAATAAAAATGCGATACCGCCAGATTCGCGTTCGGTGTGACTATGATCATTTTCGGTGAGTACAGCTTTGATCCAAAGGCTGGTTTTCTGTGATGATTGACCAGCCTCAGAGTATTGATGACACCACCGTTCATAACAGATCGGCATTACTATGCATAAGTACTGCCTCAAATTCTCGCCAAAACACTTTTTAATGCCTTTGCGAATTCATCCAGACTTATATTGTCAATTTTTTGCCCAACGACGACTGACTCCGAAACATCGGCCATTGCGGGCCATCGCGTTTTGTAATCAGCATAAATTGCAACAACAGGGGTATTATAGGCACTTGCCATATGTAATATTGAGGTGTCAGGAGTTATTGCAATATAAGCATCTTTTATGATTGCTGCTGAACGTTTAATCGAGGGTGATAAGGATAAACGGTAGACATTATTATAACAATCCACTAATGCCCTGGCTTTATCTTCCCCTTTGGGTCCATAAACGATCACTATTGGAATATCTGTTTCACTTTGAATTTTTGCTATTAGATTTTCTGCAATCGATAATGAAAATGTACGTTCCTGCGAGCTACCGTCTAAATTGAGCGCAATGTAAGATCCTAACGATCGCATTTCCTCGCGTACCTCATCGAGTACATCATCGCTTAATGGCAATTCATATATTGACCTGACTGCCGGAAAACCCGCCTCACGCATCATAAATGCCCATGTCATGGGTACAGGAGTCCGGAGATTCTGATCCATCCGGGACGCGTTCTTACACAAAGGGGAATAGCACTTCATGGTTAAACCGACGACCTGGAAATTCGTTTTTGCTTTCAACTGACTGATAAATATCATCGTTTTCAGGTTCTTTTTACGCATCGCCTCTATACAAAGATCCGGCGTACCGTATTGCAGTGTTATGTTCTTCGCTAAATCTTTTATTTCTTTTAATGTTGCGTGATCCTGCATAGTCATTGTGACTAATGTTAATTTAGTCTGTTCAAGTTTGAGCGCATTAAAGACTTCTAAATTAATTGTCGACGTAACAATTAATAGATGCTTAATTTTATGCAATTCAAGCGCCCGAATAACAGGAAAGATGGCCATAGCATCGCCAATCTGATCGGGAATATGTATGACAACAAAGTCTGTTTTTTCAATATTAAAATTATAAGCTTTATAATCGTAGTAACTAAATGCAATACGTCTCAACAATGATACTAAAAACATAACTAACCTCGCCTCCCTACTGGTTATAATGCAATGCAGTCTATCAGAATCATCAGGGTGCAATTTTGTGCATATGCGGACTTTTATGTTTCATATCTCGAACCTGTGGGCCCTCTGCTTAATCCTTAAACAACACCAGCAACTCCTGCGCTTTCATCTTCCATCGAATTTTTCATGTTGCCGCTAATCAGCCATAAAATCATTTGCAGATGCGCTCTGTCGAGGTAGTCTCATAAGGTTCGTTTATAGATCGACGGCAATGTGAGTTACCTTTTCCATACTAATTATAAAAAGACAGTACAAACAGGATCATTATGGACTCCACGCTCATCTCCACTCGTCCCGATGAAGGGACGCTTTCGTTAAGTCGCGCCCGACGAGCTGCGTTAGGCAGTTTCGCTGGTGCCGTCGTCGACTGGTATGATTTTTTACTCTATGGCATTACCGCCGCACTGGTGTTTAATCGCGAGTTTTTCCCGCAAGTAAGCCCGGCGATGGGAACGCTCGCCGCATTTGCCACCTTTGGTGTCGGCTTCCTTTTCCGACCGCTCGGCGGTGTCATTTTCGGTCACTTTGGTGACCGGCTGGGACGTAAGCGCATGTTAATGCTGACCGTCTGGATGATGGGCATCGCGACAGCCTTGATTGGTATTCTTCCTTCATTCTCGACCATTGGGTGGTGGGCACCTATTTTGCTGGTGACACTGCGTGCCATTCAGGGATTTGCCGTCGGCGGCGAATGGGGAGGCGCAGCGTTGCTTTCCGTTGAAAGTGCGCCGAAAAATAAAAAAGCCTTTTACAGTAGCGGTGTACAAGTTGGCTACGGAGTAGGTTTACTGCTTTCAACCGGACTGGTTTCATTGATCAGTATGATGACGACTGACGAACAGTTTTTAAGCTGGGGCTGGCGCATTCCTTTCCTGTTTAGCATCGTACTGGTACTGGGAGCATTGTGGGTGCGCAATGGCATGGAGGAGTCCGCGGAATTTGAACAACAGCAACATAATCAAGCGGCCGCGAAAAAACGCATCCCGGTTATCGAAGCTCTGTTACGACATCCCGGTGCTTTCCTGAAGATTATTGCACTACGACTGTGCGAGTTGCTGACGATGTACATTGTTACTGCCTTTGCACTTAATTATTCAACCCAGAATATGGGGTTACCGCGCGAACTTTTCCTTAATATTGGTTTGCTGGTAGGTGGATTAAGCTGCCTGACAATTCCCTGTTTTGCCTGGCTTGCCGATCGTTTTGGTCGGCGCAGGGTTTATATCACAGGCGCGTTGATCGGAACGTTGAGCGCATTTCCTTTCTTTATGGCGCTTGAAGCACAATCTATTTTCTGGATAGTTTTCTTCTCCATAATGCTGGCAAACATTGCGCATGACATGGTGGTGTGTGTGCAACAACCGATGTTTACCGAAATGTTTGGTGCCAGTTATCGCTACAGTGGTGCTGGAGTCGGTTATCAGGTTGCCAGTGTGGTTGGCGGTGGATTTACACCTTTTATTGCCGCTGCACTCATCACTTACTTTGCCGGGAACTGGCATAGCGTCGCCATTTATTTGCTGGCTGGATGCCTGATTTCTGCAATGACCGCTTTATTGATGAAAGACAATCAACGCTCGTGATAGCCTGGCGAAGATCATCCGATCTTCGCCTTATACTTTTGTTTCACATTCCTGTGACATACTATCGGATGTGCGGTAATTGTATGGAACAGGAGACACACATGAATAATAAGGGCTCCGGTCTGACCCCAGCTCAGGCACTGGATAAACTCGACGCGCTGTATGAGCAATCTGTAGTTGCTTTACGCAACGCCATTGGCAAATATATTACAAGTGGCGAATTACCTGATGAAAACGCCCGCAAACAAGGTCTTTTTGTCTATCCATCACTGACCGTAACCTGGGACGGTAGCACAACTAATCCCCCCAAAACGCGCGCATTTGGTCGTTTTACTCACGCAGGCAGCTACACCACCACGATTACTCGCCCTACTCTCTTTCGTTCGTATCTCAATGAACAACTTACGTTGCTGTATCAGGATTATGGTGCGCATATCTCTGTGCAACCCTCGCAGCATGAAATCCCTTATCCTTATGTCATTGATGGCTCTGAATTGACACTTGATCGCTCAATGAGCGCTGGTTTAACTCGCTACTTCCCGACAACAGAACTGGCGCAAATCGGCGATGAAACTGCAGACGGCATTTATCATCCAACGGAATTCTCCCCGTTATCGCATTTTGATGCTCGCCGGGTTGATTTTTCCCTCGCACGGTTGCGCCATTATACCGGTACGCCAGTAGAACATTTTCAACCGTTCGTCTTGTTTACCAACTATACACGTTATGTGGATGAATTCGTTCGTTGGGGATGCAGCCAGATCCTCGATCCTGATAGTCCCTACATTGCCCTTTCTTGTGCTGGCGGGAACTGGATCACTGCCGAAACCGAAGCGCCAGAAGAAGCCATTTCCGACCTTGCATGGAAAAAACACCAGATGCCAGCATGGCATTTAATTACCGCTGATGGTCGGGGTATTACTCTGGTGAATATTGGCGTGGGACCGTCCAATGCTAAAACCATCTGCGATCATCTGGCAGTGCTACGCCCGGATGTCTGGTTGATGATTGGTCACTGTGGCGGATTACGTGAAAGCCAGGCCATTGGAGATTATGTCCTTGCACACGCTTATTTACGCGATGACCACGTTCTTGATGCGGTTCTGCCGCCCGATATTCCTATTCCGAGCATTGCTGAAGTGCAACGTGCGCTTTATGACGCTACCAAGTTAGTCAGCGGCAGGCCTGGTGAGGAAGTCAAACAGCGGCTGCGTACAGGTACTGTGGTAACCACAGATGACAGGAACTGGGAGTTACGTTACTCAGCTTCTGCACTTCGTTTTAACTTAAGCCGGGCCGTAGCAATTGATATGGAAAGTGCAACCATTGCCGCGCAAGGATATCGTTTCCGCGTGCCATACGGGACACTACTGTGTGTTTCAGATAAACCGTTGCATGGCGAGATTAAACTTCCCGGTCAGGCTAACCGTTTTTATGAAGGTGCTATTTCCGAACACCTGCAAATTGGCATTCGGGCGATCGATTTGCTGCGCGCAGAAGGCGACCGACTGCATTCGCGTAAATTACGAACCTTTAATGAGCCGCCGTTCCGATAATAAGTTCTGAACCTTCTCATCAGAAATAGATGTGAAGGATTAAGTAAGACATCTGGCAAATAGCCTGCAATCAACGCGGGCTGTTTGCTTCCTTGGGCAGATGCGAGTTTCATTATCGTCTTAATGATTTCCGCATATTAAAAGCATGTATGCTTTCAAAATATAATTATAAAAAATCCCGCCAACAACATTAGTTTTTATAAAACAAAATATAAGATTATGGCTTTAGAATATTTTTATTTCTAATAGACGAGATTTTTCCTGTTATGATATAATATGCTGATTTAACACATGTTAACGATTTACCAGTAATGTAAATAAATTTTCGAGGAGATCATTCCAGTGGGACGTAAATGGGCCAATATTGTTGCTAAAAAAACGGCTAAAGACGGTGCAACGTCTAAAATTTATGCAAAATTCGGTGTAGAAATCTATGCTGCTGCTAAACAAGGTGAACCCGATCCAGAATTAAACACATCTTTAAAATTCGTTATTGAACGTGCAAAGCAGGCACAAGTTCCAAAGCACGTTATTGATAAAGCAATTGATAAAGCCAAAGGCGGCGGAGATGAAACGTTCGTGCAGGGCCGTTATGAAGGCTTTGGTCCTAATGGCTCAATGATTATCGCCGAGACATTGACTTCAAATGTTAACCGTACGATTGCTAACGTTCGCACAATTTTCAATAAAAAAGGCGGCAATATCGGAGCGGCAGGTTCTGTCAGCTATATGTTTGACAATACGGGTGTGATTGTATTTAAAGGATCAGACCCTGACCATATTTTTGAAATTTTACTTGAAGCTGAAGTTGATGTTCGTGATGTGACTGAAGAAGAAGGTAACATTGTTATTTATACCGAACCTACTGACCTTCATAAAGGAATCGCGACTCTAAAAGCAGCTGGAATCACTGAGTTCTCAACAACAGAATTAGAAATGATTGCGCAATCTGAAGTTGAGCTTTCCCCAGAAGATTTAGAAATCTTTGAAGGGCTTGTTGATGCCCTTGAAGATGACGACGATGTACAAAAAGTTTATCATAACGTCGCAAATCTCTAATTATATTTTAAAGAAATCTGTCTTTACGGCAGATTTCTTTAATCTCATATAACCCTTATAAAAAATATAATGTTCAACTCGTCATATTGATTATAAGAAATCCCCGTTCCCAGAGAAATAATATTTATTAAAATTCCAGTTCTTCTTTTTCTGATTACAGAAGGCAAAGTGGCAATTACGCATAGTTTCCCGATAAAGACGCGATAGCGACATCCCGCATAAGGCATTTTTCTCTTTATCTTTGTACGGTACTTCATGGAACAGAGTTTTTGACCTTGCGAATCGTGATGTCTGTTGGGGGGCAACTTGCTCACTGAAGCGTGAGACTCGATTAAGCGCACGAAACACAGAAATCAAAAAACCCGGTCACTTTTTTACAAGGTAACCGGGTAAAAATAACTTTTATTTTTTAACTGTTTTGAGACTCATAGAGATGTCTCAAAACTAAAATTTGGCTCCTCTGACTGGACTCGAACCAGTGACATACGGATTAACAGTCCGCCGTTCTACCGACTGAACTACAGAGGAATCGTGAGAACGAGGCGAATATTAGCGATGCCCACCCACAATGTCAAAGCCTGTTTTTTAAATTTGAAATCGTTTGCTGAAATAATCTGCATTTTGTCGTTTATTCCGACACAACTGGCTTTTTTTCACACTTTTGCGGCTCGGGTCGAGGGTATTTCCATAGCCAACGTCCAGTAACCATTCGCCAGTAAAACAGCACGGCCCGCACAGCCCAGTCGGCAAACATTCCCATCCAGACACCAACCACACCCCAGCCAAGCATGATTCCCAGCACATAACCGACTACAACCCGACAACCCCACATGCTCAACATCGAAACCCACATGGCGTAACGGGCATCACGAGCACCTTTAAATCCAGCGGGTAGCACCCATGAGGCGGACCAAATAGGCATAAATAAAGCATTTAGCCAAATCAGAATCACAACGACATGTTTAACCTGTGGATCCTGGGTGTAAAACGATGCCATAAGCCCGGCAAAGGGAGCCGTTAGCCAGGCGATGGCCGTTAATCCAAGAGTGGACAGCCAGAACACATGCCGCAACTGAATCTCTGCTTGCGCTATCTGCCCTACCCCCAACCTTCGGCCTGTAATGATCGTAGAAGCAGAGCCGAGCGCACTTCCGGGTAAGTTGATAAGAGCCGCAATTGAAAACGCGATAAAATTTCCGGCAATAACACTGGTCCCCATCCCGGCAACGAACATTTGGGTTAATAACCGACCACTGGTAAATAACACTGATTCGACACTAGCGGGAATACCAATCCCCATGACTTCCCAGATAATGCTAAAATTCAGCGGTTTAAAATAGCTCTTTAACGAAATCCTTAGCGCAGGATTAAAACCAATCGCCAGCACCCACAAAATTGCAACTGCGCCAATATAACGAGAAATGGTTAAACCCAGCCCTGCCCCGACAAATCCCAGTCCCGGCCAGGAGAAAAGGCCGTAAATCAATATGCCGCTAATAATAATATTAAGAATATTCAGGCTACCGTTAATCAGTAGCGGTATTTTCGTATTCCCTGCACCACGAAGTGCCCCGCTACCAATCAAAGTGATGGCAACTGCTGGATAACTGAGTACCGTCAGCTCCAGATAAGTCAACGCCAGTGCTTTAACTTCTGTCGTGGCATCACCCGCGACGAAATCAATAATTTGTTCGCCAAAATGATGAATAAGCGTTGCCAACAGTACGGCAAACAACGTCATGATCACCAATGACTGCCGCGTCGCCACCCTCGCTCGTCGTCGATCCCGCTTACCGAGACTAAATGCCACAACGACAGTAGTACCAAGATCGATAGCAGCAAAAAAAGCCATAATGACCATATTGAAGCTGTCCGCCAATCCCACGCCGGCCATCGCATCTTTTCCCAGCCAGCTGACCAGAAAAGTGCTCAGGACACCCATCAACAGGACACAGGCATTCTCCATGAAGATAGGAACAGCAAGCGGGGTTATCTCGCGCCAGAACAACACTTTGTAGCTCTTGCGTTTAGCGTGCCAGCGAGTGCCGTGAACAACCTGGCGTAAAGCAGAGGAGATATTCAAAGCCGACCTTAATTGCAGAAAGTGAAACCACATTTCAAATAATGAGGGAGAATCAGCAAAGCTGCAAAGATTTTCGCCAACAAATTGTCTGCAAATGCAACAAACTGTTGATAGAAACGGCAAACAGTTGGGAAATTTAAAAATCGGGTTTGACAAAAGATTTTTCGCCGTTAAGATGTGCCTCAACAGCGATTCCTCTGTAGTTCAGTCGGTAGAACGGCGGACTGTTAATCCGTATGTCACTGGTTCGAGTCCAGTCAGAGGAGCCAAATTTCTGAAAAACCCGCTTTTATAGCGGGCTTTTTGCTATATCTGATAATCAATTTCCTCTTCACTGTTCTCCATCACCTGGCGCTTGATATCCTCAACTGACAGTCCTGCATTACAAAGTTCCAGAAAGCGCCAGACATAGTTACGTTGAAGTTGCCCTCGCTTCAGTCCCAACCATACAGTATTGGCATCGAAAAGATGCCGCGTATCCAGACGGATTAAATTCTCTTCCTCTTGTTCGCCGCTGGATTGTTCGGCAACTAATCCAATCCCCAGCCCAAGAGCAACATAGGTTTTAATGACATCAGAATCCTGCGCACTTAATACAATATCTGCCAGCAAACCTTTGCGGGCAAATGCGTCATCAATACGTGAGCGCCCCGTAATCCCCTGTCGGTAAGTGATTAACGGCCACTTCGCTATTGATTCCAGCGTCAACGGTGTAATTTGCGTCAAGGGATGATCGAGTGGAACAAGCAAACTATGGTGCCAACGAAACCACGGGAAGGCGACGAGCTGCGGGTCATTACTCAAACGCTCGCTGGCGATACCAATATCAGCTTCGCCATTTTGCAACAACGTCGCAATTTCCTGTGGCGTACCCTGGATTAGCTCCAGTCGAACCTCCGGGAAAAGTTCGCGAAAAGCTTTAATGACCTCAGGCAAGCTATAACGTGCCTGAGTATGCGTCGTTGCAATAGTGAGAACGCCAGACGTATCGTTGGTAAACAGGTCTGCAAGCCGACGAACATTACTGGCTTCATTCAGAATACGTTCTGCAATGACCAGTAATGCTTTGCCCGGTTCAGTCATGCCCAGCAGTCGCTTACCTCGTCGAACAAATATTTCGATGCCAAGTTCATCCTCCAGTTCCCGAATATGACGGCTGACGCCGGACTGTGAGGTAAAAAGCATATTCGCAACCTCTGTCAGGTTGTAATCCTGACGTGCAGCCTCGCGGATTATCTTTAGTTGTTGGAAATTCACGGTAAACTCCGGGCAGCTCAGATTTCCCGTTATTGTTAAAGTCTAATGCCCGGCATAACAAATAATAAAAACCCGCATCTTATTCCATCCCGATATAACGCTTAGCTCACCAATTGCCACTGCCTTTTTTCCATCACTGGAGAACTAATCACTGACATTAACAACTCTTTCACTGCCTGTGCCTGTGGCGATAAGTTCGCTCTGGCGGGTAAATTTAATGACAAAGAGAGACTCATGGAAGGCGTGGTAATGCGTGACATCCACCCATTTACTGCGCCACATAACGAACGCGCGGCCGATTCGGGTAATACTGCAACGCCCATGCCGCTGGCAATCGCTGCGGTAAGCGTGGCAATAGACTCAATTTCACCAATGACTTTTGCCGTGAGCCGCCGTAGGGAAAAAGCCTCATCAACACGAAGTCTAACAGCACTGTAATCACTGGGGAGAAAGAGGTTCATTTGCGCAATAGCATTAACATCAACGCTTTGCCCCGGGCAATCTTGAGTTCCTACCAGGAAAAGATCTTCTTTCAGCAAAGCCTGACTGGATACCCCAGCCACAGGGGAATGCTCATAAATCACCGCCATATCGAGTTGGTGATTTATCAGTTTTTCGTTAAGCACTGCACCGCTATTTTCATGAAGATAGATAACGATCTCCGGGAATTCAGCGCGAACCGCTTGTAATAAGGGCATGGTGATAGATGACGCAGCGGTTCCTGGCGCAAAGCCAATCGAGACTTGCCCCGATAATGCCTGACCAACGTTATGCACCGCCAGTTGGGCCTGCTCACACTGACGTAAAATGGCCCGCGCATGGGTATAGAGAATTTTTCCGGCGTCTGTTGGCGTAACGCCCCGTTTTGTGCGAATCAAAAGTTGTTGATTTAACTCACCTTCCAGTGTGGCAACCTGCTGGCTGAGCGCTGGTTGTGCGATATGCAATACTTCAGCAGCCTGAGTCAGGCTACCAATATCTACAATTTTTACGAAGTATTTCAGGCGTCTGAAGTTCATGTTGCCTCCGGTTTTTGAGAATCGGCCCAAGTGCCGCCATTACTTACAACCAGACTGCAAGATGCTTGCCAGTTTTATTTTGGCTTTGATGTACAAGCTAACCAACTGTCAAATAAGAGATTATGATAGATTCGTCATTGGCTCTTTTCACCAGCAGTCGCGTTCCCCTGCCCTATAAAAGGAGGGTATGCACCACGATGGTTCATTACCAATAAGATTGAAATCTCATCACTTTGTTGAAATTGGCAGCAAACAAACAAAAAAATGCATTTCACCCTTTGACATCACCATGCACTGCCATTAATATGCGCCCCGTTCACACGATTCCTCTGTAGTTCAGTCGGTAGAACGGCGGACTGTTAATCCGTATGTCACTGGTTCGAGTCCAGTCAGAGGAGCCAAATTCAAAAAAGCCTGCTTTCTAGCAGGCTTTTTGCTTTCTAATTACCAACGCTCTTAAAACATCTGTCTTGAACCAGAACTAATTTGCACAGGCATTCCCGATCGACGTTGCAACGCAGCATTTGCGCGATTCACATCAACTTCTTGCCCGTTGATAAACGCCCGCAAAGATGGGGTTACCGGCAATGGCACTTTTCGGTCAGACTCATATTCTGCACGATTGCGCGACAGCGGCTCATGAACTTCCAGCCAGTTCGAGCCATCTGGTTCAGTGGTGTATTTTACTGGCTGGTCGATAATTTGCACACGCGTTCCAACAGGAACATTATCAAACAGATATTTGATATCGTCATTGCGCAGACGAATACAGCCCTGACTTACCCGAAGTCCAATACCAAAATTGGCATTGGTACCGTGGATGGCATACAACCTGCCAATATAAATCGCGTACAGCCCCATGGGATTATCGGGCCCCGCAGGAACAAATGCGGGCAAACTCTCCCCTCGTTTCGCATATTCGCGCCGAGTGTTCGGCGTTGGCGTCCAGGTTGGAGCTTCTTGTTTACGTTCAACGGTAGTCACCCAGTTACGCGGGGTTTCTCGCCCAGCCTGGCCGATACCAATAGGAAAGACTTCCACAGTATTACTGTCTGGCGGGTAGTAATAAAGACGCATCTCAGCGACGTTAACCACAATCCCTTTACGAACAGTGGCGGGCAAAATCAGTTGCTGCGGAATGGTGAGTTGCGAGCCAGACTTCGGCAAGAAAACATCAGCGCCCGGATTCGCTTCCAGCATGTTACTTAACCCTTGCCCGTATTGTGCGGCAAAAGTCTCCAGCGGCTGGGTATTGTGATCAGGAACAGTTACAGTAAGCGACTGCCCCACCAAACGGCTACCCTCTGGAGGTAATGGATAAGTTACCGCCAGGCTAGTATGGCTGGCAAAAAGCAGAGCAAATGAGCAAAGAATATTTACACGACGCATCATGTCCCTTTCCTATGTCGCGAAAGCTATCCGTTAAGTATAGCTTTTATCAGACTTTTCGTTTTTAACTGTTCAAATCAGAAGTCGTATTCCCCGGTAGAACAATATTACTGGCAGCAAGTTCGCCCATGTTGTTATATATCGCACAGGCAGCTTCGATGATGGGCATCGCCAGAGCTGCGCCACTCCCCTCACCTAAACGCATCTCCATATTGAGATAAGGCTCCAGCCCCAAATGCGACAGCGCTATACGCGCCCCTTTTTCTGCCGACAGGTGAGAAGGAATGAGATACGGTTTGATTGCAGGAGACATCTGGCAGGCTGCGAGCGCAGCAGCATAAGAAAGAAATCCATCCAGCAACACGGGTAAACCGCAGGAAGCAGCGCCTAACATCACGCCAGCCATTCCGACCAAATCAAATCCCCCCACTTTTGCCAGAACATCAACGCCATCCTGCGGATTTGGTTGATTCAACGTAATCGCCCGGCGCACAACATCAATTTTATTAGCCAGTTTATCTGTCGGCAGGTTTGCGCCAATCCCAACCACTTCTTCAGGATCCCGGCCAGTGATTGTGCTGACTATTGCCGCTGCCGGTGTCGTGTTTGCCATCCCCAGTTCACCTACACCAAACAGCGTGACACCGTTTTTTGCCAGCTCCCGCGTATAACATATGACGTCCAAAAGCAACTTTTCAGCCTGACGGCGACTCATTGCCGGAGCTGAAGCAATATTGCCGCTACCTCGTGCGACACGCATGTTGATAAGCCCGGGGATAGGCTCAGCACTATCAATACCAACATCAACTACGTAGACGTTAGCGCCCGCTTGTGCTGCCAGCACACACACGCCGGTTGTTCCGCGGGTCATATTTTCAGCCTGAATGGCTGTCACTTCTTTTGGGGAAATAGCGACCCCTTCCTCCCAGACGCCGTGATCGGCACACATAACCAGTACCGCTTTTTTGCCCACATGCGGTATGCCATTCAACCCCGGCATTCCCGCCAGTTGTATGGCAAGCGCCTCCAGCCTTCCCAGGCTACCAACAGGTTTGAGTAACCCGTCAATATGCCGTTGTGCACGCGACATAGCGGCAGGATCGATAGCAGGGATCGTATTCAGTAAATCGGCAAGTGTTTGCATGTCACGTCTCTTTATAGCAGTGCCAGCAGGAAGACCAGTTCACCAAGCTCTATAGCAGCTCCCAGCGTATCGCCGGTTTGCCCGCCCAGCGTACGTTTGAGAAGCTGACCGAGGATGAAAATCGCCACCATCGTCACCACCATAGCAGCCACACCATGCATACCCGGCAATAATACGGCAGCAAAAATAGCGGCTAAGCCGAGTGTGACGCAGGTTTGTCGCCCATCAATTTTGCCAATGAACACATTGCCAAGCCCTTCTTCCCGGGCATAACGATGACGATACATCAATAATGCGGCAGTCCCGCGGCTGACCGCACATGCTGCCGCCAGCGATGCAAGGATCGGTTCGCCACGCAGAGCCAACTCGCTTAATACCAGAATCTTTGCCAGTACAACAAAAATCAATGCCAGACCGCCATGGGTGCCTAAACGGCTATCACGCATGATTTCCAACATGCGATCGCGGCTACGTGCAGAAAATACGCCATCACAGGTATCGGCGAGGCCGTCTAGGTGGAATCCCCCGGTCATCAGCGCCAGCACAAGTACGCTAAACAGTGCCGCCAGTGGTACGCCACACCATGCCTGCAGCACCATGAAGACCAGCCCGCTAATCGCGCCAAGCAATAATCCAATTAAAGGAAAAGTAATAATACCGCGAGAATAATGCTCGAAATCCAGTCCCTGGGACCAGCGACGCGGTACAGGCAGACGCGTAATAAATGAGAGCATCGCCCAAAATAATTTACTCATTTGATTTTTACTCCAATACCCGAAACCACCAGCCATACTTCATTTGCCGCAGCGGCCAGCTGCTGATTTACCCGCCCGGCAATATCACGAAAATGTCGTGCCAGACGACTCTCCGGCACAATCCCCATTCCCACTTCGTTAGTCACTAATACAACCTTTGCGGGGCAACGTTGGCAGGCAGCAATCAACGACTGAATCTCAGCATTAATCGCCTGTTCCATCGCCTGATAATCCCATTCATCAGGGTCTTTATCGCCGCCATAATCAAACAACAGATTAGTCACCATTGTGGTAACGCATTCCAGCAACACAGCTTCATGCGGGTTAATGTCTGCATGAATTAATTCATCAAGATGTTGCCAACGCTCCACCGTGCGCCAGTGCGCCGGACGGCCTTGCCGATGATGTTCTATCCGTGCAGCCATCTCGTCATCAAGGATTTGCGAGGTGGCGATATACAGAACCTGTGAAGAGTCCCCAATAAGCGCCTCTGCGTGGCGACTCTTCCCGCTCCGTGCGCCCCCCGTCACCAAAATCATCATACCGACTCCTGATTCAAATGTATGATGGTATTCATTGAACAGAACAATGGATCCCCCACCGTTGCTGACCGCAAAACATTTACGCGATTAATACTGCGCGTAATATAATTAAAAATCCAGCATTCTCAATCCATTACGAAATAAGATGGCATTACGGAATAGCCAGACTTTCTCGTGTTAACGTCCGACAAAATGCGTCATTGACAGCGGTTTCTGTGGATTGACACATTTCATTCAGATAATGAATTAATGCTACTGCCGGAACAACCAGCAAACGGGCATTGTGTTCTGAAATCCAGGCTATTGATTCAACGTCAGCGACAGATCTGCGCTGTAAAAGAACTTGTAAAACAACGTAATAGAATTATCCGGAATGGTGGCGACTATGCACTAGAACACCACAATTTCGCTCTCTCGGTAAGGCACTGTCACAGCATTCAACAGAATGTGACTTGCCAGATTTATTAGCGCCACCAGATGTTTAACCGGGTAACCACGACCCAGTCGGGGATATATTCCATCTTCTCGCTGACATCATCAAGAATAAAAAGGTTTATCACACTCAGAGCAACGTTCTTCAGCAGGCGGGATAATTCTTCAACATTTAGAAGATGTGTTATTAAAGGCATACAAACTGGACGTATTGTATTTTCTTTTGGTGGTTGACCTAAGGTAGCAGTTTATCCTGATGCGCTGAGATTTCTGTAATATCTACGTCAACATTCTCCTCGAATAGAAAATGCAGCCTCGGCAAGTGATTCACATTTTTTAACAAAACGTTGTTAGCGTGCCATTTTCAGAAGCTCTCCAAGAAAGCGAATTCTTTTCTCAAATTCTGCATTCTCAGACACAGCTTTCTACTCCATGGTAATGGCCCAAATACGAAGTTGCTCAGGATCATTAGTGGTGCTGAGAAGTTAAATAACCATGCGGAGTACCACTCGTCATCACGTATTTATATATCATGAAGCTATTGTTGTGTTTTGTACATCAGTAGATATATTCTGATATACTCCTTTTGCTAGACATAACCTTTCACCTGCTTGCAAAGCTTCTGTGTTCTGACATTGCCAAATTATTGCAATTCTGTATCCAGCCTTCTTTCAGTCATAGCTTCGGGCCGCGATAAGACTCACTGATCTGACCCTGATTCCTCTTGCAGACTTTATAGACCAATTAAAATGCAGTTTCTGCAGGTCAACGTCTGACCATCATTGTCATCACTCTGGCCATTAGAGTAACCTTCTGCATTCATCCTTTTGTAAAAAGTTTATATTAGTATCAGCAATTAACCGGACCTGATACTGATATGAGTCTTACCGCATATACGGTCAATTTCAGCAATTAATTACATTATCCACGCCAAAGTATTTGTCATCACAATGATGGTACCTTCTTTCAGACACCATTTTTTCAACTCCGTTTTCCACGGACCGCACTCTTATGTCAAGAGTGCGGTCCGTGGATACAACCAGAGACCGACTGACACGAGTCAGAGGAAACGACGGATATGTTCAGTCGTAAAATATCTATCAAAAAACATGATTAAGGTCAAAAATGTTTGATATTTACAATTTATGAAGATGACAATAATTATAGATATATGAGAACATAAATGAAAATAATTATCATTACAGCAATCATTTGTACTTTGTATTAATGAGGGATGAAATGTTATATAATATACCTTGTCGAATTTATATCCTTTCCACTCTGTCATTATGCATTTCTGGGATAGTTTCTACTGCAACCGCAACTTCTTCAGAAACAAAAATCAGCAACGAAGAGACGCTCGTCGTGACCACGAATCGTTCGGCAAGCAACCTTTGGGAAAGCCCGGCGACTATACAGGTTATTGACCAACAAACATTGCAGAACTCCACCAATGCCTCCATAGCCGATAATTTGCAGGACATCCCCGGAGTAGAGATAACAGACAACTCCTTGGCAGGCCGTAAACAAATCCGCATTCGTGGCGAAGCATCCTCCCGTGTTTTAATTCTCATTGATGGTCAGGAGGTAACTTATCAGCGCGCCGGAGATAATTATGGTGTGGGACTGTTGATAGATGAGTCTGCGCTGGAGCGTGTTGAGGTAGTGAAAGGTCCATATTCCGTACTGTACGGTTCACAGGCAATTGGCGGTATTGTTAACTTCATCACCAAAAAGGGTGAATCTCCGGACTCCCTATATCACTTAAATTGATACAACTTTTTAGAGTAGTCATTAGTGAACAGATAATTGATAACTCAGAACCAGTAAAATGCAAAAGACGCACCACGCTGGGAAAATCGCTGCTATTCAGCAGAGTTTTGTATCGAGAATGGTGGCCAGCCACTTATTGCTCTCGCGTAAGCGGGTATCCCCATCGTTTACCAGTCCAGATATAGGTCACGTCACCATACTTGATTTAGCTGTGTCACAGCTAAGCGCCCTTCAAGTTCTTAGGATAGCTACAAGTTCATGACTGCCATGCCTGTACCGGAGGGTCAACGGCTGACAGCTGACCAGCCCCTGTTCTTTCATGAGACTGCCAGCAAGCTTGCGTCCCATCTGGTAGTCTCTCCGGGTTGCAATTGTGGCGATGTTCCTTGCTCCGCCATTAAGCTCAATTACCTGACTACGTAATACAGCCCGTCTACCGTCTTTTTTTCAGGACGGTTTTTCCAATCTCTGTAGCTGCTTCGATGAATCCTGCACACATGGCAGAGTGCTATCACCAGATAATGCGCTCTGAGCTTCTCGATTATCGAGAACTGTTTAGGGAGTCTGACATCAAGAGCGCCGTAGCCTTTTCTAATATTTCATTCTCTATTTCAATACGTTGCCGCTTTTTCCTCAGCTCACGTATTTCGATTTGTTCTGGTGTCATCAGAGAGGCTTCTGGTGTTTTGCTCTGATGCTCATTACGCAGTTGTTTGACTTATCTTGTCATTGTGGAAAGACCGACATCCATAGCTTTGGATGGTACCTGCCACCGTAAAGTTCTGGTTAACAACTAGTTGAGTGGATTCGCGTTTAAACTCTGCGCTGAAATTTCCTTTTTTCATTGGAGCATCTGTGTTGTTCTAAGGTGAGCATATTACCTATGCTCAGGTGGCCAAATTCAGTATGCCAGAACCAGAACATCTTGTGGTCAGGCAGAGGAAGAGCAAACTGTTACTGGACTCACTGCATGCGTGGATGGTGGAGAAAAATGCCACGCTGTCCAAAAATCCAGACTGGGAGAATGGTTCAGCTGTGTACTGAATCAGTGGGGCGCACTCTGTTATTACAGTGTTGACGGTCAGGCGGAGGCAGACATAATGCCGCGGAAAAAGCCCTTTGTGCCATCTGTCTCGGAAATAAAAACTTTATGTTCTTCGACGGCGAGCGCAGTGCACTGTTGTATGGGCTTATCGGCACTTGCCTTCTGAACGACATTGATCCGGAAGAGTATCTGCGCCATATCCTGAGCGTACTGCCGGAATAACCTTCCAACCGTATTGATGAACTCCTGCCATGGAACGTAGTTCTCACCAATAAATAAGCATCAATATGATTCTCCATTAACGCTTACCTTTTCTCCGGCTATTTTTGATTTTTTTTGCTTTTCCCCGCCACTTTATGGTGATTATCACATCAATATACATCGACAGATATTAACGTAACTGAAGTGTGGTGAAGCATGAAATTTGAACGCCATCATGAAATATTGAAACGACTCAGTAAATTCGGTTCTGTAAAAGTATCCGATCTGTCCAATAGCCTCAATGTAACGAAAGAAACTATTCGATCAGATCTTAATGAACTTGCCAGACTTGGCTATCTGACTCGATATCATGGCGGTGCTTTTATCGTCCTAGACTCGCTTGATACTATTGCGAAAAATGAAATCGCTTATGCGCTTGAAAATTATGATACAGCCTAGGGAATAAAAAAAGGCCACTCAACTATGAAAAGTCAAGTATGCGTTATTGGTTCGTTTAATGTTGATATCATCAGTTATTTGCCGAGGCTTCCCACTATCGGAGAATCGCTTCTGGCAAGTAATTTTATATTTTCACCGGGGGGAAAAGGTTGTAACCAGGCGCTGGCAGCAAGCTTTGCCGATACTGATGTTTATTTCATAACAAAAGTAGGTACAGATCACTTTAGTGATTATGCGATCAACTTTATGAATTCGTCTAAGATTTATAAAAGTATAATTTATCAAACGAAAGAAACGCAAACCGGAACTGCCACGATCCTTGTTAATGAAGGTACTGGCGATAATGTTATTGCGATCTATCCCGGTGCCAACATGACAATGTCGTCCGATGAAATAACTATTCAGAAAGAAGCGATTATTAATTCTGATGTCATACTTCTGCAGCTCGAAACAAATTATACCGCTCTGCAACAAGCGATCACATTGGCGCAAAAAAACAGTATCCCGGTCATTATTAACCCGGCACCCTATAATGATATTGTCAACGAACTTATTCAGGATGTTGATTATATCACCCCCAATGAAACAGAAGCTGGTTTACTGTCCGGCATAGACGTACACGATCTTGAATCAGCTAAACGAGCTGCAGAAGCTATCCACAATAAAGGGGTAAAAAACACCGTTATCACGCTCGGTAGCAAGGGCTCGCTCGCATTTGATGGCAAAAAATTCATTCATTCGCCAGCGTTTCCAGCGGTCGTTAAAAATACGGCAGGAGCCGGGGATGCTTTTAACGGCGCTCTGGCATCAGGACTTGCGAAAGGAAAATCACTGGAATCAGCACTGTGTTATGCCAGCGCCTTTGCATCCCTGGCGGTGGAGACAAGCAATGCTTCCGACATGCCTGAACATGAATCTGTGATACATCGAATTCAGAGTATACATTATCAGCAAACTATTTTTACGCATTAAGAAGGGACAGAGAATGAATAACACCAAAAAATCACTAAAGGTGCTCTTTATTGGAGAATCCTGGCATATTCATATGATTCATTCAAAAGGATATGACAGTTTTACCTCAAGTAAATATGAAGAAGGTGCGACCTGGTTACTCCAATGTCTGAAAAATAGTCAGGTAGATGTCACCTATATGCCGGCACATACGGTACAAATTGCCTTCCCTGAAGATGTGGCACAGTTAGAACAATATGATGCCATCGTTATTAGTGATATTGGTAGTAATACTTTCCTGCTACAAAATGATACTTTTTATCAGCTTCGCATAAAACCAAACGCTCTCGAACTGATTAAAGAATATGTGAATAACGGTGGTGGGTTATTGATGATTGGCGGCTATCTCTCATTCATGGGAATTGAAGCAAAAGCCAATTATAAAAATACAGTTCTGGCTGATGTGCTCCCGGTTACGATGTTAGATGGTGACGATCGTGTCGAAAAACCAGAGGGTGTTATTGCACAGCCATCACAACCTGACCATCCGGTTATTAAAGGGTTCTCTGAATATCCTTTTTTCCTAGGTTATAACCGGGCGATCGCTAAAGAAAATGCTGAGGTGGTATTAACAATAAACAACGATCCATTACTGGTCTTTGGTAACTATCACAACGGGAAAATAGCCTGCTTTATGAGTGACTGTTCACCGCACTGGGGTACACAGCAGTTTATGTCCTGGCCGTTCTATACCGCGTTGTGGGTAAATATACTGACTCATATTGCAAGATAATAATAATAATGGGGTAACACCAGTTACTCCATTTACTATAATAGAAGGATTGATGTATGAAAAAGAATAAGTACTCAACTCCCTTATGGGTGCTTGCCACGATTCTTGCGGGTATGCTCTCCCCTATGCAATCAGCGGTGAATGGTCAATTAGGTCACTGGTTACAGGACGGTAATGCATGCGCAGTTATCTCCTTTGCCAGTGGTTTAGTCGTGATGTTTTTTATTATTATGGCGCGAAAAGAAATCCGGCAACAATTTGCGGCAATTCCTTCTCTGATTAAAAACCGAAAAGTTCCTCTCTGGAACTGGTTTGCCGGTCTCTGTGGAGCGATGGTGGTATTTTCTGAAGGCGCATCAGCCAGCGCACTCGGGGTCGCAACGTTTCAGACCGCACTGATCTCCGCGCTATTGCTGTCTGGTTTACTTTGCGATCGCTTTGGTATCGGTGTCGACGAGAAAAAATACTTTACCCCTTATCGCATCATCGGTGCATTATTTGCGGTTATTGCTACGATTTTTGTTGTGTCACCGCAGTGGCATTCTACCTCTTTCATTTTACTTGCCATTCTTCCGTTCTTAGCTGGTTTGCTTGCAGGATGGCAGCCCGCTGGAAATGCAAAAGTAGCTGAAGCTACGGGATCCATGCTGGTTTCAATCACCTGGAATTTCATCGTTGGATTTTGTGTTTTAGGCACAGCGCTAGCTATTCGTGTCGCATTAGGGCACGTCACTGTTCAATTACCAGATGTCTGGTGGATGTATCTTGGCGGCCCGCTTGGACTAATGTCTATCGGTTTAATGGCCATTTTGGTCAGGGGTCTGGGGTTACTGATGCTGGGGGTTGCTTCAACGGCGGGCCAGTTACTGGGATCAGTATTGATTGACGTATTAATTCCATCGCTGGGCAATACCGTTTATCTGGTCACGATCATCGGAACACTGTTTGCACTGGTCGGTGCAATTGTTACCACTATTCCGGAATACAGAGCCTCGAAAACAATGAAGAAAATGGAGGTATAATCATGAAAGATTATCTACAAACTGTGACGGGCCCCGTCGCCCGTGAAGATATGGGGCTAACACTTCCTCATGAACATCTGTTCAACGATCTTTCCTCTGTTGTGGATGCTCCTTGCTATCCTTTTTCACAACAGCTTGTTGATAAAAAAGTCACGGCAGAAATCCAGTGGGCATTAAAACACGATCCTTATTGCTGCGCTGATAATATGGACCGCAAACCTATTGAAGATGTGATCTTCGAAATTAATAACTTTATCTCGCTCGGTGGTCGCACCATTGTTGATGCCACAGGGTCTGAGTCTATCGGACGAGATGCGCAGGCATTACGAGAAGTCGCATTAAAAACAGGTCTGAATATTGTTGCTTCCTCCGGTCCCTACCTGGAAAAATTTGAAAGCCAGAGAATTCATAAAACGGTTGATGAACTAGCGACAACGATCGATAAAGAATTGAATCAAGGGATTGGCGATACGGATATTCGTGCCGGAATGATCGGTGAAATAGGTGTCTCACCGACATTTACCGAAGCCGAGCATAACAGCTTGCGGGCTGCCTCGCTGGCACAGATTAACAATCCTCATGTGGCGATGAATATTCACATGCCGGGCTGGCTTCGTCGCGGTGATGAAGTACTCGACATTGTGTTAGGTGAAATGGGCGTCTCGCCAAATAAAGTCTCTCTCGCACACTCGGATCCGTCAGGAAAAGACGTGGCGTATCAGCGGAAAATGCTTGATAAAGGTGTCTGGCTGGAATTCGACATGATTGGCCTAGACATTACCTTCCCGAAAGAGGGAATAGCGCCAGGGGTGCAGGAGACTGCCGATGCCGTCGCTCATCTCATTGAGTTGGGATACGCCGATCAGCTTGTTCTCAGCCACGATGTCTTCCTTAAACAAATGTGGGCTAAAAATGGCGGTAATGGCTGGGGATTTGTTCCAGATGTTTTTCTGGCCTATCTGGCGGAGCGCGGCGTCGATAAAACGATCCTCAAAAAACTCTGTATCGATAATCCCGGACGATTATTGACCGCATAAAACCATTATCCCCCGGCACATTGCGCCGGGGGATGTCAATTAATACCCCGCCGTTAAATCATCCACCAAGCGCGAGTCGGATGCGCCGTACAACTCACCATCCGACCCAACCATAATGCTTTGCGTGCTGCCCATCGCCTCATTCAGCGCCACTTTCTGACCTTTTGCTTCCAGCAGCTTGAGCGTATCCGGACTAAACCCTTTTCAACACGCAGCTCGTCCGGCAACCACTGATGGTGGAAACGAGGCGCATTGGTCGCTTCGGCAACATTCATTCCACAATTGATGCTGTTCACCACCATTTGCGGCACGGTAGTGATGATCCAGCTACCGGTAACAAAGTGAGTACATAAAGGCCATACTGTCACGAACAGTGCAAAAGTGGCTCTTCCTCAATCTAGGTGAAGATTTTCATGCCAGTGGACTCATTACCCTCCGCCTAAGTAGTTCAAGTCCGGCTCGACCATACATCTGGCGTATCAGCACCTTCAGGCGATTTACATGACCTTCGACAACACCAGTACTCCAGCGACTGCTGATTGCCTCACATATAGCCGCAGCATCAGCTTCCATCCCCGCAGCTACGCACCGAAGTTCTGCTGAGCCGCTTTCGTGGACCCGAGTGAACCAGCTGCTTAGCTGTGATTTATTTTAGGTTTTCAGAATACGGTAGAACTCGAGTACCAGTTGCTGCGCTATTTTCAACTCCGGTTCTTTTTCACACATCAGACTAATAAATCGGAACGCATAATTTTCTTCACCCCTGATTATTCTCCAGGGCATCAACCAGCGGCTTACCCGGGACACTGAAGGAAGTCTTGCGGCAGTAGTAACCGGTGGGATCCAGCCTTTATGCCATTTGGCAACAGCATCCCTGACGATGGTTTCACTGCCTGTAACCCCCCTGGCCACCATTTCCCGCCATATCCGGCCGGAGTTATAATTACCACATTCTCGTTGCTCTTTTAACCACTCCCTCCATGG
>OLRK01000205.1_pt1 | contig 75237 bp, 74 predicted proteins | sample 1672911 | NCBI WGS metagenome assembly OLRK01 (sample SAMEA3136736, study PRJEB25190) | human gut metagenome | biome: human gut; feature: human-associated habitat; material: faeces | place: Austria | collected 2013
TATTAGAATTTTCAGGGTTTTAAACACTGTTCAATCTTTCATTTTCAAGGTTCATGCTGTTGTTTGTTCTCAGCAGCAACTTTTTAAGTATATCACAGTTGCTTTTGTTTGTCAACAACTTTTTTATTTTTCTTTTGAACTTTTTGAAGTTCGTTGCCGCCGTTTTCAGCGGCGAGTTATATAATATCAAACCTTCCAACAAATGTCAACAACTTTTTTCAACTTTTTTAAAAAATGTATTTCGGGCTTTCAAGGCATACAGGATACACAGATACTGCTTTTTCGTCTGCTGTATAAACTGATTATTCTGACTCAAACACTGCCCTTTGGCAGTTCCTATGCCTTGAAAATCCCCATTTACCATTTTCATTGAAAATCAGACAGAAGTTCCCCGTTTTTATACAGGTCTTCCTTAGATAAGAGATTCCGGCAGATAGAATGATGCCGGAGAGAAAAACACCTTCCTTGCCATAATACTGCTTCTTAAAACAAATCCGTCACAAAACCACTCGGACTGGCTTCATGTTTTTGAATCAGACCTGCACATCCTAGCATAAGAGTTCTCTCTCTTCAATACTTTTTCCAAATTATACCGTTTTCATACCGTTTTGCCCTATTTTTCTGCATTTTTTTGTTTCATAAAAGTAGGCTCTTGCCGCCTCCAGCACCTGCTTTTTTCTGCTGGCACTGATAGGCACCCTGTCTCCATTCCGAAGAATTGCCTCATTTCCACTCAGCATCTCCAAATACTTCATATGAATCAGATAAGAATAATGAGTCCGCAGCACCGGCATTTCCTTCAGATACTCTTCCTCTTCCTGCATGCATTTCCCTATCGGGTATGTTCTGTTATGCGTATGTACATAAATATTCCGTTCTTCCAGATGAATATAATAAATATCCCGTTCATACAGATGAATCAGCTTTCCCTTAAATTCCCACACATATTCCTTCTCTTTTTTCACGTTTCTACGCCCCCTGTTTTTTTCTATATCATCCGTGTTTCTCGTCAGATTATCCTGCAAAATAATCATCACTCCAGATCACAATTGACCTGTCAGTTTCCCTGACAGGTCAATTATATTAACGCAGTATTTGTTATTTTATAACAGTTTTTGTCAGAAAGTGACGGAATTTTGCTGGACTCCCACTTCCCTATCTGTACATCTGGTGAATCGTCAACGCCAGAAGAATTCCCAATACGGCTCCTGCAAAAACCTGAAGGGGCGTATGTCCCACTAACTCCTTTAAACGTATCTGAAAATGCTCGTCATCCAAACGGAAAAAATCCTGATCCATAATCAGATTCAGCAGCTTTGCCTGTTTTCCCGTTTCCTGACGGACACCAATCGCATCATACATGACCACAGCTGCCAGCACAAAGCAAATAGCAAACTCAAAGGACTCTATTCCATAGCAGACAGCCGCAGACGTTGTCAGTGCACATACCGTTGATGAATGGGAACTGGGCATACCTCCGGAACCAACCAGACGCTCCGCGGAAAAGCTTCTATTCAGAGCAAAATCAAAAATTGTTTTCAGAAACTGCGCCACCGTCCATCCCACCAGCGCACTGATCAGAACCTCATTACTCAGCAGTTTATCCCACAAGCTCATGCATTCTTCGCCTCTTTTTAATAACCAATCAGCCAGTCATACAGCTCCTGATACTTCTTCGCAGAGGTATTCCAGGAGAAATCTGCAGCCATAGCCCGATCAATAATCTTGTTCCACTCGCGTTTCTTATTATAGTAAATATACTTGGCATAATTTATTGTATCCAGCATCTCATGAGCATTGTAATTTGCAAATGAGAATCCAGTACCCTTGCCCTCGTACTCGTTGTAAGGCTCTACCGTATCCTTCAGACCACCTGTCTCGCGGACAATCGGAACTGTACCATAACGAAGTGCCATCAGCTGGCTCAGGCCGCACGGCTCAAACAGAGACGGCATCAGGAATGCGTCACAGCCTGCATAAATCTTATGAGACAGCTCATTAGAATAATAGATCTGGGCAGATACCCGATCGTGGTACTTCCAGTCATAGTGGCGGAACATGTTTTCATACTGCTCATCACCAGTTCCCAGAACAACCAGCTGGATATCATCTGTACAGAGCTCGTCCATCACTGCCTGAATCAGATCCAGTCCCTTCTGATCTGTCAGACGGGAAACAATTCCTACCATGAATTTCTTATCATCCACCGGCAGTCCCAGCTGCTCCTGAAGCGCTCTCTTATTTTTCACCTTTTCCTTACGGAAGGTTCTGGCATCATAGGTCTGGGCAATCATAGTATCCGTAGCCGGATTGAATTCATTGTAATCAATTCCGTTGACAATACCACGGAGGCTGTTGGTTCTTGCCCGCATCAGACCATCCAGGCCCTCTCCATAAAACGGCATCTTAATCTCTTCTGCATAGGTCTGGCTTACAGTAGTCACTGCATCTGCAAATACAATGCCGCCCTTTAACATATTGCCATCCTTGTAAGCCTCCAGCTTGTCCGGAGTGAAATAATAATCCGGCAGCATGGAAAATTTCTGAATCGTCTTAACATCCCATACGCCCTGGAATTTCAGGTTGTGAATGGTCATGACAGATTTCATATTAGAGAAAAACTCTCCGCCCCGGAATCTGTCTTTTAAGTAAACCGGAATCAGACCGGTCTGCCAGTCATGGCAATGAACTACATCTGGCTTAAAGCCAATCACCGGAAGAGCTGACAGCGCTGCATTACAGAAGAAGGAGAACTTCTCCAGATCGTAATACCAGTCACCATAAGGCTTTGCTCCATTAAAATAAGCTTCATTGTCAATAAAATAAAAGGTAATGCCATCATACACGTACTGCATAATGCCTACATAACGGCTCTGTCCAAGATAGTCCATGTAAAAATGATTCACATAGGTCATCTCATTGCGCCATTTTTCATTGATACACAGATACTTGGGAATCATTACCCTTACATCAAAATACTGTTTGTCAAAACACTTGGGAAGCGATCCCGCTACATCGGCCAATCCGCCCGTTTTAATAAAAGGTACAGCCTCAGATGCTACAAACAAAATATTTTTCATCTACAAACCCCTCCTATAATATCAGCCCGTCCCTGCAGACTCTCATTACTGTATAGTATACAATATTTAGGCAGATTTAGGAAGTATATTCTGAGAAAAATCGGAACCTTTCTAGATTCTTTTGTAATCCAGTCGTATTTTATCCGCAATCAGAGCAATAAATTCAGAATTTGTTGGTTTTCCCTTTCCATTGCTGACAGTATATCCGAAAATATCATGAATCGTATCCAATCTTCCACGGCTCCAGGCCACCTCAATCGCATGACGAATCGCCCGTTCCACACGACTGGATGTTGTATTGTGCCGCTTGGCTATTGCAGGATACAGAACCTTAGTTACAGAAATCAGCATCTCCTCTTCCTCTACTGATATTTCAATGGCGTCCCGCAGATACTGATAGCCTTTAATGTGAGCGGGAATTCCGATTTCGTGGAGCAGTCTGGTCACATCATGCTCTAAATTCTGCCTCATGTACTCTTCCTTATCCACATACGGATTTACCTGCTTTAATTCTCCTCCCAGCAGAGAACCGCCCTCGCCGCACACCCTCCGAATCTTATCCATCACCACTTCTCTGTTAAAGGGCTTCATAATATAATAACTGGCTCCCATCTGGAAGGCATCCGATGCAACCTGCTCACTTCCAGCTGCTGTCACCATAATAAAAGACGGCATCGGTTTTCCGGCCCGTTCTTTTTTCACCCGTTCCATCACAGAAATCCCGTCCAGCTTCGGCATAATCACATCCATCAGCACCAGATCCGGATTGGTTTTCATAATCATTTCATAGGCATCCTCTCCGTTATCTGCTTTTGCTACCACACGAAATCCATTCTCCTGTTCCAGCATATCATTCAGCAGATTCATCATCTGCGGATTATCCTCTGCAATCGCCACATGTAATTCATTCAATGCAAAATCCTCCTGTTTCCTTGTTATAATTTGTATTATAGCCGCTTAGTTTGTCCCCTGGCAATGAATTTCCATCGCCAAGTTTCGTCAAGAACCGCAACTATATATAACGAAGAACAGGAGGATTTGTAACAGCCTCTTATTTTTTTATTTTATTTCGCAATCCATGCAATGAATAACTGCAGGAATCAACGGTTTCTCACACCGTTCAGTCAGATACTTCTGAAGGTTTTCTGTATCCAGCTGATTCTTTCCATATACATCCAGCGTCAGAACCATGGTATTTCCTGCGCCGTATGCCACATAAGCTTCCGCCCGCTCCACACCTGGATACTGACATGCTGTATCCTCCAGCCGATACAAATCCAGGAAGTGACGTCCAGTCAGGCTTTCTGTCATAATAATTCTTCCGCCCTGCTCCAGCATATGAATGGAACCGTCAGGCAGAATCCGGGCAGTACGTGAGGTCTGGTAAAGAACACCCGGGCCGTAAGGATTGGTAATCTGATCCACACAGTCTGCCGGCTTATGATCCATAATATACAGAGTTCCCCATCCGCCAAACGGTTTCTTTCTGCAGTTCTCATCCAGTACATAAGCCTTTACCATCGTTTCTGCTGATACATCCGTAATCAGACGGCTTCCTGCCTCCCAGTTGATGGTTCCTGCTTCTACAAAGTAGTGCTTGGGGAAGAGTTCTTCCGGCAGATGACGTTTCAGACGTCTTGCAAAATGCTCATCCATCATAGCCTCTGCCACACATTCTACAGCCGTCATAAATACCTGCAGCTGCTGTCTGTCAAACCGGTTTTCCCAGTAACGCAGCTCATAATAATATCCCTTGTCATCAGAAAATACCTGCAGATGGAAGGGCAGGGAATCCAGCTGGATTCTCTGGCGCTCCGCCGGATAACCGCCGATAGTATTGATATTTAAAATATCTCCCTGATACTGGAAGAACATCTCGTCCGCATGAAGATTGGACATATAGCACCGCATGGTCTCCATAATCTGACGGCCAGAGCGTTTAAGCATCTCTGCCACAGTTTCCTCTTTATTTTCCGTATACCGGAAATAATAGGTTCTGAACAGAGGACCTGCCAGACGGTTCCAGCGGCTGTCTGTTCTTCCGCTGTGAATGGATGTGCTGACCGTATCCTTTTCATTAGAGAACAGGCTGATACAGTAGTTGTATGCCGTCAAAAATACGACATTTTCTGATACTCCATTCTCATGGCAGAACGCAGTCAGTTTTTTCCGGTTAATCTTCTCGAACCGGTTCCGCAAAGCTGCATTGATACCAAAGTCAAGCCCTCTGTGTTCCTTCTTTGTCAGAATGCTTCTGCGGATTTTCAGATCCTTCATCTGTTCTGTGAAATACCGGATATTCTCTTCTCTTCCGCCTTCCTCATCCCGCTTTTTCTCATCCAGAATATACTCATAATAGGTGTACTCTGACGGAACTGCCGCTTTTCCTGCATAGAGTGCATTGATATCCTCAAACAGCACATTCATCGTCATACCGTCTCCCATAATATGGGCAACATCCATGAAGAAATATTTTTCTGTCTCTGTCTGATACAGTGCAATATGATAGAGCGGCTCTCCCGGTCCGTAGGTATAGGGACGCAGAAGTCCGTTTTTCTCCTCCTCCCACTGAGCATCCGTCAGGTGATGAATAGGAATATTTACCTCTTTCCAGTCATCACGGAAGTTCATATAGGCGCCTGTCTCCTGATCAAACTGAATCACATCCTTCAGCTCAGGATGCAGCTCAAACACCTGCTCCACAGAACGTTTCAGCAGACGCAGATCTACCCGGGGATCCAGACGATAGAAGAAGGGCAGATTGGCCGTTGTGTTGCCCCGCATTACATAGGCAAAGAACATCTGCACACCAGTCAGCGGATACTTGGGTCTCCAGGAATAGTCGGTACGTCCCTGTCCTTCTTTTTCCTTTGCCACTGCTTCCAGCTTCAGAATCGATGCATGACCCATCAGCTCATCCAGAGTAATGGAAATCTTCAAATCATTGTAAAGATCCGTCAGCAGAAGCACACTGCCCATGGAGTCCAGTCCTGCCTCGTAAAGCTCTGTATCAATGCCAAAACGGCTGTGTCCCAGCACATTCGATACACAGGTATAAAGCTTCTCCTGAAGTTCATTTTCCGGACGGCGAACCTGCGCCTCCTGCTCCTTCTCCTCTTTCTTCTTTGTAAAATACTGATTCCGGATAATCTTCTTAGAAGAGGTTTTTGCAAACGGAACCTCCCGTATCCGGCACTGCATAATCCGCTTGTAGGACGGAAGCTTCTGGTTATGTTTTTTGATAATTTCCTGAACCGTTCCTTCAATATCGCTGATGTTGGCAGCCTCTGCATATTTAAAATTCGGATAAACCTCCGCGCAGATCGCATCATCCTCACCAAAGACCAGAATATCCTCAATCAGGCGCTCATTCTCAAACAGATTCTCCAGCTGCTCCGGAGCCACATTTTCTCCGTTGCTCAAAATAATCAGGTTCTTTTTCCGGCCGGTCAAATAAAGGAATCCTTCTTCGTCCAGATATCCGATATCTCCGGTGCAAAGCCATCCATCCTCTGTGATTGCCTCTGCTGTCTTATCCGGCTCCTTGTAATATCCCATCATAACAGACGGACTCTTTACCTGGATCTCTTCGTCCACAATTCTCACCTGACAGCCCTCTACCAATTTTCCCACACTGGCCACCTTATCCGGGCGGTTCCAGTCAGGGGCAGAAATCTTTGGAGAGCACTCAGACATACCGTATCCCTGCGCAATGGAAATTCCCAGACGGCTGTAGTTTGCAGCCAGCTCCGGAGCCAGATATCCGCCTCCGCTGACTACCTTATGCAGACGTTTTCCCAACACCTCTTCTTTGATCTGGAAAAGAGATTTTCCAGGCTGCTGCCGGCTCATAATCGCAATTCTGTTGTAAAGTCCCTTTGCCATCATAGGCACCATACGCATCACCGTCGGCTCAAACAGAAGAATATGAGCAGCCAGCTTTGTCATATCCCGATTCAGGCACAGGGTACTTCCATAACGAATCACAATAAGAACATCTCCGTTGATGCAAAATACATGGTGCATGGGAAGGACATTCAGATAAATTTCATTTTCCGGATGCTCTGTATCCGTGGTACAGAACACATTATCAATCAGGTTTCCGTGGGACAGCATAACACCCTTTCCTCTTCCAGTTGTTCCAGAAGTGAAAAGAATCATTGCACACTCCTCCGGCTTCGCCAGATTCTCCACCGGTCTTCCTGCATAATTTTTCAGAATATTGTCAGAGCAGGCCACATGTCTGCCATGCTGAAGGGAAATACACTCCTCTAAAGCCGGACAGCGGCTGCCTGCCTCCTCTGCCAGAGTTCTGTAATCCCAGTCGTAGAACAGCACATCTTCATCTGATCTGCTGACACAGTCACAGAAGGTATCTGCATCCATCTGGACATCCATCGGAATGATCACACTGCCGCTGGCCATAACACCCAGCATTACTGCCAGATAGTGGTGGCCGCTGCCGCCTAAAAGTCCGACCCGCACACGATGCCCCAGCTCCTGGCTCTTTTCCTGTGCCCATGCGGCTACTGCCATACAGTCAGCCACAAACTGACGGTATGTCACTTCATAAATTACATCATTGTCTTCATAGCGTAAAAATACGTGGTCTCCATGGCTGTCTCCTGCGCTGCACACCAGATCGTAAATAGTTTTGGTGTTCTCCCTGGTAATCATAGTTTCCCCCTCGTTTTTGAACATTTTTATGGTTTCTGTTGATAATATAACATTTTATGTTAATTGTGTAAATCATTGGAGTGACAATCTTTTTCTTTTTTTTCCATTTTTATTGGTCATGTTTCCTCAATCTATCGTTTCCTATCTCCTTCTGCTCCCCATTTAAAACAAATCCAGCATATTATCCAGATAGATACTTTCCCGCACATGCAGCTGATACTCCGGCTTTGTCATGTAATAGAGCAAAAATTCCAAAATCAGAGCGCTTCCCAGTCCCCGTCCTTCAATTTTAAAATGAGAAAATCCCATAGGCAGGTAGATCTCTTTTATATCCTTGGTGCAGATAAATCCCGGATTGGCCATTGCTTTAGAAAAACGATATCCCTCCTTCGCATCAGGCGCTTTGCAGCGGTGTTCCGGGACATTTTCTCCAAGGTTTCTCCGACTGACAGCTTCATAACAGAGTTTCCTGTCCTGGCACCCAAACCAGCAGCATTCATTGCACAGAAATTCCACCTTTTCTTTCTGATATTCTGAAAGAGTTCTCCACTTATCTAAAGCCTTATTTAACCGAAAATCCGGCACAACATAAAGAAACTCCTCCCGGTTTACTTCGTCCAGAAGCTGTCTAAAATCAGTCAGAACCTTGGTTGTAGATGAAACAAAATAAAGACCGGGGTAATTGGCAGTTAAATAGGACAGCAGCAAATCCGAATGTACAATCACCCCGTTTTGCTTTCCCTTCTCAAAAAGAGCGCAGAGTGCATTACACCGGGGATCCGCAAGATGTTCTTTTCCAAGCAGTGAGTTGCTGAAGGTCAATCGAGCTGAAATCCCATATTCCTCCACCAGTTCCAGAACCTCCTCCGGCTTCCTCTCACCTCCTCCAACTCTTCCGCCGCCCCAGATACATTCCGCCGGGGCGCCATAGATAGAGCCAATCTCGCACCATTCGTAAAAGTATTCCCGATGCCTGCGAAACAATGGCAAAAACACCGAATACAGCTCATAAAATTCAAACAAACCGGGCAGATGGTAATACGCGGTATCTCTTTTCACTGAATTCATTCTACCTGTCCTTCTCCTCTACAAAATTCCGTTCTAAAATCATAAACATCTGTCCAAACCTCCAACGCTATGCCGTTCATGCATGGCTGAACTGTTACTATTTTCATCTGTCCGCCATGCATCTATGTTACGGATTCTTCACACACGCTCTATAGTTCTCGGTATACCAGCCTGGCTTATTTGAAGCAAAATCATTATAATCTCTCCATATCCGGCGGCATCGCTCCTTCATTCTGTCTATATCCTGCTGGCCAAACTTTTCTGCCCATACAATCGAATGCAGCGATGCATGAGCAGTATACACCGCATGTGCTGCCCAAAATGCCTCTGGAATATGATCCTCAAAATACGCATCTATCTGACCGATGCAGTAGGGAATGCTAAGCTCTGTCCCGAAGCTCTCCAGCTTATAAAATTCCTCATAAGGATCCCCCACCTTCCAGCGGTTAAAATCAATCATACCAAGCGAACCGTCGCTGGTGTAGATGATATTTCCCGGATGGAAATCTCCATGAAGATATACCGGTTTTTCCTTCCATATCTGATCCATATTCTGTCTGACATAATCAATCACTGCCTGATCCTGTTCCATACGAACCTGTGACTGCTCATACCTGGAAAGCTGAGCTAATTTCTTTTCCTTTTTTGTATCCTGGGGAATATCCGCCTGTTCCACCGGAAGAGAATGGATTTTCTTTAAAATTGCTCCCGCTTTCCGCCCAAGCATATATTGCTTATCTGCGGACAATCGGGGCAATACCTGCTCCAGATCCTCTCCCTCAATCCATGTAAGCAGCATAAATACCGTTTTTCCTTGACTGCAGATTCCAAAATCAACAGGAGCTGACATCAAAAATCCCAGCTGAGAACACCTTTTTATCATTTCATATTCTTTTTTCTTTACCTCATATTTTCCGATGTCAGAGCATCGAAGCAGCAATGATTTCCCCTCCCTGGTGCGAATATAATATTTCTCATCCGCTGACCACCCTTTGGAAATTCTTTCTATGCTTTTCCATTCACTCTTCTGCCTGATATCGTCAAACATTCTGCTCCTCCACAAGTCTGCATTCTTCAACGTCTTTCCCTAACCTCTCTTTTAACTTCAGGATATTGGCCTCTATTTCGTCTATAATCTTTTCAAACTCGGCATCGCTCTTTCCTGTCGGATCCTCAAGTCCCCAGTTCTCATCAAAGGGTCTTCCAATAAAAGGACATTCCACATTACAGCCCATGGATATCGCAATATCTGGCTCAGGAATCTGATTAATTAATTTAGAATACTGAGTCTCTTCCATATCGATTCCATATCTCTTTTTCATCAGACGAACGGCATCCTGATTGATTTGCTCCTTTGTTTCTGTACCAGCAGAATAGCTTTCAAATACATCTGATGCAAAATGCTTTCCCAGCGCTTCTGCTATCTGGCTTCTACAGGAATTATGTACGCATATAAATGCTGCTTTCTTCTTTTCTTTTTTATGAAACGGGCACCTATCTTTGATACACTGCTCATTCTGTTCACTGAAAACACACTGGATTTTCTCCTCTTTCCTGTCCATATCTTTCTCCATAACATAATTTGTCAGTAAAATCCCTTTCCGGTTCACCTGCTGTTCCCGCACTGTCCTGTATCCTCTATTTTCAAAAAATGGTTTTGCCGTTATGGATGCATGTGTCGTTATCCTGTCTGCAGAAACTGCTTTTTCTAATTGGTCACAGACTGCAGAAGCAATTCCTTTTCCCTGATAATTGCGGTGAACATACAGTCGATCAAGATACCCATCAGGAGCAATATCTCCAAATCCAACGATCTCTCCATTCTCCACTGCAACAATTGTAATATGCTCCAGAAAAGACTGATTCCAGGCCTGCAAATCAACCCTTCCTGTTGCCCAGGCATCCAGCTGCTCTTTTGTATAATCTCTGGCATTGACACTGTGAACGGTCTGATAAAATAACTCTGCCATCTCTTCACAGTCAGAAACAGTATATTCTCTAAACGTCATTTCTCTCCTTTTTCTGTCAAAAAACATCTGTCCCAGCTGGTTTTTTTATCCTCTTCTGTAATGGAACGGATCACTCTGCAGGGGTTTCCCACAGCTACAGAATTGTCCGGAATATCCTTTACAACAACACTGCCCCCGCCAATTACAACATTGCTTCCAATGGTAACTCCCGGCATAACCTGAACGCCAGCGCCTATCCATACATTATCTCCAACAGTAATCGGATATGCATACTCCAGCCCCCTGTTTCTTCTTTCATAATCAATGGGATGACCCGCTGTGTGAAATCCGCAGTCCGGAGCAATAAAAACATTCTTTCCAAATGTGACCTTTGCTCCATCCAAAATCACGGTATTATGATTTGCAAAGAAATTTTCTCCAATTTCTATGTTATATCCATAGTCACACCAAAACGGAGCCACTATACAAAAACTCCCATCTGTTTTTCCAAGCAGATTTTTCATAATCTCCATCTGCTTTTCTTCGTCAGACGGACGAGTCTGATTATATTCATAGCACAAATCCTTTGCCCTTGCTCTCTCTTCCAGCAAAGCCTTATCGTAATTTGCATCATAAAGCATCTGTTTTAACATCTTTTCTTTTTCTGTCATAATTTCTTCCTCTTTCCTGTGATCTTCTCCGCCTGCAAAAGACCTCCTCTGCGAAAAACTTATCTGTGAATATACATTCGCATCAGTTCAGGTTCATCTTCTCCCTGAACCATACATAAAAACTCCCATCCATACCGTTCATAAAAGCTTGTATGATCGGTAATCAGATAAACCGGTGTAATTCCCTTTGTTCTCAGCTCTTCTACAGCCATATTCAATAAATGTCCGGCAATTCCCTGACAGCGATATGCTTCCTCTGTATAGACTGCGCATATATTAGGCGTAAGATCTTTTCTGTTATGGAAATCATTTTCAATAACTCCAAGACCGGCTATCATCCTGTCTTCATCCAGGCATAAATACCAGCCATACTCGGTTTCCTTTTTCAGATACGCCTCCATACAATTCCGATATGCTTCCTCCGGCACCTGCCATTTTTTATGAAACCATACCGCCGCCTCATCCTTTAGCGAAGGTCTCTGCCGTAAGTTTATATAGGTATACTCCTTCATATCATTTCCTCCTGTTTCTTTCTATTTTGCCTGTTGCTTCTGTCACACTCTCTTCCTTTTTGGCATAGAATTCTACAGTCACAAAACCATCATCAGGGTTCCGATCCCAATAAAAACACAGCCCAGCAAAGACTTTATCGTAAACTTTTCATTCAGAAAAATAAAAGCCAGCACCAGAGTAATTACCACGCTCAGCTTATCAATCGGAACCACCTTGGAGGCTTCTCCCATTTGCAAAGCCTTATAATAGCATAGCCAGGAAGCGCCCGTTGCCAGTCCTGACAAAATCAAAAAAATCCAACTTTTTCGGCTGATTTCTGATAATCCACTCTGTGTGTTTGTTAAAAAAACCATCCCCCACGCCATAACTAAAACCACAATGGTTCTGATGGCTGTTGCAAGATTCGAATTCACTCCGTCTATGCCGATCTTTGCCAGTATAGAAGTACACGCAGCAAATATCGCAGACAACAATGCAAATACAAACCACATATCGTATGCCTCCATTTTTTCTGCTTCAATTTTTTCTGCTTCAATATAATGCCTGCTGACAACTCTCCTCCATGTTATAAAATTCGCCCGGTCCCATTGGAGTGGTTTTTATTACTGGCATACCAACAATGACAAAACCTGCCTTTTCATAGCATTTTATTGCTCTTATATTCCAGCTTCTCACTTCGATAGATACCTTCTTATTCGGATATTGTTTGTGTGAAAGAATATAGGCCATTTTAACAATCTGTTGTCCATAACCCTGATCACAAAACTCCGGATTTACCCCAACGCCTAAAAAAACATTCGATTCCTTCTCTTTCAAATTCACATAACCAACCAGCTTTTCTCCATCATAATAGGGTTCCCGGTACTTCCATTCACTGATAAGATACTTTTCTTCCTCTGTAACTTTATGATACAAAAGCATCCACTTCGTCCTGCCTTTCGTTTTAATTATTTTCTATTTCAGGTAAAAAACAAAAGAGTTCGTCCTCTCCATTCAGCCATTTCACCTGATTTATCTGTCCCTTATCCTTTAAAAACTGGCACAGCTTTGCCACCTGCTTTATTTTAGCCTCAGTTCCACTGGATACCCCCAAATAAATTGCTGTATCACCGTCTCTCAAAAGGAGCTTATGCTGCCGGAACATGGAGTCCTTCTTTGTCTCTTCATTTGTAAGAAAAGCCGGATTCTGGAGCATAAATTCCTCCATATAAGACATATTCTTCCCCAAAAGCGCTCTAAAGGTCTCGACAATAGCAGCATTTGCACTGGCTACAGCAATCTCTTTCTCGTTGATGCGAATATGAGTGATCTTCGTTGCCGCTTTTCTGCCTGAATTTGCAGCAGCATCCGCAGAAACCATGGTAATGGAAGTCACTGCCAGCAAACCAAACAGGGCTTCTAATACGACCTCCTCTTTGAATTTTTCAGAAACAGGATTCAGTACTTCCTCGTGAAACAGGCGGATTCCCTTGATGATTTCATTAAATTCCTTATCGGTTTCCTCCATATCAATGAAATATTTTGTTACATAAGCTCTGATTTCCTCCGCAGCTTTCACCTCTAATAATTCCTTCAGCTGTTTTTTTGTAGAGGCCGTAACCATCAGCTCATATAATTTGGGCAGGCACATCTGAATACATAAGCTGCAAAACATTAAAACATCGTTTATTTCTTTCGTTTTAGATTCGGCTTCTTCCCCAATCTCATTTACACTGTTTATTAAGAAAAATGCATTCACCAGACGTTTAAAGGTTCTGGGGTTTGTTCCCATGACATCGCTGATAAATTCAGCCACAATATTAACGCCCTCATCGGTCATATGAGTCTGCTCCTGGACAGCTTTCCTGACCAGTTCTGTAAGGTTGTACCTCTCAACCGGCATTTTAAAAGGAAGCTGAATAATCTTATCAAAGAAATTCCGGCACTTCTCCTCTGAAAGGTTTTCTCCGTATTTTTTACGAACACCTTTTACCACTACTTCATAATCAATCGCCAGCACAAAAATACTGTTTTCCACATTCACAAAAAGCTTGATGATTTCCAACAGCTCCACAGCCACTTCCGGATTCAAACGATCCAAGTCATCTATAAAAATCACCAAACGCTTTCCGGTCCTTTTTACCAGCTTTGCAAAATCCTCCTGAAGCTTGCTGACACTTTCCATCTGATCCTTCTTGGCTTTTTCAAAACCGTCTAAAATTTCCGAAGCATTGGTTCCAAACCGCCAGTCAACGGCTTTAAAGAAAGCCAGCTTACCAAAGGCAGCCACTGTTCTCAAGATTTCATCATTTCCTCCGCACTGCTTTACCAGATTATGTACAAACGACACATATAGGCTGTCTTCCATGTTGAACTGAGAATACTGCCATGTATTAAAGAAGACGCATTTAATACCATTCGTATCCTTATCTGCTTCCAGATTTTTCTTTAGCAGATTTAATGTGGATGTTTTTCCGGTTCCCCAATCCCCCTGGATTGCAATAGACATCGGCGTCTGACATTCCCTGATAAATTTCCCCAGACCTTTCACATATTTTGAAATCTCCAGCAAATCCTCCTCTTCACTGGTACAAGGCATATCTGTAATTCCCATTCCTTTTGTGTTTTCTTTCCCCATGTTTTCTCCTTTTTCTTAATGATACCTTTGGCAGCCGGAACTGAAGAACGTTTCCATCACTTGATAACTTTCCTTTCTAAGAAAACAGCCCCATTTTACTTTACGAAATCCTTTTGAAATTCTACAATCGCTTCTAAAAGCGTTAATTTACCCCGTCACTCCAAACTAATTTGAACCATAAAATTCAGTTTTTCTAACTTCATTATAACACACCTCTTCAAAATTCACAGTGTGAAAGTCAAAAGCAGATAACACAATGCAACATTCGCGATACGCTTCGCGTCTTGCTCATGTGCGGCTTTCGACAGCTTATCATTCTGAATAATCAGGCTCTCGCTCGCAAATGATTTCCCTCCGGACGTATCATATTCTGATGATCATAGGCATCCAGTAAATCCAGTTCACTGCTGTATTTTTCTATTACAGAAAGAACCTGTCTACTGTCCAATTCCTTTTCGGTACGCTTCATGATTCGTATCACCTCGCCTAACTGTTTAATACGATTATCGTTTACTGCGTAACCTTTCAATATGTATTGCTTAAGAACTGAATTTGCCCAGCATCGAAATTCAACACCCCGTTTTGATTTTACACGGTAACCAACAGAAATGATAACATCCAAACTATAATATTCTATCTGTCGTTCTACTTCACGTTCGCCTTCTTTTTGACTGTCGCAAATTTTGCGACAGTTGTTGGATCGCATTCCAATTCTATCCCCTTCTTCTTCAATACCTGCTGTACCTTCACATAGTAAGTAATTAATCTGAGAACATATTCTGGCAGCTTTCTTCGTCCAGCTTCCCACTCCTCTAATGTTCTTAAAGGAATATCCATATACCGTGAAAATTCTGTCCTGTTCATCCCTAACATTTCATGAATTCCTTTTAATGTACCTATCTGTTTTTCAATACTCTCTTTATTATTCATTAAAAGGTATGACTTGTTTGAAGCTGCTAATATTTCATTTATAAACTGGAAATTGCCATTCCGTTCTATATATCGAACTTTATAGACCTAATATAGTAAAACACTCATATTCCTCAAATACGTCTTTTAACCAAACATCTGCTTCTTGGTACAATTCTTTAGAACTTTCGTCTTTCTCTTTCATAACCTGTCCGATTTTTTTCCACATTTCAAGAGATATTTCCGTTACTCCAAATGGATCATATGTTGGAATGACTTCCGTAATAGCATCTACAAATCCTCGATTTTCAAACATAACATCATCATGCAGTAACAAAGAATCATCTTTCCAGAAGGTTTTTCCGTCCCACTTTCCTTTATAAAACTCATGATAACAGGTGCTTTCTCTTCCACTATTTATAACAAAATATTTCACTATAAGTAACTCCTCCAACTTCAAATTTTCTGTCCTCAATGTACCATAAGCGCCTTTGTCTTCATAGCTGATAAAAAGCAGGCAACGCAATCTGTTTCATTGCGCTGCCTGCCTCTGCTATTCCGCTTTATCAAAATTTCAAGGCTATCTGCTGTATAAAGAATCATTCCCCAATTTCTATCACGAAATGCTGCATTTCCCATCTTCCACAACTGTATTCTCTTATATACTTCCAAGTTCCAAAAAGTAGTCCTTAAAATTATATCGTAACCCAATCCCTTTGCATTAACTTATTTTCTTCTGAAACTTCATTTTCTAATATTCCACCATTATTGACAATGGATTTTACAGAACCGATATTGTCTTTATCGCAAACCAATAAAACCTTATTGTTCCCAAGCTTTTTACATTCTTCTAATGCCAATCCAAGCATTTTGGTCGCATATCCTTTTCTTCTCTCACTTGGTCTTATTCCGTCTCCAATATGCCCACCATATTTTAATAGATGATCATTTAAATAATGTCTAATATTAACAGTACCAACCATAACATTACGATCTTCATCCAAACAAAAGAATGTAGAGTCAGGTACGAATCCAGTTTCAGTTGTTGTTATTTCTAGGTTATTTAAATAATTTTCAAAATTACTATAATCATTTTTGAATATAGCCCATGGTGAAGTATTTGCATCATGGGTATCATTATATTCTTTCCACTCTTTCATCATTTCTATGATTTGATTTTTGTATCTTAGATCACCCTTAATTAATTTTAATGCCATAAATTCACCTTCCTTATATAATCAACATATATTAATCTTCCTCCACCATACTCTTATAATATTCCATTACATTTACAAAAGGAATCACAACTTTACCATTGTTAAATATATTCGCAGTAATTGTCTCAATTTTCCCTCTTGCTATGCCAATCATTGCAGTAGCTCCATTTACACCCACAAGTTGTTTGAATCTATTTTCATCGACTTTATCAGCAGAAAGAAATGCACCTTCCAATGAAATTTCAAGTTTAAACTTCTGTTCTTCAGATTGTTCTATCTCAACTTCAAAATCAATCGTCATTTGAGAAAAGAAACCATCTTCAACTGTTTCAAAATAAGGCTCATTAATATTTAGTCCAAAATTTCTTTTTGCCTCTCTCTCAATATCCACAATATTATTCTCAACAGAAATACTTTTGATTGTTGTTCCGACCAATTCTATTCCAGCCGCTATCAAATTCAAATCCATTATGCTATAGCCTCCTTATTTAAAAGAGCTTCTGCCCAACCACTCTTATTGCTTTTCCTTGCAACTTTTTCCGAACCCCATTCAACAATTTTATAATCACATTTTACACAAGGCTTTTCCAGACTAACAGATAATTCCAAATCAAGCTTCTGACATATCTCATTTAATGTCTTGATAGTAAAATTATACTCTCTGCTTTCCCACTTAGAAATCATTCCTTGAGTTACACCCATATATTCAGCAAACTCTTGCTGTGTCAATCCCATTTCTATTCTGCGCCTTTCAATTCGTGCAGAAATCTTTGCCAACTCTACCATTGTTTTCACTTCAGCTTCAGAAAATCCCTCTGAAACCCAGCTTGTTTTTTTCGCATATGCCAATTTTTCCGCAATTCCCATTGTTCAATCCTCCATAAAAAACACTTAACTCTCAAGCCACTTTAAACGCTTTTGAGCAGTGTTTATCGCTCTTTGGTAATCTCCACTATTTTTTTCTAAAAACGCCACCAATAAAATAATTGCCCCTGCTTCAATGGTATAAATAAGTCTAACATTCTTCTTAGATTCCGGATGCCTTATGCTGTATAGCCGATCTACACCATTAAGTTTCTCAAACTGTTGTAAATCGACTGCTCCTTCCCTTTCTTGTTCTAACACAGCTAAATCTTCAATTAGCTTCTGCTGATATCTTTTCCAAGGTGGTTCTTCTTTCCATGTCTCGTCAACTGCTTTTCTAAACTCTTTTTTTACACTTGAAATAGCATATGTATTGTTTATTCCTGTTATACATATTTTTTCTAATTCCACATCTCAATCCCCCTCCCTTATTTTTCTATAATATTACTAATAAGTAATATTTGCAATAATAAATTGTTTTTTTCCTTTTTTACATAAATCTTAAGAAAAAGTCGATATCGTGAGCAATCTCCCATATCGACTTTCCTTATATCGCCATATTACTCAATGCTCCAGCATATCTTCAATAAATATTCCATAGCCTCTTGTGGGATCATTGACAAACACATGGGTCACCGCCCCCACCAGCTTATCGTTCTGAATAATCGGACTCCCGCTCATGCCCTGCACGATTCCTCCGGTTATCCGAAGCAATTCCTCATCTGTTACCCGCAGCACAATACTTTTATTTTTCTGGATGGGATTATATTCCACTTTTTGAATCTCAATTTCATAATCCCGCAGCTTTCCGGAAACATCGCTTCGAATCCATGCGGGTCCCTTTTGAATATCCTGACGATATCCGATTTCCAGAGGTTTTCCGCGCAGCATCCCTTTCATTTTTTCATTGACTGTTCCAAAAATCCCGTCATCCGTATTGGAGCTAATGGTTCCCAGGTCTGTCCCCGGACCGTAATAGATTACACCGGCCATGACTCCCGGCTTTCCCACTGCTCCCTTTTCAATTCCGAGAATTTCCGTTTCATAAAGACTCCCATTTTCAATCTCTACTACCTTTCCTGTATCCATATCGCTGATGCCATGACCCAGAGCCCCAAATTGCCCGTTTTCCTCTACATAGGTTATGGTACCGATTCCCTGGGTATCATCCCGCACCCAGGCACCCAGCTTATACATTCCATCCTGAGTCTTTACCGGATTCATACGAACCTCCATCTCTTTTCCCTCCCGCCTTACCCGCAGAAGGGCTTCGCTGTCTCCAATGGAGTTCAGACTGGTAATCAATGCTTCCTTGTCCATAAGAGGCTGTCCGTTTATGGCCTCAATATAATCGCCGGACTGCAAAATCCCGTAAGCAGGCTCCACCTCCTGGCCCTGGCTGTCTGTGAGCCGTCCTGTTCCCACTACCATAACGCCCTTTGACTTTAGATAAATTCCCACAGGAAGCCCGCAGGGAAGCGCATACCGGGAATCCACCACATCCACCTGAATATCCTTAAAATGAATGGCTCCAAACAGCTTCAGCCCTACCCGATAGCTTCCAAGCTTTTCCCCATACAGAGACAGAGGCTCGGCCCGGCTCAGGTGAACCTCTCCGGAAGGAATATTGGAACGGTTTCCCAGAACTACCTCTTCACTTTCACTTTGAAGCGTTACGTCAAAGGGAAGATCCAGGCAGAATTCTTCCTGCTCCCGTGCTACAATGCTCAGCTGCTCTGGAATCTGCCGCTCCATATAGTACCAGATAAAACCAGCTGTAAATACCAGACTGATCCAGAAGGTCCAGACCAGGTATCTGCGGAATCTCTGTTTTCCAGTCATTTCACATACCTCCTCAGCGTACTTTGGAGCTCCTTTTGTTCTTCCCTGTTTTCGTCAGGTTTACAGGAACAGAAAAAGGAGCCTTTTTAAAGCTCCTTCTTAGTATGTGAGAGTTTCTGAAAAACACTCTGTCATTTTTTAGCTGTCATTTTTAACCGTTCATTTTGACTGAATTTTTGATTGAAATCCGGCGCTGTTTTTCCATCTCAGCTTTCTTCCTTCTTTTTCAGCGCAAGCCTGGTCTGACTGGCCAGCTCCTTCATCTCTCTGGCATTTTGGAGAACAGCCTCTGTAATCTCCACACCGCCAAGCAGTCTTGCCAGCTCCTTGACCGTCTCCTCCTCCTTCAGACGGCGAATCTCTGTTTTTGTTTTTCCGCCCTCTGCTGATTTAGCAATCTCAAAATGGCAGTCTGCCATGGCAGCAATCTGAGGAAGATGGGTAATACAGATAACCTGATGGGTTCTGGAAATAATAGCCAGCTTTTCTGATACCTTCTGGGCTGTCCTTCCGCTGATTCCCGTATCAATTTCATCAAAAATCAAAGTAGGAATCTCATCGCTGTCTGCAAGCACTGTTTTAATAGCAAGCATAATACGGGACAGCTCTCCTCCGGAGGCCACCATGCCAAGAGAGCGGCAAGGCTCTCCCGGATTGGTAGAAATCACAAATTCTGCCTCATCAAAACCATTGGCTGTATAATGATCCATACGTCTGAATTCCATATCAAACTGGACATCCAGAAAATTCAAATCGATCAGTCCGTCGCGAATTCGAGCCGTTAAAGAAACTGCAGCCTTCCGGCGAAGTTCAGACAGCTGTCCGCAGAAAATCTCCAGCTGCTCCTGCGCCTTCTCATATTCCCGCTGCGTCTCCCTGCGATATTCATCAAAATTAGCCAGCTGATCCAGCCGTGTCTTTTTCTCCTCCAGGGAAACGAAAATCTGTTCAATGGTGTTGCCATATTTTGCCTGAAGATTGTGAATCAAATCCAGACGCTTTTCCGTCTCTGCCAGCTGCTCCTCGTCAAAGCTTACCTCTTCCATATATGCAGCAATGGCATGGCGGGCATCTGACAGAATAGACTCCGCATCGTAAAGCTGATCCTCAATGGCCTTTAGGGCTTCATCAAAAGCCACCACCTGCCCCAGCTGACGAATGGCCTGCCCCAGCCCCTCTGTCTCCACCGCATTGTAAGCAGAGGAAAGACTTTCCAGAATTCTTCTTCCATTAGAAAACCTGCGGTACTGTTCCGCCAGAAGCTCCTCTTCCCCCTCCTTCAAGGCTGCATTTTCAATCTCATCTACCTCAAACTGCAGAAAATCCGTCTCTCGCCTTCTGCTTTCTTCATCTGAATTCATTTCCTCCAGCTGTTCCTGCAAAAGCCTGTAGCGACGATAGCAGCTTTCTATTTTTTCTTTTACGGGTAGGATTTCTGCTTTTCCATAAGCGTCAAGAATCTCCAGATGCTTGGAGCCATGAAGCAAAGACTGATGCTCATGCTGACCATGGATATCAATTAAAAGTCCCGTCACCTGCCTTAGCTTTGCGGCAGTTACCGTCTCATCGTTAATTTTGCTGACACTTCGGGCCGGAAGCAGCTTTCTGGAAATAATCAGAAGCCCATCCTCATCAGGAAAAACATCCATTGCTTCCAGAGCTGCCCGCTTTTCCTCTGTTACAGAGAAAACCAGCTCCACATAGGCATACTCTGCTCCGCTCCGGATAATCTCCCGCGGAGCCTTTTGTCCAAGCGCCAGACTGACCGAGCCAATAATAATGGATTTTCCTGCTCCTGTCTCACCTGTCAGGATCTCCAGACCGTCGCCAAATTCCACATCCGCCCGCTCAATCAGCGCCAGATTCCTTACGTGTAATTCCAGCAGCATGACCGCGCCCTCCTGTCCTATATGAGTTTTCTGATTTTTTCCATAACCAGAATGGTGTCATCCAGGCTCCGCACGGCGCACAAAATGGTGTCATCACCGGCAATACAGCCGACAATTTCATGAAAATGAATGGCATCCAGAGCTGCTGCAACCGCCATGGCCATTCCAGATACCGTTTTAATAACCAGAATATTCTGAGCCATGTCCATGGATACAAAACCGTCACGAAGAATCCGAATATATTTATCACTAAGCGTCTCCTGGGTCTGCATTACCATATACCGCTGCCGCCCGTTTTCACCGGAAGCCTTTGTCAGCTTCAGTTCCCGAATATCCCGGGAAATGGTTGCCTGAGTCACCTGATAGCCCTCCTCCTTCAGATGCTCTGCCAGCTCCTCCTGTGTCTCTATCTCATATTTCCCAATCAGTTCTACAATCTTGCTGTGTCGCTCCAGTTTCATTTTTCTCCTCCATTCCTGCCGTGTGTTCTCTTTCCCGGACTTCAGATACGGGCCATTTTCTTTCTCAGATTTTCCAAAAACGGGGCATTGCCCAGCTGAATCAAAGAGGTGTATTTTCCGGAACGGCGGATTTCCACTGCATCGCCAGGTTCCAGAGCCAGCACCTGATCTCCGTCAAATACTGCCGACTGAGGTTTTCTTTCCACATCCAGAGGCTGAATCGTTATCACATCCTCTGCAGACAGCACAATACTTCTGGAATTCAGAGAATGGGAACAGATCGGTGTCAGCACCATCAGCTCTGCTCCTGGAGCCACAATCGGACCGCCGGCTGAAAGATTATAAGCCGTTGATCCTGTAGGCGTTGCTGCAATAATTCCGTCTGCCATATATTCATTGATGCATACGCCATTTAAATACACCTGAAAATTCAAAACCTGCAGCACATCTCTTCGTGTCAGAACGATATCATTCAGAGCAATTCCTCTCATCCGGCACGAATCCGTTCCGTTTCCTTTTTTTACAATCCGCCCTTCCAGCATCATTCGTTTTTCCAGTGTATAACGATCCTCAAGTAAGGCATCCAGAAAAGGGAAGAGTCCCTCTCCTCCGGAAACCTGGGTCAGATAGCCGAGATGCCCCATATTGATCCCCGCCAGAGGAAGCTGCAGTTCCACCAGATCTCTGGCTGCCTGAATCAGGGTTCCGTCTCCTCCCAGGGTAATCACACACTGGGTATCCTCCGGAATATTGCTGATACTGGTATAACCGCCGCCCGTTCCTGCTTCCGCTATTTCCCGTGTTTGCTTCTGATGGCTGCCTGTACAGCTGGCGCCGCGGCTCTGAAGGTATTCTGCAATTTCCCGCGCCAGCTGTCCTGTTCTCTCCTTCTGGGAATTGGCTATCAGATAAAAATGCTTCATTGCTTCCCCCTTATGCCTGCAGGCTTCTGTGGGCTTCCTCTACCACTGCCTTCTCGTCAATCTCATAATCCGGATACAGACTGCCCTCCGGATGATTCTGCAGGTAAAGAAGATACTCAATATTGCCCTCTGGTCCCTTAATCGGAGAAAATTCCAGATTCAGAATCTCAAATCCAATGCTTACGGCAAATTCCATTACCTTTTCGATAACCTCCAGATGAGTGCTCTTTTCCCGCACAACACCTTTCTTCCCCACCTTTTCCCGTCCTGCTTCAAACTGAGGCTTAATCAGACATACAATCTGTCCGTCCTCAGTCAGAAGAGCCTTTACCGGTCCCAGAACCTTTGTCAGGGAAATAAAAGACACATCAATCGAAGAAAACTGAATCCGATCTTCGATATCCGCCGGTGTTACATAACGGATATTCGTCTTTTCCATACAGACAACCCGGGGATCGTTGCGCAGCTTCCAATCCAGCTGTCCGTGTCCCACATCCACAGCATATACCTTTACTGCGCCGTTCTGAAGCATGCAGTCCGTAAATCCGCCGGTGGAGGAGCCCACATCCATACATACCTTGCCCTCCAGCTCTACGCCAAAATGAGTCATGGCCTTTTCCAGCTTCAGTCCGCCTCTGCTTACATATTTTAGAGTGGCTCCCCGCACCTCAACCTGTGCCGTTTCCTCAAACATGGAGCCTGCCTTATCTTCCTTCTGTCCGTCAACATAGACGATTCCTGACATAATAATCGCCTTTGCTTTTTCCCGTGATGCCGCCAGCCCACGGCTGACCAGCATCATATCCAGTCTTTCTTTCATTCCTGTTCCTCTCTGTCCCTTACCTGTTGTCAGCAGCCCTGAAGCTGCCTGCCAAAGGCAGATATGCAGCCCGCATTGCCTTTATAATCGAATCGCTGTCTATCCCCAGCGTCTCCCGGAGAACGGAAACATTGCCGTGCTCCACATAAGCATCCGGAAGTCCCACAGTCAGAACCTTTACATTCGGATGCCGTTCCTGAACCCATGCCTTCACAGCAATCCCATAGCCGCCCTGAAGAACATTTTCCTCCAGCACAACCAGAAAGGAATGAGTGGAAGCCAGCTTCTCCACCAGTCTGTAATCAACAGGCTTGATAAACCGCCCATTAGCAAGAGTACATGCAAAGCCCTCCGCCTGCAGCTTATCCCGAATATGCTCTGCCGTGCTGACCATGCTTCCCACTGCCAGCAGGGCAATTTCCTGTCCTTCAAACAAAATTTCGCCTTTTCCGTATTCAACAGGACTGTCAAATTCCTTCAGCCCCCGGTAAGCCTGCCCTCTGGGATAACGGATGGCAATGGGTCCCTCGTGTTCATTCAGCGCGTAATCCAGTTCCCTGCGAAGCTCCCACAGATTCTTTGGAGCCATGACCGTCATATTGGGAATACAGGTTAAATAGGACAGATCAAAAATACCCTGATGGGTTTCTCCGTCGCTGCCCACCAATCCCGCCCGATCCAGGGCAAATACTACGGAAAGATTCTGAATGCACACATCATGGAGAATCTGATCAAAGCCTCTCTGCAAAAACGACGAATACACGGCAACCACTGGCTTCATGCCTGCCGCCGCCATGCCTGCCGCCGAAGTCACTGCATGCTGCTCTGCAATTCCCACATCAAAGAAACGGTCCGGAAACTGCTTTTTAAATGGCTTTAATCCCGTTCCGTCCGGCATCGCTGCTGTGACAGCCACAATCTTCGGATTCTTCGCCGCCTGGATACAAAGCTCTTTGGAAAATACATCTGTATAGCTGGGATATTCTTTTTTCTTTAATACAGTTCCTGTAGCTGCATCAAAAGGCTCGATTCCGTGGAACCGGGCCGGATTTTTTTCTGCCGGGGCATATCCCTTGCCCTTTTTTGTAATCACATGAACCAGAACTGCATGATTCATATTTCTGGCTTCCCGGAAAACCTTCACCAGCTCCTTCACATTATGTCCGTCCACCGGCCCCAGATATGTGACTCCCATGTTTTCAAACAGCATTCCAGGAATCACCAGCTGCTTAATACTGTTTTTTGTACGGCTGATCTTATCTACCAGACTTTCTCCCACTACGGGAATCCTGGAAAGAGACTCTGACACCCGCCGTTTCAGATTATTGTATTTTACATTAGAACGGATCCCGCTTAAATACCGGGACATTCCGCCCACATTTTCAGAAATAGACATATTATTGTCATTCAGAACAATAATAAAATTTTTTTTCATATGAGCGGCATTATTCAGCGCCTCATAGGCCATACCGCCTGTCAGAGCTCCGTCTCCAATGACTGACACAACTGCATAATCATCACCCATCAGATCCCGTCCCTGAGCCATACCCAGACCAGCGGAGATAGAGGTGGAGCTGTGTCCAGTATCAAAGGCATCATAGGGACTTTCCTTCCGTTTGGGAAATCCGCTTAATCCGCCGTACTGACGCAGATCGGAAAACATTTCCCGCCTTCCGCTTAAAATCTTATGGGTGTAGGACTGATGCCCTACATCCCAGATCACCTTGTCCTTCGGCAGATCAAAGGCCAGATAAAGGGCAATCGTCAGCTCTACCACGCCCAGATTTGATGCCAGATGGCCTCCTGTTACGCTGATTTTATCAATCAGGAACTGACGGATCTCCGAAGCCAGAACCGTGATTTCCTCTGCGCTCAGGCTTTTTACATCCCATGGTCCCTCAATATGTTCTAAAATCATGGTTTTTACCCTCTGTTCTTTCTGTTACCGGATCAGTTTTCCCGGTTTATCAGCATATAAATCAAATTCTCAAGAAATGGATTGCTGCCTGGAATTTCGTGAAGCAGGGAAACTGCTCTTTCTGAAATCTCCGCCACATCGCTTCTTGCCTGGTCAATGCCTTTCAGAGTCACATAAGTAGTCTTATGATTTTTTTCATCACTTAATACCGGCTTACCCAGCTGCTCCTCTGTGCTTGTCACATCAAGAATGTCGTCCTGAATCTGAAACGCCAGTCCGATAGCCGATGCCATCCCCTCTACCTTTTTTAACTGTTTTTCTTCTGCGCCTGCAAGCACTGCCCCAATCATCATGGATGCCTCCAGAAGAGCCCCTGTCTTCAAACGGTAAATAAAATCCAGCTTTTCCTCCGGAATGGGCTTGTCTGTCAGCTCCACATCTACAACCTGACCGCCAATCATTCCGTAAATGCCTGTTTTTTCCGCCAGAAGCCCGATCGCGCGTCCTACCCGCTCCCCATGCTCTGTCATGGAAAATGCTTTAGCCGCCGTTTCCACAGCATAAATCAGCAGTGCATCTCCTGCCAGAACTGCCATGTCATATCCGAATTTCACCCAGGCCGTCGGCATTCCTCTTCGAAGCTGATCATTGTCCATGCAGGGAAGATCATCATGGATCAGAGATGAGGTGTGAATCATCTCGATTGCTGCCATAAAGGGCTCAATCTCTTCCCCCCTGCCTCCAAAAAGCCGATAAGTTTCCTGCATCAGCATGGGGCGAAGCCGTTTGCCTCCGGCCCTGACGCTGTAGTTCATGGCCTCCAGTACGGTTTTCTGATATCCTGATTCCTCTGGCAGAAACTTTTCCACAATCTGCTCAACTTCTCTGGTTCTATGCATTAGTTCTTCACGCATCTCCATCCGCTTCCTCGCCTCCCTGCAGAATCATCATCTGTTTTTCTACTTTATCTATCTTATCGCTGCAGGCCTTTACCAGCTTCATCCCGGCCTCGTAGCAGGCAAAGGATTCCTCCAGAGAGGTGTCTGAAGCCTCCAGCTTTTCCAGAAGCTCGTCCAGCTGGGCAAAGGTCTCTTCAATGGACTGTTCCTGTTTTCTCTCACTCATGGTTTATTTCCTCCCGCTCAGTTACCCGGGCCTTCAAACGTCCGTCGGTAATTCGGATCGTGATCAAATCTCCCGGATTCACATCCGCTGCATGTTCAATCCTGCGGCTGTTCTCATCTGTAAGGAAGCCAAAGCCGCGGCTAATCTTCTCCAGAGGAGAAAGCCCGTGAAGACGTCCTCCAGCCAGAGCCAGCCTGTGCTTTGCCATTGTAAGCTTCCGCTTCATGGCCTCCTCCATCTGATCCTGCAGATCCGCAAGCCTCTGCCTCTGCTGCCGCAGCGTACTCATGGGATCATGGAGCTGAAGCCGCAGGCGATACTGATCTGCCTGAAACCGGCGGCGCTCCACCTGGCGTCCCATGGCCCGCCGCAAAGCCGCATTGTAGGCAAGCAACTGCTCTTCAAACTGTCTGTAGTCAAATACAGCCAGCTCTGCCGCCGCTGAGGGAGTCGGAGCCCTCAGATCCGCCACATAATCAGCAATGGTTACATCTGTTTCGTGACCTACCGCAGAAATCACCGGCGTCCTGCAGTTAAAAATCGCCCGTGCCACCGGTTCTTCATTAAAGGCCCACAAATCCTCAATGGATCCGCCGCCCCGGCCAACAATCAGCACATCCAGTCCCATCTCATCCAGTGTCTGTATTCCACGGACAATACTGGCTGCAGCCCCGGCCCCCTGAACCAGAGCCGGATACAGAATAAGCTGAACGTAAGGATTCCTTCTGGCTGTAATATTCATAATATCCCGAATGGCCGCCCCGGTACTGGCTGTCACTACTCCCACAGTCCGGGCATAGCGGGGAATCGGCTGCTTATACTCCGGGGCAAACATCCCCATTTCTTCCAGCTGATCTCTCAGTTTCTGAAACCGCAGAAACAAATCTCCCTGGCCATCCTGTTCAATTTTCCTTGCATACAGCTGGTATTTACCATCCCGCTCATAAACATCCACCGTTCCGGTTACTACAACCTGCTGTCCTTCCTGCAACTGAAAAGAGAGACCCCTGCGCTGTCCGGCAAACATCACCGCAGCTAGGGTCCCGGTTTTATCTTTCAATGTAAAATAAATATGCCCGGACGTATGGTACTTGCAGTTGGATACCTCGCCCCGCACAGAAATCCGGCTCAGGGCGAAATCCTGGGCAAACATATTCTTGATATAAGAATTCACCTGTGAAACCGAATAAATTCCTGCCATATTACTCTGCAGTCACCAGCTTTGCCAGTACTCCGTTAATAAATGCTGCCGAATCCCGGCCACCGAATTTTTTGGCCAGATCTACTGCTTCGTTAATTGCCACCTTTTCCGGCACCTGATCGTCATACTTCATCTCATACAGTGCCTGACGCAGAATGGTCAGCTCCACCCGTCCCATTCTTCTTGTTTTCCATCCGTAAGCAACCTGGTTAATCTGATCATCCAGCTCGTCACGCTTTGCCGCAATGGCCTCCACACGTTCAATCAGGAAGCTGCGCTCCTTTTCCTGCATCTCAACCCGGTGAATAATCTCTGTCTCACCTTCTGCAGTAATATCATCCTCATCCGGAGAGTCGAAATACTGACGAGTCTGTTGTTCAACCTCCTGGGCAGGGTAAAATTCTGCTGCAAACAGCATTTTAAAGCAATGCTCCCGCATCTTACTTCTTGTCATCTGAATATCCTCCTGGCATGGAACCGGCTCCATGCCGATTTCCTCTGTTCTGTCCTGTATTTTGCCTATGTTGCTTCTGTATCGGAAGAACACAGCTTTGCATTATCATATCACATTTTTTTCTGTTTCACAATGACTGGATTGAAAATCCAGTATCTGCTCTGTATAACTTTTCTCCATTTCGGGTATTCTCTTCCTGACAGATATTTTAACAAACGGAGGTTTTTTATGTGGGGAATTGTCATTGCACTTGTATCCGGCGCTCTGATGAGCTTACAGGGGATTTTTAATACAGAAGTTACCAAGCAGACCAGTATCTGGGTATCTGCCGGATGGGTACAGCTTACTGCTCTGATTACCTGCATTCTGTTCTGGTTTTTTTCTGATCGAAGCTCTGCCGCCATCCTCCTTCAGGTTCGCCCCTGGTACATGCTGACCGGCGGTCTGATGGGCGCGTTTATTACGTTTACCGTTATCCGGAGTATGGACGGGCTCGGTCCTGCACAGGCTACCTTGTTCATTGTAGTTACTCAAATCCTGGTTTCCTATGGAATTGAGCTTCTGGGACTCTTCGGCGTAGAAAAAGCTGCCTTTGAATGGAAAAAACTTATTGGCGCTCTCATTGCCATTGCCGGAATTATTGTTTTTCGATGGGAAAAGTAACCAATACAACGTTGAAAACATCCTCTTCCTGAGCTATAATCTCAGGGAATGGAGGTTTTAGTATGACAAATGATATGACAAGAGGACGGATTCTGCCGCAGCTGATCGGCTTTACCATTCCTCTGGTTTTAGGCAACCTGTTTCAGCTGACCTACAATGCCGCCGATTCCATGATTGTGGGAAGGTATCTGGGCGGTCAGGCTTTGGCTGCTGTAGGAACTGCCGGGCCTATTATGAATCTGGCCATTCTTTTTATCAGCGGAATGTGCATGGGAGCCGGAATTCTGATGAGCACCCAGTATGGAGCAAAGCAGCAGGATGTACTGGAACGGCAGATCAGCACCACGCTTTTAAGCGGACTGGTCTTTTCCTTTTTTGTCACCCTTTCCATGATGGTTCTGGCAAAGCCTGTTTTAACTCTGATCCGTGTGCCGGAAGAGATTCTTGACAGCGCTTGCGGATACCTGCGGATCATTTTTACCGGATTTCTTTTTACCTTTGCCTACAATTTCTTTTCCAGTACCCTGCGGGCCCTGGGAGACAGCAAGGCTTCTCTGTATTTTCTTGTTATCAGCTCTGTTTTTAACATTGCAGGGGATTTGCTCTTTGTAGCAGTTTTCCGGTGGGGTGTCAACGGCAGCGCTCTGGCAACCGTTTTAAGCCAGATGATCTGCTGTCTCTGCTGTATGATTTATATCCAGAAAAAAGTACCTCTGCTGCGCCTGGGAAAACGCTGGCTTATTTTTGATAAATGTCTCTTATCCCGCACCTTTTCCTTTGGCATTACCAGCGCCCTTCAGCTCATGTGTGTCCAGCTTGGCAAGGTTTGTGTCCAGTCTATGGTAAATATGCAGGGGATTGCTTTTATGGCTGCCTTTACTGCAGTCAACCGGGTCGATGATTTTGCCCTGACGCCGCAGCAGAATATTGCCCATGCAGCCACTACCTTCATGGCTCAGAATAAGGGAGCCGGACAGGAAAAACGCATGAAGCAGGGATTTTTCTGCGGCGTTCTGGTGGAGCTTTGCTACACTGCGGCTGTGGGGATCTGTGTGTTCCTGTTTGCAGAGCCTATTATGAAGCTGTTTCTTCCTGAAGAATCAGCAGAGGTCATTGTACTTGGCGTCACCTATCTGCAGCTGATTTCCTTTCTCTATCTTTTATCTGGATCCGGCAATATTGTTCAGGGATTTTTCCGGGGAATCGGTGATTTGAAGGTTACTCTGATTAGCTCTCTTCTGAACATTTCTGTTCGAGTGATTGCAGTTTTCTTTATGCTTCAGGTATTAAACGGCGGCTTTGGATGTCTGGCCTGGGCCTGCTGTTTTGGATGGATCTCCATGAATCTTCTGGAGATTCCGCTGCTTATCAAAAAAATACGGAGTATGAAATAGCTGGCTTCAAGCTGCTTCTTTTTTACAAAAACGCATTATAATACTTTGAGGAAATTTCAAGAAATCATATTTTTATAACAGAATTTAAAAAACAAGAACAGGAGCTCAGCCTGCTTCCAAAAAGCGCCTTGCCCCTGTTCTTGTTTTCTGTTATGCTTTTTTATTATTTGTCTTCTGCCATATTGACTCCGGCAATCTTCACATTCACATCCAGAACCGTAAGACCTGTCATATTTTCAATCGCAGATTTTACCCGCTCCTGTACTCTTTCGCTTACTTCCGGAATGTTATAGCCGTACTTAATATTCAGAGACAGATCCACAGATACATGCTCTTCTGTCACATCAACCTTCACACCCTTTGACAGAATCTTCATGCCCAGCTTTCCAACAAGCTCATTGGTAATATTTCCGGCCATGGAATCCACTCCGTCTACCTCTGTTGCCGCCAATCCTGCAATAATCGCAACAACCTCATCTGCAATCCGTACTTCTCCAATTGTATCATTTTCATATACCTTATGGGTATTTCTTGTTTCCTGTTCTGCCACGGTAATCCCTCCTGTATCATTCAGATTCACTGCTGCTTACAGTATAACAAATCCCGTCCGATTTGCAAAGGGGTATTTCCCGTCAGTCTTCCAGATTCAACAGGGTAATGACAATATTTTCTGCCCCCACCTCCGTCTTTCGCTTCACAATATCCTCGATCTGCGCTCTCTGCTGATCGGTAATGCTGGCCGCATTGATCACAACGTCAACTTTTCCATTCGTCAGACTGACCACCGGATCCAAAAAGCCCTTTGCCTGTAGAAGTGTCTCTGCCGCATTTTCCTTTTCCGCCACTGCTGTCATGGCGATCATATTCTGAATGGCCTCCTGCTTGGCAGCCTCCTCTATATTGGTATTATTAATAATATTGTTCAGTGTTTCTCTGTTTTTTGCCCGAATCTGCTCTCTGTTCAGCTGCACGCCCGCTATGTAGTCCGATACCGTCAGACCGCTGGTCAAAACTGCCTCTCCGGGATTCTCCATTCCTGTTTCCTCATCCCAGCTGTCTATTTCTGCAAGCTGTGTTCCTGCCGGTTCTGACTGGTTTGCCTGTTCTGCCCCGTCAGCTAAAGCTGGTGGATTTTCCACATCTGATGAAGCTGATAGCTCTGCTCCTGTCTGTATGCTGTTTTCTTCATTCCGTGGCTGCGCCTCCTCTATTTCGCCAGAGAACTGATATCCTGCCGCCTGATTCTCTGCCAGAATATCCTCGTCTGAAATCTCCAAAGCTCCCGCCGGAAGGATTCCCCCTTCTGCTCCAGCCTCCAGCTCCTGTTTACCCGCATAATTTAAATATCCTGCTGCCGCAATCATAATCGCCAGAGTAGTAATTATGATCTGATTTCTTCGAAACAGCTTTTTCATATTCACATCCTTCAGATGCTTTTCTGCCTTCTTGAATTTCATACTCTGCACTCCTTTATTCCACCCGCATTCATACTTTATCCTATGCGTTCCACGGAAATTTATGCACCTACGGATTTCTTTTTAACACCTTAATTTTATGTGCCGGAAGTCCGAATAACGCCTCCATTGCAGAAGCAATCTCCGCTTTTACAGAAGGACTTCCTCCTCCCTCAGCGCTGATAATAATACCTGAAATTTCCGGATACAGTTCTTTTTCCACAATAGGCTGGTTCTGGCTGTTTCCGGAAACCAGAACCGTAGTGCTTTCCTGTTCCCGGCTTTCTAATTTTCTGGTACCGCCTCCGCTGTCCTTCTCCTCTGTAAAGGAACTGGAGCCATTTTCATCTACATGAATAATTTTTTCCGATGAAGCCTTTAGCACAATCATCACCTCCAGTTCCCCTACCCCTTCAACATTTTTCAGGATAGAGCGTACTCTCTGCTCCAGAAGCTGTTCATAGGTAGCTGCTCCACTTTGTCCTGAAGCAGCCTCCCAGAAGGTATCCGACTTTCCTTCTTCCGCTCCATTCAGATAAGAGCTTTCTCCACTCCTGTAATTTTTCTGAGTTCTTCCGGCTTCCAGTTCTGCCCTCCCGCTGTCCGAACTCTCCGTCCTATCTAACACACTCCCTCTTCCTTTCTCAGATAAGGATTTCCTCTGTCCTGCAGGAAAAGCCAGAATACATAAAATCACACCGGCTGCCACCAAAAACAGCCATGGTTCACGCCCCTGGGGCCATTTGAATTTCCACATTGCCTTCCTCCAGATGATAATAAGCCTCCAGCTTCTCCCTCAGCTGTTTCACCTTCTGTCCCATTTCCCCCAGAATTTTCCCGGATAACACCGGCTCCGTTTTTTCTGTCTTTTGAGGTTCCTCCAGCTCCCTCTCCTCTGTACGCCCCGCCACCTTCACTTCCACCGGCATTACCGGTCTTACAGGTTCCACAGCTTCTGTTGTTTTTTCTTCTTCCTGTTCTCCTGCTAAAGGCTTCTGCTCCTCTGCTCCTTCCTTCTCTTTCACAATCAGACGGATCGAGCAGATGGTACCAAATGCTGGATTGTCCTCTCTGGCCTCTATGGTTACACTGCATTGTGCTGCCTGGATTCCCATTTCCTCTGCTGACTGAATCACATCTTCCTCAACAGCCTCCTCATACCGGCGGATCACACTGGAAAGCCTCTGTTTTTCCATCCCAATCATATTCTGCTTCAAATCCTCCGCCTGTTCCTGAAAAAGAAAGCTCTCATAATATCCTGCAATGGTATCCTCCAGATGCAGCCCCTCTGTGAATGGATGCAGCACAATAAAAACCAGAACCATTCCTGAAAACAGACGAAGATACTTCCCATACTGTTTTCCAGGAAGAAGACGCTCAGCTACTGACAGAAAAAGGAAAAATCCGGTCAGATTCTGGATCCACTGATATAATTCCTTCATTCCATCCTCCTCTTTTCCAGATTTTCTGCGGCCTGCCCTTTTTCTTTGCTAAAAAAAGAAGCTTGCTCTCGAGTTTCTCCTATGCCAGATATGCAGCATTGGTTCCCACACAAATCAAAGCAATGGTAATGACAAATAAAACCAGTCCCGACACTGCCGCGTGAAGAAGCATTTTCTGCCCCTCTGCCACGCCGCTGATGCATCCCACCAGGCGTTTGTCAGCTACCGGTTCCAGAATGGCTGCCACAATCCGGTAAAGCATGAAAAAAAACCACAGCTTTACCAGCGGCGCAAGACTAAGAAGTACCAGGATCACCACTGCCGCTGCTCCCATGGTATTCTTAATCAGAACCCCGGAGCCTAAAACCAGCTTTGTCACAGCTCCCGCTCCTGCTCCGATTCCGGGAATCGCCTGCAGGAGTTTTTCCATCCCTGAGGTTTTTATTGCGTCTGCATAGGGGAGCACCATCCCCTGTACCAGATGAAAACCGGCAACCAGACCTAAAAGCCAGCGAAGTCCCCAGAAAATTCCCGTTTTCAAAAGCTCCGTCATTTTGGAAAGCATGTCTTCTTTCATCACATTTCCCACCAGAACAAGCATCACATATATCTGAATCAGAGGAAGAACCAGACGGACGTACATTCCCTGCACCATACTAATCAAAAATAAAACCAGCTCATACCAGGCCACGGAGGCTGCCGCAGCTCCTGCCCATACTACAGCTGCAAAATAAGACGGCATCAGTGCCTTCATAAACAGAATCTGTTTTTCCAGCACCTGAACGGCCGTATCTGCACTTTCCAGAAAAAAAGCCGCCATCACAGTGAATGTCATCAGATAGATCACAAAAAATCCGGCTTCCGACATCTGATCTCCGGAAAAAATCTCTGAAAATCCGGAAAAAACTGCCCCCAGAAGCCCCAGCGTCAAAAGCTGGACTGCCATAGCGCCGCCATTTTCCATCTCGCCCAGAAAGCTCTCCCTCAAACCGTCCAGGATCATCCGCCCTGCATCCTTTCCTCTTCCTTCTATGAGAGCCTGTACCAGCTCCGTAAAGGAAAGCTCTTTTCCGGTTCCTGCCGCCTCTTCCTTCAGGAACTGTTCCAGTTCACTCCAGTCCAGGCCTCCTTCTTCCATTTCCCATATAGACTGCCCATCGCCTTTCTCCCATAAAGGCTCCTCTCGGCTTTGTCCCCATACATTCTCCCTCCCGGATCCTATGAGAACCGCAGACACTGCCAAAATCAGAATCAGTCTCCTTCTCTCCCTCATCCCAAAAATCCCTGCAGAGTTTCCATAAGGGCAAGAACCACAGGCATACTGACCGCAAGAATTGAAAGTTTCCCAAAAATCTCAATCTGCGTACCTACCGCTCCATATCCGGCATCCCGGCAGATACCGGAGGAAAACTCTGTAATATAAGTAATGCCTGTCATTTTCACCAGAGTATTTAAAAACACTGGTCTGATTTTTACATAATCCTGCAGGCGTCTCATTCCTTCCACAATGCTTTCCAGACGGGCGGCGCCATAAAAAAACATAAAACAGCCTGCTGCCATGACCAGATAAATTCCATACTCACTTTTTGTTCCCTTCAGCTGAACTGCCAGAAGAACAGATGTAATTCCGACAATTCCAATTATCACAATTGACATACCGCTTCCCTTACAATGCAAACAGATTTTTAATGGTTTCAAACAGCTCATAAATATAAGGTACCATCCAGAACAGTACCAAAAGCAGACCTGCCAGACTGGTTAAAAAGGCCTGCTCCTCCCTCCCGCTGTGCTTCAGGACCTGGCAGATCACAGAAACAAGGATTCCTACTGCAGCAATTTTAAAAATCAGATTAACCCCCATGGTCCTCTCCTTTTCCTCAGATCAGCAGTATCGTCAGAAACAGGCCGCTCATAATTCCCAGGCTGGAATACAGGCGGCACCGTTCCTGCCTGTGTTCTCTCAGCAGCTGAATCTGCACATCCAGCTGTTCCAGATACAGAAGCAGCGTCCTCTCCTGCATATCACGATCCAGATATCCCAGATGCTTTCCCAGCTCAGCCAGATACTGCCTGTCCTGCTTTGTCAGAGCCATGCCTGAAATCTTCCCTACCTCCTCCTCCCAGATCTGGCAGAAGGTCTCTCCTCCCTGCTGTTCAATTTTTCCGGCTGCCCCGGTAAATAATCCGGACAGGCCTTTCTCAAACCGCTTTCCCACAGCCTCCAGCGCCTCAGAAAGCGGTGCATTGGCATAAAGAATCTGTCCCTTCAGCATATAAATCATCTGTCTCAGCTGCAAAAGCTGTTCCAGGCGCCTTCTGTATTCTCCCGCCATCCAGAATCCAAACCCGGAAGCGCCGGATACAATACATACCGCCCCTGCTGCCTGCATCCATATCTGCATCTCCGATCATATCTCCCTTCCCGCTTCCCCGCTGTTCTTTTCATACAACACATTTCCCCTGCTGTCACAAATGCTTTCCACATGTCCCGCCCTTCCCTGGCTTCCCAAAAGAATATAACGGTCAAACCAGCTCTCCTCTACCATTTTTCCAAGAACGGGCTTCGTCCGCACATCCGCCAGGGATGTTCCGTGAACAGTCGCCATCACCCGGCAGCCGCAGTTCATCACATATTCCAGCGCCTCCAAATCCTCTCTGCTTCCGATCTCGTCCACAGCAACTACCTGCGGTGACATACTGCGAATCAGCATCATCATTCCCTGAGCCTTCGGACAGCAGTCCAGAATATCGGTACGACTTCCCAGATCATTCTGGGGAACTCCCTGAAAACAGGCGCCAATCTCAGAACGCTCATCCACCACGCCAACGGTCATCGGCTGCATCCACCTGCTGCCTTCTCTATCTCCAGCTGCCCTCCATCCATCTGACACCTGCCGGATCAGATCCCGCAGCAGTGTTGTTTTCCCGCACCTGGGAGGCGATACAATGAGAACATTTTCCAGCTTTCCATCCCGGTATATACAGGGCATAACCGGATCCGCGCAGCCTCTGATCTGATGGGAGAGACGCACGTTCATGCAGGAAATAAATTTCATACCTCGTATTCCATTTCCCTCTACAATGGTTTTTCCTGCTACGCCAACACGGTGTCCCCCCTGAATCGTCAGATATCCCTGGCGAAGCTCTTCTTCAAAGGCATACAAAGAGTAGCTGCTGACATACTCCAGGGTTTCCTTTAAATCTGCCCTGGTTACCTCATAGGCCCGTTTCCTGTTTTCCGCTGTAGCCTCTGTTTTCTTTCCTTCTGTTGTAAGATAATACTCCTGATTGCTGCAGATGATAAGAAGTGGAGACTGAATCCGAAGCCGGACTTCCTGTACCTGTCCGAAATCCACCTCTGCCTGCTTTAGAATAGTTCTGATATCTTTAGAAAATATACGAATAATCTCTTCCCGCTGTTCCAAAATCACCCCTCCCCATACAGTAATATCTCAGATAAGAAAGAAGTTCGCTTGCGAGCTTCTCCGCCTGCGGCGGGTCGCTTCTGCGACAAAACTCTCTTCCACCGCATGGCGTTCCTCGCGGAGCGTTTTTATGTCATAGGACGCAATTTCCTATGACATAAAAACATTCTTTGATATTAAATATATGACAGGAAGGGTGATTTATTCTTGTACTTTATCTAAATGCCGGAAACCTCATGATTGCTGAAGGGCTCCGGAGCTGTCAAAATGATAAAGGACTCCATCAATGGTCTGATCCCCTGTCACCATAGCGCCTGAAGGCTGACAGTAATACTTCACACCGTTTTCCTCAATCCAGCCAGTTTTCATATAGCCCTCTGCATCGAAATAATACCAGATTTCCGTTCCCGGTTCTCTCCACCAGCCACCAGCCGGATAACTTCCATCAGAATTGCGGTACCACCATCGGCCGTCTGCCGTGGGAATCCACTCAGCTTTGTACACTACGCTAATCGTGTCTGTCCCCTTTGTCTCCGCCGAGCTGTCTCCGGAAACTCCCGGTCCGGAATGATCCGTATCAATCTCGCCGCCATTTTTCAGAAGCTCTGCATAATCCTCGCTGATATAGCAGATATCGGACTCCTCAGACCAGTAGCCGTCCCGGTAATTTTTAGAACGATTCTTTGCAAGGGCGCGAACCTTAAAGGTATAGTCACCTTCTGCAGTCATTTTTTTCTTAAAATTGTAGTAGTCCTTTTTCGTCTTGATTGAAGAGGTTTTCTGCTCATTGCGGTACAGATAAACCTCATATTCATAGGCGTCCTCCACCTCATCCCACCGGGCTATGGTGTCATCCTCCTCATCCCAGTAGGTATTCTCCACTGTATCCAGACGCTCTGCTGACGCCCATACGCTCATAACAGAGGCTGCTGACAGAGCTGCTGCTGCCGCTGCCACAACCAGTTTTTTCCAAATCCCGCTCTTTTTCATGGTAAAACCTCCTTTAAGAACCACTGGTTCCACATTGTCATTTATATGTATTATACAAAAACACCTGGAAAACCGCAATGGCTCTACCCTCCCGGAAATCTTTCATTTTTATTAAATTTCCGGAAACTTCTCAAATCATTTATTGTCTGCAGAAAAAAGGGAGAACAGCCCCTTAACAGGCCGCTCTCCCTTTTCTCTGGCATGGGGATTACAGATATCGGTATGGAGGTCCGATGCTCTGTATGCCTTTTTCAATTAGATAGTCAACACTCCCAGAACCAGTCCGGCAATCAGACATACAATGCTGACGCCCCAGATCCAGAAGAAGCAGGTCTTAATATGATCCTTAATTTCAACTCCTGCAAGTCCGATTCCCAGAAATGTTGCCGGAACAACCGGACTGATAAAAGTTGCACAATTGCGGCATACTACCATGGTAATTGCTGTGTGAGCCGGATCCACACCAAACTGGTTTCCTACACCTATCAGAACCGGAAGCAAACCATAGAAATAGGAGTCTGTACAGAACATCAATGTAAGCGGTACAGAAAGTACACCAATAATCAGCGGCAGGAAACGTCCCATAGACTGGGGCATCATGGATGCCAGCATAGTTGCCATGTGATTCATAATCTGGCTGTCTTCCAGGACACCCAGGAACACACCTGCAGCCAGAATGGTTGAGGCCATAGTTAAAGCCGGGCCTGCATGAGATTTAATAATTTTTCCCTGAAGCTTTGCTCCCGGATAGTTTACCAGAAGAGCAACCACACATCCTACCATAAAAATATAATAGGACGGAACCTTTACAAACACAAGTGCCAGAATAATAATCAAAGTCCAAATCAGATTAAATACAAACAGCTTTGGTCTTGCCAGTCCATTGTCTGCTGTTGTCTCTGCCATCTCTTCGGTATCCTCGTATCCCTCGATTATCAGGGTACTGTTTTCGCCTGCTCCGCGCTTTTTCTCCACAGTTCCCCAGAAAATCGCAGTAATCAAAGCAATTACAATACCTACAAGCTGCATCGGAAGAAGCTTCATCCACAGTACATTTGCATCAATACCAAGGACAGATGCAGATCGCATAGTCGGACCGCCCCACGGAAGCAGATTCATAACTCCCATAGCTGTTACACAGATTAACAGCAGTGTAGTTGGACGCATTTTCAGCTTTTTATACACAGGAAGCATAGCCGGAATCGTAATCAGAAATGTGGAAGCGCCGCCTCCATCCAGATGTCCAATCATTGCAATGATGCAGGTCATCAGAGCAACCCCTACTACATTGTTTCCTACCCTTTTCATTAATGCATTAATAATACGATCAAACATTCCAACATCTGTCATAATTCCGAAAAACAGAACGGAAAAAATAAACAGAGCAGCTGTAGCGTGTACGCCCTTTACACCCTCAGCGATAAACTCTCCCATCTCATTGATGGAATAGGTTCCTGTCAGAACCAAAATCAGTGCGGTAACCGTTGATACGCCAATAAATGCAATGGCTGGTACGGTAATATTCCGCAGCAGCAGTACAATGATCATGACGATCGTAGCAAAACCAAGCATGGCAAGCATCGTCTCATTCATGTCTTGTTCCCCCTTTTCTTTTCTGGCAGCTGTTCCAGGTATCCCGAAACACTGCGTTCTTTGTTATGAAAAGAGTATACTGCGCCAAGCTTACAGCACGAATATCCTTGACTTAATATTTATTAAGATATTCCTTACAGTTCATTCAGATTTCTCCGCATTTCTTCCAGAATAGCAGATAAAGACGCCGGCTTTTCTATATATCCGTCAATCACATGGCGTCTCTTTGCCTCAGCCACCTCTCTTGTAACCTGATCTATCATTAAGATTTTTATCAGTTCCGGATATCTCCCCTTAATTGACATACAAAAATCCACAGCACTTTTTCCTCCAATCTCCTGTTCCATAGCCAGAACATCAAAGATTTTTCCCTCCTTGTTCTCCTGATTTTTCAGCAGTTCCTCAGCCTCTTCCATGCTCATGCAGCCCTTTAAAATCACAGAAAGTCTCTCTGCATCTCTCTCTAAAAGTCCCAGCACCTTGGGGTTGTCATCAGCTGCCAGGAGCGAGAGGGTAGGTCTGTCTACAACTTGGGCCTTTATTCCTTCCTCATCCTCTGTCAGCTCTGCTTCTTCAAACCCGTGTTCTTTCTGCTCGCTGACCGGCAGATATACAGACATAAGAGTTCCCTCTCCCAACGTACTCTCCACCTCCACAAAGCCTTTGTGCGAGGCCACGATCTGCTCCACCAACGCCAGACCAAGACCAGTTCCCTTTCCGCCTCTTTTTGTTGTAAAAAACGGATCAAACATTCTGGCCTTTACTTCACTGCTCATTCCGCAGCCGTTATCCTGAAATTCCAGGCACAGATACCTCTCCCAGTTTCCCGGCTCATGATCGGTAAAAATCTGATCCGTAGCTACTGTTCTGGCCGTTACTCGAAGGATTCCCGGATTATGGCCAATCGCATGAACACTGTTTACACAGATATTTAAAATCACCTGATTCAGCTGAGTTTCATTGCAAAGTATACATTCTCCATTCAGACAAATCTCCTGTTCCAAATGTACATGAGCCGGACAAACCGAACGAACCATCTTCATGGCCCGGGTAATCAACCGTTCCGCTTTTTCATTTTTAAACACCGTTTCCATGTTTTTCCTGCTGAGAGAAGAAATCTGACGCACAATATCCTTTGCTTTTTCTGCCGCCTCGCAAATCTCCATGGCATATTCCTTCTGCTCAGAATCCTCTGGAAGCTCCATCATCAAAAGATCAGCATATCCCATAATCGGTGTCAGAAGATTATTGAATTCATGGGCAATTCCTCCTGTCATAGTTCCCATAATCTGAAGACGCTGCTGGTGGGCAATTGTCTCCTCACTGCGATGCATATCCTCCAGAATCCGATTCAGCTCCGTCAGATAAGCAATCTGCCGGGTATCCTGTTTTCTCTGCCAGACCATTTGAAGCATCGACATAGCCATCACTGCCAGCATAGAAAAAATAAAGAAGCAAAAACCAAACAGTTTCAGCGCACCAGATACAATGGGATGATAAATATCGTCATAATCAATCACCTCACTGACAATCAGAAAATCTTCGCCTATCCAGGCAGGTGCATAGGCACAGATTTTTTTTACCCTGGGATATCCCTCTTTGGTCCACCAGTAAGAATAATACTCCTCAGTTCCCTCCTGTCCCTGCTTTTGATGGTCAATCATCTGAGACAGACTGTCCAGATTCAGCTCTGGATACATAGACATTCGTCCTTCAATTACATCGATTCCCCATTGCTGCTGTTCCGGATGCATAAGAATAATCCCCGAAGAATCCTTTACTACAACGTATCCGCTTGTTCCAATCCGAAGATTTTCTATCATTGCCTGGTAATATTCCTCCAGACGAATCACCATAGAAAGGCTGTTCCCATTTTCCAGAACCGCACGAAGAACCAGATACATTTTTCCATCATTCAGCTGAGCCAGCATTAAATTCTTTGTTTCGTCAATTCTACTGTCAGAATATACCTTCTCAATCTTGCTTCCCCTAGTACTGTACAAGAGCTGATCCGATTCCTCTAAACAAACATCATAAACAAAACGGCTGTGAGACCCAACATAATCCTCCAGGAGCTCCTGATTTTCCTCTCTCTGAGCAGAACTAAGCCGGTGAAGCCCGTCCAAATCTGCAATGCATTCAGAAATAAAGAGACGCAGATTGTCCCGAAGGCTCCTTACATTCAGATACATCTGCTCCTTCTGCTGGCTGATAATGGAATCTCGATACTCCTTCCAGATCCTGCTTCCCATGTATACTGAAATTAACGCCGCAAATAATACCATCCATATTCGCAGGCGGTATACCAGCTCCCGAATCCGTTTTCCCTGATTGTCATCCTTTTCCTTTGATTGATGTCCTGCCCCATCCCCTATTGTTTTTTCTTTTCTTCTTTCTGTTTTCATTTTATCTGTCTTCTGTCTTGAAGCCTTTCTGTCTGCTTCACTTTCTCCTTCCCATTTCTTCCTTGAATTTTTATTGACTTCTTCCATCCTGTACTATATAGTTCTACTATATAACATCGTGAAATCTGTGTATATATCAATTTTTCGTAATATGCAATGTGCAGAGGGAGATAAATTAGCTATGAAAGATCGAGTGCTGATTGTAGATGATGATCCATTTATTGTAAAACTTCTGGAAAAGGTTATGAGAAGCAATGATCTGGAGACTGTTTCTGCTGGAAGCGGGCAAGAGGCCCTGGACATTCTTGCAGCCCAGTCCTTTGATGTGATTCTGATGGATGTGATGCTGGGTGATATGGAAGGTTTTGATGTAATCAAGCGTCTTCGAAATAAGGGAATTAAAACCCCGGTCATGATCGTCAGCGGAAGAAATGAAGACTACGATTCTCTTTACGGACTTTCTGTAGGCGCTGATGATTATATTACCAAGCCCTTCCGCCCCCTGGTTCTGGGAGCCAAAGTCAAGGCACTGATCCGCCGCAACAAGGACAGAATCCTTGACCATGCTTCCCTGCTGGAATGCGGACCATTTTCCTATCAATATACAACTATGCGCTTTTTCAAACAGGGACAGGAACTTGATTTTTCCTCTCGTGAATCTGCTCTCTTTCTTCTGTTTCTTCAGAATCCGGGACAGATTTTTACAAAAGATATGATTTATGAAGCTGTCTGGGGCAATTCTGTCGCCGTAGATGATAATGCCATCATGGTCTATATCAATCGCCTCCGAAGCAAGATTGAAGATGACCGTCAGAAGCCTGCTCATATTCTTACGGTTCGGGGACTGGGATACCGGTTTGTCCCCTAGAACCGTTTCGAGCTATTATTTGTGGTACGGTTCTCCGCTGATAATTCGATAACTGCGGTAAATCTGCTCCAGCAAAATCACCCGCATCAGCTGGTGAGGAAAGGTCATGGGAGAAAAGCTCAGATGATAATCTGCCCGTTTCAGAACCTCATCAGAAAGCCCCAGAGAGCCTCCGATAATCAGAACAATCTGGCTCTGACCATCTACCCCCAGCTTATTCAGCTTACTGGCCAGCTGTTCAGAGCTCAGCATGGTTCCCTGCACAGCCAGGGCGATCACATAAGCGCCGTCCTTAATCTGTGCCAGAATCCGGCTCCCCTCTTTTTCTTTAATCTGCCGTTCCTGAGCCTCACTGGCTCCGTCCGGCGTTTTTTCATCTGCCACCTGAATCACTTCCAACCGGCAATAACGGCTCAGCCGTTTGCTGTATTCTGCAATGGCATCTGTATAAAATTTTTCTTTAATTTTCCCAACTGCAATTACTGTAATCTTCACTATACCTGTCTCTCCCGCATTTTTCCCGGCTTCCGTTTCCTTCTCCTTTCGGATTTTACTACCCGAACCGGACGTCCTTCTCTTTTTTGTTCTATTCCATAGATAATTTCCAGAAAACGGCTGACCTCATCCCATGCTTCCCGGCTTTCTGGAATCAGGCGCATAGCCATCTGGAATACATGAAACATTCCGTCATACACCGACAGCCGTACCTTTCTGTGGGCTCTCTTCAGCTTTCCGGCCACAGTCAGAGTATCCGAAAGAAGCACTTCCTCGCTTCCCACCTGCAAAAGCACCGGAGGAAAGCCCTCGTAGGTTCCGAAAGCAGGCGAAATATAAGGATTCTTCGGATCCGCATCTCCAATATAAGGACTGTTATAAAGCATATTTTCTCTGGTCCCTCCAAACTGAGGATCCCGCTCAAAATTATAAGTATGGGATTCTCCGCTGCAGGTCAGATCCGTCCACGGAGACATCAAAACCATTCCACCTGGCATGGGAAGTCCGTGATCCCGAAGGTATAAAACAAGCGCCAGAGCCAGACCGCCTCCTGCAGAATCGCCTGCCACAATGATTTTCTCTGCAGCATAATGGCGTTCCTCCAAAAGCCAGCCATAAGCAGCCACCGCATCTCCCAAAGCCGCCGGAAAAGGAAACCTGGGCGCAACCCGGTAGTCCACCGTCAGCACATCGCCTCCCAGACTCCGCCTGGAATACTGCATGGCAAAATCCCGATACGTGTTTTTCATGGGACCAATATAGCCTCCCCCATGAAGCTGCAGAATCACTCTGCCTGTAAAAACACCGGAGGGCCGAAGATATTCCATCTTACAGTCCCCCAGCTCAATAATCTCATAATCGTAATCTGCCGGGCAGATCCAGGCAGGCTCCACCGGATTTGCCCGGTATTCTCCTGTCTGAAACTTATGTCCCATGGCCGAGTCCATCATATTTTTCATCATGTCCCGCACCACCTTGCCCCGCAAACTGACTTTTTCTTTTCTCATCCGTTCACCTGCTGCCTGTCATACTTATTCTGTCTTTCTCTGCAATCCCTATGATGCATTCTGTTTATACATGAAATCTGCGCTTCAGTTCATCCTCCCAGCTTCTCCGCCCGCTTGCATATTCAAAAATGCCTCTGGCCGCCGTTCCTCCGGTGCGTCCTACTTTCCGGGCCAAACGGGCCGCCTTCTCCTCTCCGCCCTTCTGAAGAATCAGAATCTTGCGGATTCGCGGATACATATCCCGCTTTCTGGCTGCACACAGTTCATTTCCCTCCAAACGCACAGAGATTCCGTCTTGTCTCAGCTTTCTGAAAAATCTCTTCTGCAAACGGCTGTCTGCAAAAACAGATGTAAAAGTGACAACCACCTCATCGCCCCAGGCGCAGACTGCACATTTCACCGGCTGTTTTCTGGAAACGCCGATCATCATATGAAACCGCTTAATATCCTCTTTGTACTGCGGATCCATCGATATAGGGCCAATATTGGAAAGAGTCATGGTATAGGCCCGATCCTTCATTCCAAAAATCATCCGAAGAACCGGGGCTTTGATAAACAAGGGAATTGCCCTTAAATACCATTTTTTCTCATTTGACACATTATAGGAAATATTCTGCTCCAGCTTTTCCTTGTCAATTTTCCGATCCATCTGCCGGCTGATTTTTCCAAGAAGCGTATCAAAATCCATGTGAGGATCTGAGAAAAGCTGTCCAATCATCGTTACCGCGAAAAAATTCGCCATCGTCTCAGAACCGAAAAACGCCCTCAAATTAATGGGGAGATTCAAAACCACAGGAAGCTTTCCTGCTCCTCCGCGAAGATACTCCTGCCAGATGGACCAGATCAGAACAGCTGCCAGATACTTTGTCACACTGACCTTGTGGCTTTTGCACACCTGCTTCAGCTGCGCCAGATTCACATAGCCGTGAAGCACCTGACCAGTTCCCAGAGGCAAATACGCCCCCTCCAGGCGATAGGCAGGACGCGAGCTGTAGCTTTTATGCTTCATTTCCCGATAATTTTCCAGATAACTGTCCTCTGTATGAAAACGAAGCTGTGCCTCGTCCCGATCATCCTCCGAGGTCCATTCATCAGAAACCTCTCCCCGTTTCAGATTCAGATACTGGGCAGTCAGGCTTTTCAGAAAATTCGCAGCCCCCAGGCCATCTGTCAGCGCATGAAACACCTCCAGATTAATCCGGTTCCCATAGTAGGAAACCCGGAAAAGAAAACGCTGGCTTCCATGAGGATCCAGATACCGGCAGGGATAGGTATTCTCCCGCTGTACTCTGGGGATCCTGGTATTCTCCTCAAAGTAATACCAGAACAGGCCCCGGCGCAGCTTTACCCGAAAATTCCTGATATGGGGCAGAATATCCTCCAGCGCCTGCTGCAGAATGTCCGGATCCACCGGCTCCTTCAGAGTCACAGAAATGCGAAATACCTGGCTCATCTGCTCATTGGCAATAACCGGGAAAATTTTCGCCGTATTATCCAGTCTCCTCCAACGTTTTCTCCATTTTTTTCTTTCCATGAGATCCCTCACTTTTCTCTGGGAAATTCCAGAATCATGTCATACCAGACTGCTCCGCCGTGAACCGACTGGGACAGTCCCAGATTTTTGTAGCCAAATCTCTCATAAAAGCCAATCAAACGATCCTTGCAGGTCAAAATCAGACCCTCTCTGCCCTTTTCCTGAGCGTCTGCAATCAGATGCTCCATCAGACGGGAAGCCAGTCCCTGATGCTGATATTCCGGAATCACATCCAGGCCGAAAATGCTCTGATAAGTCCCGTCCTCCTTGTGATATGATGCGTCCTCAAACATTTCGTCAAAGATTACCCGGCTGTCTGTTACACATCCGTTGATAAATCCGATGATTTCTCCATCCTTTTCCGCTACAAAAAAACTGTCCGGAAATGTGGAAATCCGCTGTAAAAAGGATTCCCTGGGCGCCGCTTCTGCTTTCGGAAAGCAAATCGCCTCCACCTGAGTTACTGCATCAAGATCCTCCAGCTTAACTTTTCTAATTAAAATTTCCATCCTGCATATCCTCTGTCTCTTTCCTGATAGTCTCTCATATTCTTCAAAAACGATTCCTATGCGCGGAAATAATACCCTACGCCCCATTTGGTATGCACATATTTGGGATCGCTGGGACTTGGCTCAATCTTTTCTCTCAGACGGCGCACATGTACATCCACCGTCCGCACATCACCAGACTCAGATGCCTTATTTCCCCAGACAAAGCTAAGAAGGCTTTCCCGGCTGTAAACCTTATTGGGATTGCACACCAGAAGCTCCAGGAGGTCAAACTCCTTCGCTGTAAGATTGATTTCCTTTTCTCCGATAAAAACTCTTCTGCCCTCCCGATCCAGCTTTAAATCTCCTGCTGTGATCATCTTTGTCTCTGCCTGACCGCCTCTGCGCGACTTTTTCGAGCTGCGGCGCATAATTGCCTTGATACGCGCCTTCACCTCAAGGATATTGAAGGGTTTTGTAATATAATCATCTGCGCCGTATTCCAGTCCCAGAATCTTATCCATGTCTCCGCCCTTGGCCGTCAGCATAATCACCGGCATTTCTGAAAACTCACGAATTGCCTGGCACACCTCAAATCCATCATATTTAGGCAGCATCACATCCAGAAGTACTACATCATACTCCGTCTGCTTTGCCAGATTAATTGCTTCTTCGCCGTCATAGGCGCAATCTACTTCCATTCCATCCTGCTCCAGGCTGAAACGAATCCCCTTTACAATCAGTTTTTCATCATCTACCACCAGAATCTTTGCCATTACTCTCTCTCCTGCCAAACGCTCTATTTATACCTCAATCTGATCCTTCAGTTTTCGGAAAGAAGCCTCCTTGATTCCAGGAACATTCATAATATCCTCAATCCTTGAAAAAGCCCCCTGTTCTGTCCGGTAGCGGATGATATCCGCTGCCCTGGACTCTCCAATCCCTGTCAGTGTCATAAGTTCTTCTTTGGAAGCTGAATTAATATTTACTTTTTTCATCGGAACAGCCCCTCTGTCCTGGCTGTATGCGTCTGCCGCTCCAAAGCCGCTTCCGCCAGTTCCCGGAACCGTACCCGAACTCCCGATTTGTCCGTTCCAGGAAGGATCCGATGCCTGCGCCTCGTCCGGGACAAGAATCTTCATCCCGTCAAAAACCGGCTCTGCCAGATTCAGATATTCTGGCCTTGCTTCTCCGGTGAAACCGCCTGCCAACTCCACAGCCTCAAAAATCCGCTGTCCTTCCTCCAGCTTATAAACGCCGGGACTTGTCACCTGGCCGCAGACATAAACATAACAGGAGGTATCCCCACTGTCAGAATCCCTTCCGCCTGTCTCTCTTTGTTCCGTCAGACCTTCTCCTGAAACCGCCTCTGCAGTTCCCATCTTTTTTTCTTTGGAGACTCCGTCGGCAGCTGCCTCCTGCTTTTCTTCAGAAAATCCATCTGAAACTTTCGCCTGTTTTTCTTCGGCAGCGTTGTCTGTGCCGCCTTCACTTTCCGTAAATGCCTCTTCCTCCGGGAAACCCTCTGCATGAGAAAATCGTTCTTCTGCCACAGGAGAGTCCTTTGTTCTGCAGCTGTAACAGCAGCCTCCTACTGCAAACACCAATCCCAGCGCCAGCCATCTGACCGCTTTCACCCAGGTTCTGTTTTCCGATAAGTTTTGATTCATAGTTTTCCCTCCGTTCCGGAGAGAATTCCAATTCAGCCTGACTCTATTCTACCGAAATCCCCCTGCAAATACAAGCGGTATTTTCGAGTAATCGTTCAGCCCGGCTTGACAATCCTTTTCCCCTAGAGTATACTTTTTTCATAAACGGCGGTTTTCATAGCTGCCATCATATTCTATACAACACGCTAGGGGTGCCTTTACTGGCTGAGAATGGCGGCATTCGCCTGACCCTCATCACTTGATCCGGATCATACCGGCGTAAGGAAGCATAATACTTACCGCAAAGTCCCCCTGTGCTGTTATTCACAAAGGAGGCTTTTTTTATGTCAATTGTTACTGTTGACGGCGGCCTGACCGCCCTTGGCTATGGACTCAGCATTCTGGCTGCTGCTCTTTTCTTTTTTATTGCCGGCATGATCTCCCGGAATCAAAAAACAAAAATCTCTGCCAGACAGCTGGTTTTCTGCGGAACTGCCATGGCCCTTGCTTACATTGCTTCTTACATCCGCCTGATTCCCAAAATGCCCTATGGCGGTTCCGTCACACTGTTCAGTATGCTTTTTATCTGTCTGATTGGTTACTGGTACGGAGTTCGAGCCGGAATCATGACCGGCCTGGCCTATGGCATTCTTCAGTTTATTCAGGAACCCTATGTCCTTTCCCTGTTCCAGGTATGCTGTGACTATGTTCTGGCCTTTGCAGGACTGGGGCTTGCCGGACTGTTCTCCAAATCAAAAAACGGTCTGGTCAAAGGCTATCTCCTGGGAATTCTGGTTCGCGGCCTGTTTCACGTCATTGGCGGCTATCTCTACTGGATGGACTATATGCCGGAGAATTTCCCCCAGCAGCTGGCTATGCTTTACCCGATTGTCTATAACTATTCCTATATTCTGGCAGAAGGCGTCCTGACGCTTATCGTCATCTCTCTTCCGCCGGTAAAAAAAGGCCTGACACAGATCAAGGCACTGGCGCAGGGGTAGGAAAAAACTCCTGTTTCTTATAACAATACCCTCATCCGAAATGGAAAAACAGCAGACCGGTATCATTTTTATACCAGAACTGCTGTTTTTTCACATTCTGTAATTATTCAGAACGGGGCATCCTCTTGTCCGGCAAAGCCGAACAGGAAGCATCAAAGATTCCTTCGCTGACAACTCTTTGTCACGGAATCCACATACCGTTTTCTGCAAAAGAATACATCACATCACCAATCTGACAGCTTTCATTTACAGCCATTTTTCCATCTTCCTTTAGATAATACCAGTTTTCTCCCAGCTGAAGCCAGCCTGTTTTCTTCTGGTAATTCTCATAGTAGTACCAGTTTCCGTTAATCGGTCTCCATCCAGTTCCCGGAAATAACTGAGTATAATCGGCAAAGGCAATTTCAATGCAGACCTTCCCTGTGATTCCCGCAACCGTTCCGTCCTTGGTGTACTGCCAGATTGTGCGGTTGGGATATTCGTTCACCGATGTTTCATATCGGGCATACCAGATATCATAGGGAATCTGGGATGTATCCATATGTCTGGTCAGCCACTCATTATTTGCATACACAACCGGTCTGTAACCGGCTTCTGCAATCACCTGGCAGAATGCATTCACCTGACTGGTAATCTCCTGAGGCGTTTTTCCCATATCCAGCAGATACTGAGACTCTACATCATAGGCCACCGGATAGGAAACGGGATAATCCTTAATCTGCTCCAGAACAAACCGGGCTTCCTGTCTTGCTGTCTCCTCATCTAACGCCTGGGTATAGAAAAAGACGCCGGTTCGGATTCCGTGGGCTGACGCAGCCTGCATATTTGCCGCAAAATACGGATCCAGATCATTGAGATAGCCCAGCCGAACCATCGCAAAGGTTACGCCGTCCCCGCGAACCTGATTCCAGTCAATTTCCCCTGCCTTATTCTGATACTTTGAAATCGTAACGCCCTTTGCCAGCGCCCCCTCCACAGCTGTTCCATTGGCCCGGATAAACTGTCCGTTCGTCACAGTCAGCTGTTCAGGAAGCTCCGCACGGGCAGTCATTGCCGGAGCCTGCAGCGCCATAAGGGCACAAAGTCCCGCTGCTGCAGCCCTCCGCAGTCTCCCTCTCTTTCTGAACATATGCCTTCATCCTTTCCTAATTGATTTGTAACTATTCAGGACGGCGGGAGATCTGGCAGAAAAATTCGTGTCAAGCTTGCTTGCAAGCGGGTTTTCCTGCCAGATCTCACATCGGAGGAATCTCCGATGCTTCTTGTTCGGCTTTGCCGGACAAGAAGATGCCCCGTCCTGAACAGTTACATTGATTTCAATATAGGATATCTTCTAATAAAAAACAACAAAATCTCCATTACATTTTTATTACATTTTTCTGCGCTCCAAACACTTCCTCTGCATAAGCGACAGAAGCCATCGCATCCCGGCAGTATCGATCCGCCCCCATAGTATCTGCATATTCCTGGGTCAAAACAGCTCCTCCCACCATAACGCGGGCCCATGGGGCTTTTTCCCGCAGCAGCTCTATGGTTTCTTCCATACTGGGAACCGTCGTGGTCATCAAAGCGCTCAATCCTACCAGGCGGACCTGATTCTTCACTGCAGCCTCCACAATTCGTTCCGGCGGCACGTCCTTTCCCAGATCCAATACCTCATAGCTGTAATTTTCCAACAGCACCTTCACAATATTTTTTCCAATATCGTGAATATCCCCCTTAACCGTTGCCAGAATAATTGAACCCTTGCTTTCCTGCTTCACTCCGCTTGCAGCCATTTTTTCTTTGATAATCTCAAAGGCAGCTCTGGCCGCTTCCGCGCTCATTAACAGCTGAGGCAAAAACAGCGTTCCCTGTTCAAACCCCTTTCCCACCCGGTCCAGGGCCGGAATCATGTGACTGTTAATGATTTCCAGAGCATCCTTCTCTTTTAAAAGCTCACCTACTGCAGCCGATGCCTGTTCCCGCAGTCCCTTCTCAATTCCTGTCTCCAGTGCTTCTGCTGGGCCGCCTTTCCTGGCCGCCGCTTCCACAGAAGCTCCTTCTGGCGACGACGGGGATTTTGAAAACTGACTGCCTGTCTGTGTCCCGGCTCTGTTCTGCTGTCCGTACTTCTGAATATAATCCCCGCACTGAGGATCCAGATCCATCAGCGCCCGGAAGCTGTAATATGCCCGCATCATAGCTTCTGAATTGGGATTTATAATCGCAGCATTCAGTCCGCACTCCATAGCCATTGTAAAAAAAGCACTATTGATAATCTCTCTCTGAGGCAGGCCAAAGGAAATATTGGAAACACCCAGAATGGTTTTTCCTCCCAGTTCATCCCGGACGCGGCGCAGGATTTCCAGAGTTGTCAAGGCGCCCTTACTGTCAGAGCTTACCGTCAGGCAGAGCGCGTCAATCAGAATATTTTCTGGTCCAATTCCATACTCCTCCGCTCTGCGGAAAATCTTCCGGGCTATTTCCAGCCTTCCTTCTGCTGTTTCCGGAATTCCGTTTTCATCCAGACAGAGAGCCACAACCACGCCTCCGTACTTCTTAACCAGAGGAAATACAGCCTTCATAGACTCCTCTTTTCCATTGACAGAATTAATCAGCGGCTTTCCATTATAGACCCGCATGGCCCGCTCCATAGCAATCGGATCCGAGGTATCCAGCTGCAGGGGCAGATCCAGAATGCTCTGCAGCTCCCGCACCACCTCTTCCAGCATAGACGGCTCGTCAATTTCCGGAAGCCCTACATTTACATCCAGCACATGAGCGCCGTGCTCCTGCTGGGTCACACCCTCCTGAAGAATGTATTCCAGATTGTGTTCCCGAAGAGCCTGTTTAAATTTCGATTTTCCTGTAGGGTTAATCCGCTCCCCGATAATTACCGGATTTTTTCCGATTTCTACTGCCTGGGCAAAGGAGGATACTACCGTTCGCCTTTTCCTGATAACAGGAACCGGTGTTTTCGCTCTGCAGCGCTCATACACCTTTCGAATATGCTCCGGCGTCGTACCGCAGCAGCCGCCTGCAATCCGCGCTCCCATATCCACAATTTCTTCCATGATAGCCGCAAATTCTTCTGCGTCAATATCATACACCGTTTTCCCGTTTTCACTGCGGGGAAGGCCTGCATTGGGATTGACCATAACGGGAATAGAGGAAACCGCCAGAAGCTCCTGCAAAATCTCCCGCATCTGTGCCGGTCCCAGACCGCAGTTCATTCCCAAAACATCAACGCCAAGACCTTCCAGCATGGCTGCCACAGAAGCCGGACTTCCTCCGGTGAGCAGTTTTCCTCTCTCATCAAAGGTTACTGTCACAAATACAGGAAGACTGCAGGCCTCCTTTGCCGCCAGCACTGCTGCCTTTGTCTCATAAGTATCACTCATGGTTTCGATCAAAATCAGATCCGCGCCTGCCTCCACCCCTGCTTCTACCACCTCCCGGTACAAGCTGATCGCATCCTCAAACTCCAGATCCCCCAGAGGCTTCAGCAGCTTTCCTGTCGGCCCCATATCCAGAGCCACATATGCCTTTTTCCCAGAAAGAGCAATGGCCTCTCTGGCATTTTTCACTGCAGCCTCAACCACCGGCTTTAATGAATACTTCGTATGTTCATTATATTTCAGCCGATCCACCCCAAACGTATTGGTGGTCACAATATCTGCCCCTGCCTCCAGATAATCCCGGTGAATCTGCACCAGCACCTCCGGATGGGTCATATTCCAGACACCGGGCAATTCTCCCGGCTTAAGCCCTGCCTGCTGCAGAAGGCTTCCCATTCCGCCATCACAAAACAGGATTCTCTTTTCTAATTCCTGTAAAATACTCATATTTTCCCTTCCGCGGTTTTCCTTCCCGCATCTCTCTTTCTTATCTCCGATATGCACAGTCTTTTTTCTGGCAGATTTCACAGCCCTGAATTCTGCAGCTTACAGGAATATCACTGATTCCAATTACCGCTGTTATGGATTTGGAGGGTGCCATCAAAAGACTGTCTGTCAGGGTCACGCCGATTCTCCTTCCCAAATCCAGCGCCGGTACCAGCTGTCTCTGACATTCCAGAGAAAAATCCCCGTAACCGGGACTGAATCTCGGACGCAGATACCGCCCCTGTTTCTGATATTCCTCTTTCAGCTCCCTGTTTTTTTCATCACAGAATTCCTCCAGAAAGGCGACTGAGACTGCCTGAAATACCACGGCCTTGCTCATCTGCAGTTTTCCGTACCGATGCAGCATGATATCCACCTGACTGCCAAGAGTCGCTGCAAACAGCAAAGCCCCTGTACAGTCTTTCAGATTCCGCCCCAGGCTGCGGCTTCTTGCTGTGATGGCTCCTATCCGTATTTCATCCCCCTCCAGCTCCAGCGGAAATTCCCGCCAGACTGCCCGGGGTGCGGCACACTGCTCCAGCTCCCGCTTGCATTCTTCAATCAGAAACTCTACATTTTCTGGAACCGGCCGTCCCTTGCAGCCAAGATAACGTAAAATCTCTGCCTGGTTCCATTTCCAAACACCCTCATTCATATTCCTGTCCTGCCTTTTTTTGCTGCTTTATCCGCAATCTCGCCTCAGTATTTCCCGGCTGTCTTTTCTGCGTCTCTCCTAGCGTTTTCCGGCTGCCCTATCCAAAGTTCCTTCCGGACTTGCCTGCTTTTGCCCTTACTGCATCCTTTACCGCACAATCTCAGAAAGACTGTTCTTAATCTGCGCCGCCACATCCGGCTTATTCATAGAATATACATGAATTCCGTTTACATGATTCGCTATCAAATCGATAATCTGCTCTGTAGCATAGGCAATGCCAGCCTGCTTCATAGCCGCCGGATTGTCTCCAAACCTGTCTACAATTGCCTTAAACCGGGAGGGAAGATATGTTCCTGACATGGAGCAAATCCGCTTAATCTGAGCAGAATTTGTCACTGGCATAATTCCTGCAATCACCGGAACCATGATTCCCTTTTCCCGGATTCTGTATAAATAATTGTATAAAATATTATTATCAAAAAACATCTGCGTCGTCACAAAATCACAGCCGGCCTCCACCTTTTCCTTCAGATGCTGAATGTCCGCTGTTTTATTCACAGACTCCACATGACCCTCCGGATAACAGGCTGCACCAATGCAGAAATCTCCTGCTGCCTTAATCTCCGCAATCAGCTGAGACGCATACTGGTAATCCTTTTCCACCTTTCCATCTGCAGGAATATCTCCCCGCAGCGCCAGAATATTTTCAATTCCCCGATCCTTCAGTTCCTCAAGTACGCCATGAACCTTTTCTTTTGTAGAAGATACGCAGGTCAGATGTGCCAGAGGCGTTACTCCGTGATTCATAATAGAAGAAGCAATATCCACCGTATACCGGCTGGTTCCCCCTCCCGCTCCATAAGTAACGCTCATAAATGCCGGATGCAGTCCGGCAATCTCCAGCGCCGCTGCCTCCACTGATTCCAGTTTGTCCTCCGTTTTTGGAGGAAATACTTCAAAAGAAAGCGTCGGCTCTCCCTTTGCCAGTAAATCTTTGATTTTCATTTTCTGCTCCTCTCTTTCTTCTGTCCCCCGCCCCATAATTAGAACAAGTATAGCATAAGAGATTCCGATTTTCCATGACGTAGTTTGTTAATTTATTAACTTTTCCCCACGATTTATTTGCATTTTTTTCATTTTATGGTAAGATAACTTTCAACTGCTTTGACTTGGGAAGTCAAATGTGTGCCTTTATGTCCCACAATACCATACAAAGGAGATTTTATTATGGAACAGACAGGCGTAAAAGCATTTCTGAAACGGAAAAACGTCAACATTACTGTCAAAACCTATCTCATTGATGCCATGGGAGCAATGGCCTTTGGTCTCTTTGCATCCCTGCTCATCGGAACCATTTTCGGAACCCTTGGGGATAAAACCCAGGTGGCTTTGTTCCAGACCATTGCAGAATACTGCAAAAGTGCAACCGGTGCTGCTTTAGGTGTCTCTATTGCCTACGCCCTTCATGCGCCCCAGCTGGTTCTTTTCTCTGCTGCCACTGTAGGAATTGCAGGAAATGCTCTGGGCGGCCCTGTAGGCGCTCTGTTAGCCACAATCGTTGCCACTGAGCTGGGAAAAATCGTTTCCAAGGAAACACGGGTAGACATTCTCGTTACCCCCGGCGTTACCATTATTTCCGGTGTGCTGGTCGCTCAGTTTGTAGGCCCCGGCGTTTCTGCCTTTATGACTGCCTTCGGCAATCTGGTAAAAACCACAACTGAGATGCAGCCGTTCTTTATGGGAATGCTGGTTTCTGCTCTTATTGGAATTGCGCTGACCCTTCCAATCAGCAGCGCAGCCATTTGTATCATGCTGAGTCTGGACGGTCTGGCTGGCGGCGCCGCCACGGCCGGGTGCTGTGCACAGATGATTGGCTTTGCTGTACTGAGCTTCCGTGAAAACGGTATGGGCGGACTTTTAGCCCAGGGCCTTGGCACATCTATGCTGCAGATGGGAAATATTGTCAAGAATCCCAGAGTCTGGATTGCCCCCACACTGGCCTCCATGGTTACAGGCCCCATTGCTACCTGCCTGTTCCGCCTGGAAAACATTGCTGCCGGAGCCGGTATGGGAACCTGCGGGCTGGTTGGCCCCATCGGAATTTACACTGCCATGGGCGGCGGCGTAAATATGTGGCTGGGAATTCTTCTGGTATGCTTCCTTCTTCCAGCTGTTCTGACTCTGATTTTCGGCGCAGTGCTCCGGAAAATCGGCTGGATCAAAGTGGGAGATTTGAAGCTGGATCTGTAATGAAAAAAACGCGTTCTGCATTCCGGTTTTTCCGGCTGCAAAACGCGTTTTCTTTTTTTCTATTCTTTTAAAATTCCTATTGTTTTAAAACCTCAATCGCTTTCTGTACCTGATTGTCCCGATCCAGAGGAACATCGTACTGTCCAATCAGCTCCTCATCCAGCTCCAGTTCAATCTCCACATCTGGCTCCAGACCTTTTTTGTGGATATCATGACCAGCCGGAGTATAATAGTGAGCTATGGTTACCTTCACAGCAGAACCGTCATCCAGAGGAAGGAGCGCCTGCACAATACCTTTTCCAAAGGAGGTTGTTCCCACCAGAGTTGCCATGCCGTAATCCCGCAGGGCGCCTGCAAATACCTCAGAAGCACTGGCTGACATTCCATTTATTAAAACTGCAATCGGCATATCCAGCTCATGTCCGTCATCCATGGGATATTCTGGATTGGATCCGCTTCCCTCAAACAGAAGCTTTCCGCCCTGACAATAATACCGATCGCCCTTTCCGTTTTTATCAGCAGTACTGAGAATGGTTCCCTCATACTGATCCTCCGGCAAAAGATAGGCTGCCATTTTCACACAGGCATCCACCACACCTCCGGGATTATCCCGCAAATCAATCACCAGACGCTCCATTCCCTGCTTTTCCAGAGAATCAACTGCGGAAATAAACTGATCTGCTGTTACCAGATCAAACTGTGTTACCATTACATAACCTGTTTTATCCGGCAAAAGCTGAGCCTCCACTGTCACGCTCTCCACCATCCGGCGTTCCACTGTAGCAGAAATCTCCTCGCCATCTCTTAAAACCGTCAGATCCACAAAGGTACCTTCCTCACCGCGGATATACTGAGAAACCAGCGTATCCAGTTCCTGATCATACACATCCAGCGCCCCTACCTTATAGAGAATATCTCCTTTCTTCAATCCGGCCTCTTCTGCCGGAGAACCGGGAAATACTCTCAAAATGGTAATAATTCCAGTCTCCAGATTCTGACTGACCTGAACGCCGATTCCGCAGTAAACACCTTCCGTTTCCTCTGTCATGGCCCGGTATTCCTCTGCTGTATAGTAGGTAGTATAGGGATCCTCCAGACCTGCCAGCATTCCCTTATAAATGCCAGCTTCCATCTGCTCTGTATCCACATCCTCTTCAAACAGAAAATAATTATCCACCACCTGCTCCAGCAAATCCAGTTTATTGCCGATTCGCTGAAGATTCAGGGCTTCCTCCTCCGGACTTCCGGAGCTCTCGATAATTCCAGCCATGCTCTGTCCATCCATCACTGTATGACCAATAATGGAAATTCCCGCTGCAATTCCCACGATTACCAGGCCTGCAAAAGCAGTTACCAGCGCTCCTACCAGAACACCCTTCCAGAATCTGTTTTTATTTTTCTTTTCGTTTTCCAAATATGTCACCTGTCTTTCTGACCACTCCCGTCTGATTTTCCTCAGGAAAAGAGCGCCGTTATTTCCGTCACGGACTTACATACGTCTGAGGATTTACATAGCGCCCGCCATGGCGGATGCCAAAATGAAGGTGGGGCCCCGTAGAATATCCGGTAGAACCAACCTTGGCAATGGTCTGTCCCTGACTGACCTGCTGCCCCTCAGAAACCAGCAGCTGAGAACAATGCATATACACGGTATAAACACCGCCTCCGTGATTCAGCATAATATAATTTCCAGCTGAATAGCTGTATGTAGACACCACCACTGTCCCGGCTGCAGCTGCCACAATGGCAGAGCCGCTGCTGGCGCCGATATCAATTCCCTGATGATTGGTAGATGCCCCTTCCGTAGGCGAGCTTCTCCCGCCAAAGCCGGAAGTAATCCGGCTGCTGGAAGGACAGGGCCATATAAATTTAATATCTCCCAGATTTACGGTTTTATACGATTTTCCAGCTGCCTCAGCTGCTTTTCTCGCCTCTTCTTCCTTCCGCTTAATCTCTGCTTCCAGCTGTTTGATTTTATTCTCCTGAGCAGCCAGATCCTTTTCATATTCCTCAATCTGACCTTCTGCTGCGGAAATCTGATTTTCCACCCCCTGAAGCTCCCTGCTCTTCTCGGAGAGGAGTGTTTCCACCGACTGATGCTTTGCCTGAGTCTGCTCCTGCAGGCTGAGAAGCTCTGCATGCTCCTCCTGCAGCTTCACCTCATGGGCAGCAATGGTTTCTCTGGTTGCCTCATATTCATCCATCTTTTTCCTGTCATAATCAGAAATTTTCTGGATATACTCGGCCCGGTTCATAAACTGAGCCATATCATCTGACTGGAGCAGCATATCCATGTAGCTGGTGTCGCCCCGCTCATACATATATTTGATCCGAAGCTTCATATCTGCATACTGCTTTGCCTCAGTCTCCCTTGCCGCCTCCAGCTCCTGTCCAGTCCGGGCAATATCCTCTTCCTTTCCGGCAATATCTCCGGAAAGCTGCTCCAGCTCCTGGTCCAGACGCATCAAATCGCCATCCAGCTGTTTCACATAAGCAGCGGTATCGTGCTTTAATCCCTCCAGATTTTTCAGAGCCGCTTCAACCTTCTTTTTTTCCTCTTCCATAGAGCTGACCTTTTTCTTCGCAGCCTCCACATCCTTTTTCGTTGCGTAGGAGGGGAAAAGACCTGTGGTAAAAATTGCCGCCAGGCTAACCCAGAGAATCCCCCATTTTTTCCATGCTTTCATTTTATCACCTACACTTTCAGGGATCTGCGAATGGTGAAAAAGCTTCCGAAAAAGCCGATTCCAACACCAAGCGCCATGGACACTGCCACCATAACAGGATAAATATTTCCGATGGGAATAAAATACAGCATATTAGACAGAATATGAAACCGCTCCATCAGATATACCACCATTCTCGTGTAGAGCACGTACATCCCTGCCAGAGGTATCACGGCGCCTATCAGACCGATTACCACACCTTCCACAATAAACGGTGCCCGAATCATAAAATTCGTAGCTCCTATGAGCCGCATGATCTGGCTTTCTCTCCGGCGAAAAGCCGCTGCCACAGAAATCGTGTTGCTGATCAGAAAAACTGCTACTGCCAGAAGCACTCCAATAATCACAAGAGATAAAAGTCCCAGCATTTTGTTAAAGCTGGAAAATCCCGCTGCTGTAGTACTGGAATAATTCACCTGGCGCACTCCGGTAATCCCCTGAAGATAAGCTACAAAATTTTCCTGCTCACTGATATCATTTAAAAAGATCACATAGGATGCAGAACCTGCCAGCGGATTGTCCTCCGCAAAGCCCTCCGCCAGCTCTTCATGTCCGGCAAAATACTCCGCCTTAAAGCTGTCCCAGGCCTCCTGGGCAGATACATACTTCATCTCCCGGATTTCCGGCCGTTTGCCAATCTCATCTCCCAGAGCCAGAATCTGTTCCTCTGTCAGATTCTCATCAAAAAGAACCGTAATGCCCACCGTGCTTTCTACATGGTGTACCATAAACCGAATATTTGCAACTATCGAGAAAAATAAACAAAATAAAAAAATACACGCAGAAATCGTTGCCACCGATGCCAGCGAAAACCAGATATTTCTGCATATATTTTTCAGTCCCTGTTTCAGGCAATACCAACATGTACTAAAGCTCATCCGTATGACCACCTCTCACTTCATCGCTGACAAGCCTTCCGCGATCCAGAGTAATCACACGTCCGCCTATCTCATCTACCAGTTCCTGGCTGTGGGTTACCACAACCACGGTTGTTCCCCTCCGGTTAATCCGTTTCAGAAGCTTCATAATCTCTATGGCATTCTGATAATCCAGATTGCCCGTAGGCTCATCTGCCAGAAGCACCTCCGGACGGTTAATCAGAGCGCGGGCAATCGCTACCCGCTGCTGCTCTCCTCCGGAAAGCTTCTGGGGCTCCATCTTGTATTTTGATGAAAGCCCCACCAGCTTTAACATTCTTGGAACAGATTCTCGGATACTTCTGGAAGAGGCCCCCACCACCCGCTGGGCAAAGGCCACATTCTCAAATACATTCCGATCCTGCAGAAGCCGGAAATCCTGAAACACAACTCCCAGTTTCCGGCGAAACTTCGGCACATACCGCCGCGGCATTTTCTGCAGATCCATATCATTGATCACAATCCGGCCTGACGTCGGCTCTGCCTCCTTCAGCATCAGCTTCAGAAGGGTGGATTTGCCGGAGCCGCTTCGCCCCATAATAAATACAAATTCCCCATCCTCAATGGTAATATTAATGTCCCGCAAAGCCTTGCCGCCGTTTTCATAGGTCTTGCTGATATTGGATATTTCAATCATAATTAGTAATCCAGGCTCTCCATATACTTCATGTACTTCACAACCATCAGAGCAATCTTAAAGGTAATGGCATCCTCAAATACTCTCAGATCCAGTCCTGTACTCTTCTGCAGCTTATCCAGACGGTATACCAGAGTATTCCGATGGATATAAAGCTGACGGGAAGTCTCGGAAACATTCAGGCTGTTCTCGAAAAACTTGTTGATGGTAGTCAGAGTCTCCTCGTCAAACTCATCCGGAGACTTTCCTTCAAAAATCTCCCGGATAAACATCCGGCACAGCGGAAGGGGAAGCTGATAAATCAGACGTCCAATTCCCAGATTGCTGTATGCCACTACATTCTTGCCATTGTAGAAAATCTTTCCTACATCCAAAGCCATCTTCGCTTCCTTGTAGGATCTGGAAACCTCCTTAATATCCCCTACAATGGTACCGTAAGCCACATGAACCTTGGTCATAGCCTCTGTATTGAGCATATCGAGAATCATGTTGGCTGTTTTCTCCAGCTCGCCGTAATCCTCTCCGGTTTTTACTTCTTTTACCAGAATAATATTCTTTTCATCTACTGCAGTAATAAAGTCCTTGGTCTTGGATGCAAACAGACTGCGCACAGTCTCCAATGCATTCACATCCTTTTCATGCTTGGTTTCAATCAGGAATACCACGCGCTTTACGTTGGTTTCGATATGAAGCTTTTTCGCACGGTTGTAAATGTCCACCAGAAGCAGGTTGTCCAGAAGCAGGTTCTTGATGAAATTGTCCTTGTCAAACCGCTCCTTGTATGCTACCAGAAGATTCTGAATCTGGAAAGCTGCCAGCTTTCCTACCATATATACATCGTCACTGCCGCCCTTGGCCAGCAGAATATACTCCAGCTGATGCTCGTCAAATACCTTAAAAAACTGATATCCAGAAATCACCTGGCTGTCCGCCGGAGAATCCACAAAAGATAAAATGGAGCTTTCATACTCCTCTGCATCTGGAAATGTAGAGGCCAGTACCTTTCCCTCCGTGTCGCAGATACACAGATCAATTCTGGTAATTCCCTTCAAGCCGTCAATGGTTGTCTGAAGAATCTGATTTGAAATCATAACGCACGCTCCTTATAGTGAATTTGTTGATAATCTCGATGATCCGTAAAAACTGTCAAACTTAATACGATCCTAACTTATATCTTAATGCAAAATAAAAAAAAAAGCAAGCGAGTAATGATACTCGCTTGCTTAAATTTATACAATGCAACAGATATCTTAGTTCACGATTACCTGCTCGGTATCCTTGTCGAATACGTGAATCTTGCTCAGATCCAGAGCCAGCTTTACAGTATCGCCAGGTCTTGCAGAGGTTCTCGGATTTACACGAGCGGTGCAGTTTGCTTCGTTTACATCGAAGTACAGATAAACCTCAGCACCAAGCATCTCGTATACACGGATGGTTGCGTCGATTACGCTCTTCGGAGATGCTGCCAGATAAGCCTCGTCATCATGCAGATCCTCCGGACGGATACCCAGGGTAACGGTCTTGCCGTTGTAGCCCTTCTCCTCCAGTACTTTGCCTTTTTCTGCCGGCAGAGCGATGGTGTGACCGTCAAAGGTCAGAGTAACTTCAGAACCGCTCTTTCCAACAACAGCATCAATCAGGTTCATCTGCGGAGCGCCGATAAATCCAGCAACGAACTTGTTGCAGGGCTTGTCATACAGATTCTGCGGAGAGTCAACCTGCTGAACTACGCCGTCCTTCATAACTACGATTCTGGTACCCAGAGTCATAGCCTCGGTCTGGTCATGAGTTACGTAGATGATGGTTGCGTTCAGTCTCTGATGCAGCTTGGAAATCTCAATACGCATCTGGCCTCTCAGCTTAGCATCCAGGTTGGACAGCGGCTCATCCATCAGGAATACCTTCGGATTACGAACGATTGCACGACCCATAGCTACACGCTGTCTCTGACCACCGGACAGAGCCTTCGGCTTACGATCTAACAGATGGGACAGGTCAAGGATTCTTGCTGCTTCCTGAACCAGCTTATCAATCTCTTCCTTCGGGGTCTTTCTCAGCTTCAGACCGAATGCCATGTTGTCATAAACACTCATATGCGGATACAGAGCATAGTTCTGGAATACCATTGCAATATCTCTGTCCTTCGGTTCTACATCGTTTACCAGCTTGCCATCGATATACAGCTCACCGGAAGAAATATCTTCCAGACCTGCGATCATACGAAGGGTTGTGGACTTACCACATCCAGACGGTCCTACGAAGATGATGAATTCCTTATCAGCAATTTCAAGGTTAAAATCTTTTACTGCAACAAACCCGTTCGGGTAAGCTTTGGTTACATTTCTCAATGATAAACTGGCCATACTTTCTCCTCCTGATTGATGCTGTTTCGCATCTCTTTTTTCTGTATTAATGATACAATATAAAAAATTTTTCCGCCATATTGCAAATGCCCAAATTCATTTTCCCCTTTTTGGCACATTTGCTTAACTGAAAAAAAAACTGCTGAAAACATCAAATTCGGCCAAGGAAATCCCGTCCTTTACTGTCTAAATTCGATAAAACCTTCCCCTAAAACCTCTCTGGCATCACTGACAATCACAAAAGCTTGTGAATCATGCCCAACAACCAGCTCTTTTAATTGTACAATTTCTTTCTTTGATACCACACAAAATAGAATTTCCTTTTGATTTCCGGAATACATACCTCTGGCAGAAATCCCCGTAGCCCCCCGCTTCATCTCTTTCATAATCCGTTCTGCCAGTTCCTCGCTTTTATCTGAGATAATAAAGGCCACCTTGGAGAACTTCATACCTTCAATAATGCCGTCCGAAATCTTTGCCATGGCAAAAATGGCAATCAGAGCGTAAAGAGCATAGGTAATGCCAAAAACAGAGGCACCGACAAATACCACCATAGCATCCAGCACCTGCATAATCTGAGCAATGGTATAATGAGGCAGCTTTCTCTGAATCAGGGCCGCCAGCATATCTGTTCCTCCCGTCGTTGCCTGACACAGGAATACCAGTCCGGCCCCTACTCCCGTAAGCAGACCACCAAACAGAGCTGTCAGCAGCAAATCATCCATAAGAAATGGAATTTCCGGAATCAGATACAGAGAAACAGAAAGAGCCACAGTTGCAGTCAGCGTCCGCTTGATAAACTGCCAGCCTTTCAGGCGGATCGCCGCCAGAAACAGGGGAATATTCACTGCTGTATTGGTAATCCACAGATCGATCCCAAACTTTTCCTTGACAATAATGGCAACACCGGCTGCTCCTCCTGTAACAAGGCCAATCGGATCATAAATATTTTTAATGGCAAAGCCCATGATACATGCGCCAAGCAGAATCAGCGCATAATCACGGGCCGCAGATTTGTGTCTGAAATTCATACCTTCTCCCTTTCTGAGGAACCGGTCAGGATATCTTCTTTGCCAGGACATGGATCAGATGCTCGTCCTCATCATGTCCATTTCCATCTGTCACCCAGATCTTCTGGATCTCCAGGCGGCCGGTTTCTTTCAGAAGCCGTTCCAGCTTTTCCTGTGTATACTGGCAGAAGTATCGACCGTTCTGAATTCCCTCAAAATCTCCCTCCTGGAAAGAAAGGTAGAGAATTCCGCCCTGACAGAGTGCTTCAATCACCCTCTCCATTACACTGTCGATCTCATCCTCCGGCACATGGATCAGCGCTTCATTGCCCCAGACTCCGTCAAAAACCTCATCGAACTCCATATCCTCGTAGGCCATATTCAAGACCTCCAGGCCTGTATGAATCTCTGCCAGCTTGCACATTTCCTCAGAGGCATCCAGAGGGGTCACATCGAAGCCCTGTTCATAAAAGGCCAGGCTGTCACGTCCAGAGCCGCACCCAAGATCCAGAATCGTATCGCCCTCTTCCAGATACTCCGTAAAGGTTTTCCTCTGCTCCTCCATATCCAGCTCCACTGTCTGTTCAAAAATTGCGGATGCATATTTATTGTAGTATCCTATCGTGTCCAATTGACTCCTCCTATATTCTCTCAATGGTTTTTTCCGTAATCCGGATTTTATTTTCTTTCAACAGGCGTCCTACCGCCCGCTTAAATGCATTCTTGCTCATCTGAAACTCTCTCTGAATGGTTTCCGGTCTTGCCTTGTCATTAAATGGAAGAACTCCATCAAATTCATCAATCACCTTCAAAACCAGCTGAGCATCCTCGTCCATCTGCATATATGCCTTCTGACGGGGAGACAAATCCAGCTTTCCATCCTCTCTGACCTTCATAACACGGGCTTCCACCGAATCTCCAGGATGATAATTGCCATAAAGCTCCTTCTTGGGAATCAGACCGTAGTACCGGTTATCCACAGCTACAAAGGCCCCCAGGGTTTCGCTGATTTCATAAATCACACCCTTTACCCAGTCATCCTTCTGATAAGGAGACTCTGCGCTCATATAGGAATATACATTCATAGTAGCAGCCAGACGTCCGCTCTTATCAATATAGAGAGCCACGAGACATTCCTCTCCGGGACGTACCCTGTGATTCTGCTCCTTAAAAGGAAGCAAAAGATCCTTTTCCAGGCCCATATCCAGGAAAGCGCCGATTTTTACTACATCTTTAACAGTCAGCACTGCCGTCTCTCCTACCTGAAGCTTGGGCTTTCCGGAAGTGGCAATCAGGCGATCCTCGGAATCCTTGTAGACAAATACCTCCAGGCTGTCTCCTACCTTTGTTCCTTCGGGAACCTGTTTCCGGGGAAGAAGAACTGCACGCTTTTCATCTCCCGGCTCTCCCATATACACACCGAAGTCTTTCTCTCTCTGTACTGTCAGGGTCTGAACTTTTCCTAATTCTATCATATATACTCTCTTTCTGGCTGTTCCTTCACAACCGTGGTCCTTCGCTTTCGGCCTTCATCCAGACAACTGCATAGGCCGTTCCTTCTCTGTCACAGAGGGCTACCGTATAATCGCTTCCCTCCCGGCTGATACAGGGAATCATCTCATCTCCCTGCACCGCTGCCTTCTTATACTCTACCCGCAGCTCCCGGATACGAATATCCTCCGGAAGCGCCTCCCTGGCAATGGCCACATATTGGGCATTGTTTACATGGCGGTTCGTGTCAATGTGGTGGGGCAGCACTGTAATCACCGGCATCTTCACCGCATTTTCCGGAACAGGGATTCTCCTGGGCGCATAGTCCATCTCCAGCCGCTTTTCCTCCCCGCTTCCATAGCCTCGGATATCGCTCTCCTGAGCGCGAACCGGACGTCCTGCTTCTGTATCAAAGAAAAACCAGATGGAATTGGCCTTAACCAGATAATTTCCCTTTTTATCGCAGATGGTAAAATTGCGGTATCCGTAAATCCCTTTAAAATCATAAGGCCAGGTACTGACAACAATCTCCTCTCCCAGTCTTGGATACCTCTCTATCACAATCTGCCAGGAAGACAGCCACCATGCGCGGTGATGCTCCTGGAGATATGTAATGCCAAGATTCAGGTCTTCTGACTGAAAGGTAGAGCAGTCCTGCAGGTAGTTGATAATCCCTGTTACAGACAGCTCCTGATTCTGATCCACTTCACTGTAGCGGATCCTGCTTTCAAACGAATACATGATTTCTCCTGTGTTATTAACTCATTTCCTGTTATTATCTCATATTCCTTGCGGAATCACAACTGTTTTTTATCTGTGCGGACTGATTTTATATAACAATTCAGCCATGCAGCTTCCTGCTTTCACCATTTTTTCCTGTCTGGCTCTTTGTACAGCGGAACGGTTATGATTTTACAGGCAGAAAATAAGCGAGGAGCCGGAAAAATTCCGGCTCCTATTTAAAATTGTCTGATTTGTTTTATTTTTCGCAAATTTTAACAACTACTTTTTTAATCGGAGAAGGCTCGCCTGCTGCTGCTTTGGGCTTATGGCCGTCCCAGGGATTGAAAATCATATACTCGCCGGCTTTTACAACCACCTTCAGACCAGGATTGCTGTTGTCGAAAATCACAACATCCTTTTCCGGATTGTACGGAGTCTTCACTGTCAGATCCTCAACCGGAGCGTAGGTCATGGTTTCCTGACCCTCGATAATGTACTGAATATCTGTATAATTCTCATGAGCCTCAAACTTTGCTTCCTCCCACGGAATTGTTGTGTAGCTCATAACATTGGCATAAACCATCTTGCCGTCAATTTCATATTTGCCGTTTTCCAGAGAAGCCAGATCCTGACTCTTCAGCCAGTCCACTGCCTTTGCATAACGTCCTTCAATTCCCAGATTGCGATAAAAATCCAAATTCTTTGCCTGATCAAAAATCATGATAGCATCCTCCTCTGTTTCATATTCCTGTGTCAGCCTCTTTGTCTGGCACTGTATATTTCTGATGAACTGCTCTTATCTCAGCTCAGTGGTCGGAATCACATCCATGTCGTCGAATTCCTGATTCTCGCCGCCCATAGCCCAGATGAAAGTATAGTTGCTGGTACCTGCGCCGGAATGAATGCTCCAGGACGGGCTGATAACAGCCTGCTCATTCTGCATTACAATGTGGCGGGTCTCATTTCCCTCACCCATCATATGGAATACTACGTTGTTCTCCGGAATCTCGAAGTACATATAGATCTCCATTCTTCTCTCATGGGTGTGAGACGGCATGGTGTTCCATACACTGCCTGGCTCCAGCACAGTCATACCCATAGACAGCTGGCAGGTCTCCAGTACAGACGGATGAATAAACTGGTTGATGGTTCTCTTATTGGAGGTCTCCATAGCGCCTAACGGCTTCTTTGCTGCATCATTAATAGAGATAAAGGTGGTCTTGCATGCCTTGTGAGCCGGAGCACTTACCATGTAGAACTTAGCCGGATTTGCTGCGTCATCACTGGCAAAGGTAACCTCCTTGGTTCCCTTGGTAATGTACAGACAGTCCTTATATCCCATCTTGAAGGTCTCGCCGTCTGCTACGATGGTTCCTGCACCGCCGATGTTGAAAATACCGATCTCTCTTCTCTCCAGCAGGTAGTGGGTTCCGAAATTTTTCCATACATCAATACCCTTATCAATGGAAACAGTCTCGGTGGTAGGCATACAGCCCAAAGTTACCATACGATCAACGTGAGAGTATACTGCTACTATTTCATTCGCAACATAAAGATTTTCAATCAGGAATTCTTTTCTGGTTTCCTCTGTAGTATAGCGCTTAAAATCTTTCTGATTTGCGGAATAACGAATATCCATGTGTATCAATCCTCCATACATTTCATTTTCTGACAAGATCAAACAGTCCTATCTGTTTACCATTATAAGTGATTTCAGAAAATATGCAATAGAACAATTTCCCGAAAAAAGGAGGCAGATTCTGAACATTCTGGCTAAAACCTGCGGAGCGTTTTTATGTCACGGGAAATTACGTCCTATGACAAAAAAGCAGCCCGGAATCTCTAACAGAAACCGGACTGTACAGAAGCTGGGCTACAAGGATTCGAACCTTGAAATGACGGAGTCAGAGTCCGTTGCCTTACCATTTGGCGATAGCCCATCAACACAACAGAATGAATTATACAACAGTTTTATTTTTTCCGTCAAGTGTTTTTTTAAAAATTGTAATTTAAAAATGTAATTTTCGCGGCAGTTAGACAGCAGTTCCGGAAACACATCTTCCTGAACTGTCGCTAACCTTAAGCTGCTGGTGTTTTTTCCCATCTTTTTCCTATATAACGGGCTGTAAAAACAACACTTCTCATGCCCCAATCCAGTATAACCTGCGCAAACCATACTCCCATAATTCCATAATTGAAAACTACACCTAATAAATATCCGGCTAAAATCCGCCCCGTCCACATCGTTGTGCTGGCAACCGTCATAGTAAACTTTGCATCTCCGGAAGCTCTAAATACATTGCAAAAGCCGAAGGCCAACGGGTAAAGCACCATAGAGCACAGCCCGTGAAGCACTGTCACCTTTACCGTCAAATCCGCCGCTTCTCCCACAAGCTGATATGCACTGATAATAAAAGGGGTAACTGCAATCAATACTGCATTTACAGCAATCTGTACTGCGATCATGGCTTTCATCAGCTTTTTCGTATAAAAGCGGGCAGCTTCATAGCTTCCAGCCCCAATACACTTGCTGGCTACCGTTACCATGCCAAGCCCCATGGACTGGGCTGCAAAAATATGAAAACCTCCTACCACATTTCCAACTGCATTAGCTACAATCGATGCTGTTCCCATTCCTGCTACAATACTGGTCAGTACAAGACGGCCAAAGTGAAACATAATATTTTCCACCCCACCAGGAATTCCGATTGCCAGGATATCACAGGTAAGCTTCCGGCTGACATTCCGGTCTGACCTGTTTCTCAAAGAAATCTCCTGTTTCGGTTTCATCAACAGCGCCAGAATCCAAGCAGCCGAAAGTATCCTGGAAAGCAGGGTAGGAATTGCTGCACCCTCAACCCCCATATGAAAGCCATAAATAAGTATACCATTTCCCGCCACATTAAACAGATTGGCTGCTGTAGATATTTTCATGGTGACCGAGGATTTCTGCATGGTGCGGAACAGTGCAGCACCTCCGCTGTATATTGCCACAAAGGGGACTGATGCCATTACAATGGAATAATAGGTATCTGTATCTCTTTTTACCTCCGGTGTAATACCCGAAAACAGGATTTCAATCCAGAGGGTTTTCAGTCCATAAATCAGTACCGTCAGCATCAGGGAAACAGCCGTCAACAGCACCAGCAGATTCCATCCTGCCCTGCAGGCCTTTCTGCGCTCTCCTTTTCCCAGATACTGTCCTGCTACCACAGCGCCTCCTGTAGCCAGGGCCGCAAAAATATTGATAATCAGATTGCTGACCGAATCCACCAGGGAAACAGCAGAGACTGCCGTCTCCCCCACAGATGCCACCATAACCGAATCCACCAGCCCCACTGTAATCGCCAGCAGCTGTTCCAATATTAACGGTACAAACAAAGCAAACAGCTGCCGGTTTGTAAATGCTCCTTCTGACTGCATTTTATCGCCCCTTTAAATCTGTTTTAACAGGAAAGAAAGCCCCTGAGGATAAGCTGTTTCGTAAAACTGCTTTAATTCCAGAAGATTTTCTGTACAAATTTCCCGTTCTCCGGCTTCAATCTCCTTTACCATTTCCCAAAGGCGGCGATTCACAGGAAGCTTTAATCCCATTTTCTCTCCTAATTCTACCGTAGCACCAACCGTTCCGTCAATCTCCGATTTACGTCTGCGTACTGCCAGATCCCTGTATAAGCCTGTATAATTTTTAGCCATAAAACGGTAATGATCTGCTGTCCGCTTTAGTGCCTGGACATAATTGCCCTCCATATAAAGCCTTGGTGAAAAATCATCAAACTCCACCAGCTCTATCCCCATTTTTCTAGGAACTGACATTGCCTCCAGCGCAATGCAGGCTATGGTTTCCTGTGTTTCCTCATAATCAAATCCACCCGGAATCAGCAGATGTGTCACTCCCGTTGCAAACATAGCGCTGATATTTACCTGCTTACTCCAAAGCTGGCGCATTACATCGCCGCTGATCTCAACCTCCTCAAAAGGAGCTAAAAATCTCTTTAATTCCAAAAGCCGGGGTGTTACAGCCCCATCAAGCTCACCAATGGCAAAATTACTGTGTCCTCCAAAGCGGATTACACCGGGTTCTATGTAATCTGCAGCCCAGTTTACAAAAGCGCCTACAACCCGTTCTTTCCCTACATATTCAGCTATGGTATACTCATTGATTCCATTCTGCAGGCTTACCACACAGCCGTCCTTCTTTAAAAGCGGGGCAATCACTTCCATAGCAGTCCGGGTATGCTGTGTTTTAACAGCCAGAAATACCACTTCTAAAGGCTCCTTTAATTCATCAATCAGGCATGCTGATACAGATACTGTAAAATCTCCGCCTGCAGGGTCAATTATCCTAAGCCCTTTTTCATTCATGGCATCTACATGTTCCTTCACAGCATCTACATATAAAATTTCTCCCCCTGCCCTGGTAATCCAGGCTGCCATACTGCCTCCAATGGCTCCTGCCCCAACCAGCGTATAACGATAACTCATCGATTCCCTCCATCAAAAGGCCGGAAGCTCCGCAAAATGCCCCTATAGGCAGTCTTTGGGTTTTCCGGCCTTTTTACTATCCGAACTGTGTTTTTAAAGAGTCACAGCATCCAAACGCTTCTGTGCCTGCTTTAAGAAATGCTGCACACGGTTTCTTTCACGGTGAAGCTGGCGCTCCAAAAATTTAAACTCATTGGTATCCGGATCCATGGCAGCCAGACGTCCCACTTCGCTGAATTCAGGGAAAGAAGGGATAGGAATTGCCAAATCCACCTGGAATAAATCCCCGTTTTTACAGTAATGAACCGGTATCAAAATACGATTTAAATCCATAGACAGATCATTAATTTCCCTCATTCTCTTTTGCTCTGCCTCATTCGGCTCTTCCAGATCATTCAAACGCCCGATTTCTGCATCCAGCAATTCAAAGCCATCCCCCAGCTTCTCCACCTGAGCTGCCACCCCTGACAGATCAAAGCTTTCCCCTGCCAACTTCTGATATTTTTCCAAGTCCTCTTTCATCTCGCCTGCCAGGTCTGAGAAATGGAAGGGATATGCATTGGCACTGATAAAGCGCCAGATTGCGCTGGCAAATATCTTTGCATCCCTGCAGAGCTCCTCCTCCCCCAGATGCTCGAAGGTATCACAAATTGTATGCCAATACCATGGAAGGCCCGGCATAAAGGTTCCCTGGCCTGCACCCTCCACTGGCTGTAGGGAGAGACATTCAAACAAGGTAGGAACACCATGGGCCCAGAAAGATTGATCTCCATTCCTCTGGATTCTCATATATTCCGGCACCTGCCCTGTAAACTCAGATACAACCTGCTTTCCTACTGAATAACACTGCTTATTGCATTCAATATGGTGGAAATTCGTAGATCCCTTAGCTCCCACTGTATCAATATCAAAGTTTACTACTGCATTATCATGGATATCTTCCCAGTGATAATCTGCATACCAGTTGCTGCCGCTGTAGCGCCCATTGCTGTGCCCGGACCACCATACAAAGCGGACATTGGTATTCAGATGATCTTTATATTTGCTGAATACCTCAGCCAGCTCCAGCACAACTGCATTGGCTCCTCCATTGTCAGCACCGCCCTTATGCCAGGAATCCACATGACCGCCGAACATTACAAAACGGTCTGTCGGATTAGTGGCCTTTAATTCAGCAACGCAGATTGGGACTGTCCTGAATTTAGTGGAAACCTCCGCCCACATGGTCACTTGTTTTTTTCCTTGCTCCAGGTATCCCAAAAGCTTTGTTCCATCCGGAGTATTAACAGTTACAACCGGAATCTTGGAAATCATATCAACTGTGTCCGGCACCGGCTGGCCCCAGATTGGACTGATCGACATGTTAAAGGGATAATCGCCGCTGGTAATGCAGATAATGCCGATGGCGCCTCTCCCTTCCAGATTTTTACAAGGAACCGCCGATGCCAGTCCATGCATCACAGCAATCTTCCCCCTTACATCCTGGGTACCGTCAAAAAAAACAACTTCGCCAGTCAGTCCTTCTTTTGCTGTAGAAGCACCATAGCTGTGAGTAATACAGGAAGAAAGCTTCGTTCCATCCTCCAATTCCAGGCTTCCTGATACAGGAAGGCTGATGTAATTCTCTACATAATGAATATCTGTCTGCAATCCAAGCTTTGTCATTACTTCCCTGAAATACTCAGCGGCTCTCTTTTCCCCCGGGCTGCCGGATTCCCTGTCCTCTGCTGTAATATATTCCGCATGGGCCATCAGGCGTTTCGCATCTACATCCTCCAACAGCACCTTTTCCAATTCGTGTTTCGTCATAGTTGCCTCCTGTCTTCCTACTCTTCATCCTTAAACGGAATCCTTCCGCAGGATTCTCCGCCGTCAATCTTAAAATCACTGCCTGTAATCCAATCTCCGCATTCACTTGCCAGGAAACATACCATTCTTGAAATATCCCGCGGTTCTCCCGGTTTCCTTAAAAGGATTCTTGGCAGGATATTGTCGCGCACTGCCTCCCTGTCTGAATCCCCATCCCAGAGTCCTACTTCCACATAACCTACCGAAACAGAGTTTACATTAATATGCTTCGGAGCCAGCTCCAACGCCATTGCCCTAGTCAGTCCCAAAACACCTGACTTAGAAGCACAGTAATTGCTGAAATTGATTCTTCCGGAATGTGCTGCTCCGGAAGTAATATTAATGACACGGCCCGGAAGCCCCGCTTTTACCATATGGCTGCAAACCTCCCTGGACATATACATGGTTCCCTTTAAATTAATATCAATCGTTTTGTCCACCTGTGCATCACTCATTTCAATCAAGGGTACTACATCATAAAAATATCCTGCATTATTTACAAGAATCTGCACCGGCTTTTCATGGAAGGCTTCCGCCTCCTTCACCATCCTCCTGCAATCATCTGGCTTTGAGATGTCTCCCTGAACAATGCAGACCTTTCGTCCCATTGCCTCGATCTCTTTTGCCAGCTCTTCACACTTTCCTCTGGAGCTCAGACAGGTCAGCACCATATCTGCTCCCAAATCAGCCAGATCAAGGCTTAAAGCCGAACCGATTCCGCCGCCTGCTCCTGTTACCATTGCCACTTTTCCGTGTAAATCCATTGAAATCATTGTCATTCCTCCTCGTATCTGGAAAATTCCCCCCTAAATACAACGCATCCTTTATCAGCTCAGGAAAATCGGTGCTCCCGGCCCAAGAGGCAGATTAAAGAAATAGAATATAAGTACTAAAATAAAGAAAGTAACAAGATATGCCATAGCATAAGGCATTTCCATGGAAATCAGAGTTCCCAGTCCAACCTTATCCTCCTTGCTGACACGATAACTTTCCAGAAGTCCCAGTGCAATGGGAACATTCAGCTCTACCGGGGAAATAATATTGAAGCAGGAATCTCCAATACGGTAAAGAATCTGTGTCATGGCAGGGCTTACATTTAGCATAGACAGCATAGGCACAAGAAATGGAGCCAGCATAACCCATTTTCCGCTGTTACTGGTAATAAACAGATTACAGAAGCTGGAGAGCAGGATAATCAGGATAAACAGTGTAATCGGGCCTACATCCCATGAGGTAAGAAGCGCTGCACCCTTAGCTGCCAGCACTGTAGCCAGCTTACTTGCAGAGAACAGATCAACAAAAATACATGCTGTTAAGCATACGATCATAAAGGAAGATGCCAGATCAAGACATTTTTCCATCGCTGCCGGGATATCTCTCCATTTCTTAATCAACCCTGCACCCCTCCCGTAGGCAACACCAACTGCCATAAAGAAAAAAAACAACAGCGGGATAATCATATTTAAGAATGGAGAATTTGGAATAAGGGTTCCCTCCGGGCTTCTCATAAAGGAAGTCTTGGGAATACATGCTGCTACTAAAAGCACAATGTAAATAAGGGCTGTAATTCCAGCATAGCGCAGTCCCTTTAATTCCTCTGCAGTTACCTGCATTTTCTTCAGCTCAGAAGAATCCTTCTTTAAAACCAGTTCCGGATGCTGCTTATTCAGATGAGGCATAGTCACATATTTTGTCACCAGCACACAAACAGCCGTCAATACAAAGGTAGCTGCCACAATAAAGTAATAGTTTACCATTGCATGAGTCGGCGGTGCCATACCTGCGCCGTCTACAATATGGTTTGCCTCTACAATCTGGGTAGTAACGCCTGCCAAGGTTGTATCTACAGAGCTGACTAAAAGGCACGCCGTGTATCCGCCGTTGGCTGCTGCATAGCCCATGATAATACCAACCCATGGGTGCAGTCCCAGGGATTTGAATACTGCCGCTGCGATCACCATTGTAAATACAACACCTGCGCCGAAACCAATACTGGAATTAACACCTACAAACGCGATCACTGTAAATACCAGCATAATAGGAGCACCTACAATGGCCTTTCTCATAAGTGCATCAAATAATCCCATCTTCTCTGCAAATCCTACGGCAATGGTCATAAAAATCAGCATGCCCAAGGGATAATAGTTCATAAAAATTGAAATAAAATTCTGAAGATAATACCCTAAAGTTTCAAAACTCATTAAGTTTACTACTGAAACCGTTGTTTCTGTTATGACACCATCTACAACCGTTTCATAGGTAGCTGACCATCCTATCTTATTGAGCACATAGGACAGTACGACTGTAATAACTGCCAGAAGCGCAAACAGCCAGAAGGGATGTGGAAGCTTATTTCCCACTTTTTCAATGGCTGTCATGGAACGCTCTACAAAGTTGCCTTTTTGTTTTTTCTCTTTCATGCGAATCCCTCCTTTGTTTTGCTTAAAACACCCTCTCTGGAACAGACTGTTCCAATACCTCCTTTCCCCTCTATGCATACAGATTGCCTTTTCTCCTTTCCCCGTATATTTTTTAATGAAAAAGCAGTCTGCAATCTTTTAAAGCATGCATTTTCTGTAACGTTTCAGCCCTGTATCTTCTGCATTTTATGCTTTTTGTCTATTTTTTACAAACTTTTATCAATTTTATACAGCTTTATTGAGAATATATCTCTTGGTTTCGCGAGTAATTTAGTTAATTTTAATAGTTTTTAGTCTTATTGTCAATATTTTAAGCGCATTTTGTCTATACAACTATATATCTATTTATCTATATGTCTATATATCCTATATTGCTCCTGTTTCTGCACACTCCTCTTTTCCTGCAATAAACTATTTATATATATAAAAACAGATTGGAGAAATTCATGAAACGGAGAAAAAGCTACGCATTATGGGCTGCTGCCATCCTGGCAGCTTCTTTAGGGATTACAGCCTGCCAGAAAAGCGAAGACGGACAAAAGAAAGAGCTGAAGCCTCTGGTATTAAGCGAGGTAGCACACTCTATTTTTTATGCCCCCCAGTATGCAGCCATTGAGCTTGGATATTTTGAGGAGGAGGGAATTGACCTGACCCTGGTAAACGGAGGGGGCGCTGACAAAGTAATGACCTCCCTGATTTCCGGCGACGCACAGATTGGCTTTATGGGATCGGAGGCCAGCATCTATGTGTATCAGGAAGGAGCTGCGGATTACGCCGTAAACTTTGCCCAATTAACTCAAAGAGCCGGAAATTTCCTGGTCGGACGTGAGCCGGAGGCTGATTTTAAATGGGAAAGCCTGAAAGGCAAGACCATTCTTGGGGGCCGGGCCGGAGGTATGCCCCAGATGGTGCTAGAATATATTTTAAAAAAGCATGGACTCAATCCAAAAACGGATCTTACCATTGACCAGAGCATCAACTTCGGCCTGACTGCCGCCGCCTTTTCCAGCAATGATGCAGATTACACCATGGAATTTGAACCCTTTGCAACAACCCTGGAGCTGGAGCAGAAGGGCTATGTGACCGCTTCTCTGGGAGAGGAATCCGGCTATGTCCCCTATACCGCTTACTGCGTACGAAAAAGTTTCCTGGAGGAAAATCCGGAATTGATACAGCGCTTCACAAACGCTATCCAAAAGGGCCTTGACTATGTAAATTCCCACTCTTCCCAGGAGATTGC